>Ga0209709_10000876_pt1 | contig 28243 bp, 43 predicted proteins | sample ArcticOcean_MG_C_2_FD_187435 | JGI IMG/M metagenome (GOLD analysis project Ga0209709, IMG submission 187435) | Marine microbial communities from western Arctic Ocean - ArcticOcean_MG_CB4_136 (SPAdes) (version 2) | ecosystem: Environmental > Aquatic > Marine > Oceanic | place: Arctic Ocean... | reverse complement strand
ATTAACAGATTTAATTAAATCTCTTTTAGTGAATTCAACTTTTTCTTTTGTATTGCTCTGTATTAAATGAATTGCATCTTTTATCCAAGCAATAGCAAGAGTTTCCTCTTTGATATTAAGACGCTCCATTACTTCTAAAACTGTCATAATTCTATTATAGCGTATTCTACAGCTTGAGTTCCACTACTTGATATAGCTTCTAGTTCAGTTATAGCAGCGAGCTTTACTATACAGGACTCACCACCATATAATCTAAATGCGGCATCATCTCCAGAGCTTGCGCTAGGGTCATCATGACCAAAGTCTACATATAAAGCTTTGTCTGTACCTAAATTCTTCAAATATACCCATCCATATGTTGCAATATCTCCATGCGTTACTAAAGCTTCGCTACCAGTTCCTACTTGCTGAACTCCTGTTACCCAAGCGTCCCCCGACATATCACCAGTAAAGTTTTCTTGTCTTGTATATTTAGCTCCGTTCTTTTCAGCTGTAATTGATAAATTAATTTTTATTTCGTTTGCCATTACTTACCTCTTTGTAATTCGATAACCTTTTCTAAGGTTTTTGTATTATTTTCTATATAAGATTTTATTTCTGCCGCTGCCCAATTATAATACTGAGAAGACATCTGTATATAGTGACTTAATTTAACACCATTTTCAGCTTGCCATTCAGCTATTTGTCCTTGATTTAATTGGACTGTCTCAGCTAATCTTGCTTGGTAATCTTGTAAATCCGCTCCAAACTCAGCTTGTGCTGATTGAAGTTTTGCAGTGTATTCTGCAATCTGAGATTGTATAGCACTTACTCTTGAACTAAGCATCTCTGAATCTTCTTCAGTTGTAATCCAATTTTCTACATCACTCCAATCAGGTTGTTGTAATACTGGTGGAGTAAATACAGGAGGAGTCTCTTTTCCCCAAGACATACTTGGGAATGTAGAAGATACTGCTAATGCACTAAATTCTTTTGAACTTGCGTAATTAATTACTGCATTTCTTAAATCAGAATCATCATCTATCTTAGAATAATCTACATATAAAACTCTAGCAGTCTCAGAATCAGTTGGGATTGGTTTAACTGAAACTATTACACCTTTATTAGTAACTGCATTGTCAAGATAGTATTTTGGATATGTGCTTGTTGCTAAATGTAAACTTGAAGAATTTGCTATAAATCCTTTCATATCATATGGAACTTCAGATGCACTAAATCCATTTCTTGATACATCTAATATACTATCAGTTGCAGTAGGCATAACTATGTTAACGCCTTGTGATGTATTTCCACCATGACTAGCCGGGTCAGTAAGACTCGCAGCCCACTTTAATAAATCTTTTGGAATACTCGCAGATACATATCTTTGAGCATCTTCAACACTATTAGCGGTTGGAGTTCTCCCAGTGTTCGATAGAACTGTTGCTTGTATATCTGTTACTGCCATATAAAATTTTTTAGTTTATATACAGGGGCCCGAAGGCCCCCATATATTGTTTAGTGTAATTATAATTTAAGCAACTGTAAAAGCGCCAGTGGCACCCGTACCTTGTTGAATAAAATCATATCTTACTAACCATTGTCCATCGATAGGGCAATAGAAATGGATTACCGTTTCAACACCTATGCAATTATTACCAGTTGTAGGAGTATAAATAATCCTAACTGATGTTGGTGCAGAAGTCGTACCAGCTGAGACTACAGAATAAGCGATAGCTCCATTCCCTCGTCCGCCAGCAATTACTTGTTTTGCAAAAACATTACCACTATTTAATGCATCTCCAGTTGCTATTAAAGCACCACCATTTGCATCTATATGATGTGCTCCAGTAGAACCGTCTGGAGATTGAGTGTAACTCATACATAAGTGAACACCTTTAGCAGCGTCTGGAAGATGAATAGTCCCAGCTGCCGCAGCAGTCACATTACAAGAGTTTTCAGCACTTGCTACAAGAGTAGCAGCATTAGTAGCAGATTGACTTGCACTACTTACAGCTGCTAAACTAGCCACTGCTTCTGCTTCTGATACAGCAATTCCAGTACCAGTCAGATTCCCTCTGTATCCAGAACAAAAGTCTAGATAGGTTTGGTAATCATCCATTTGCTCATCGTTTTTGTTTTGTCCGTATAAAGGATTAGCCATGATTCATACCTCCTTATGATACCGACTTAAGCCAAGCAGCATGGGCTTCTGGCATTTGCCATTCCATACCGGCTTCAGTCTGAATTAAGTCAACCCGACGGTCAACGCCACTATTTTCAAGAGTCTGAACTCCAACGTAAACTGCAGTATCACGATTCAGTCCATTACCAACTAATGGTCGGTATGCACAATGCTTCATGTTTACAGCTAACATTTTTACTTCAGTCCCATCTAGGTGAATATTGCGAGACACATTCATTATACCGTAAGGAGTATAAATCTGTGTAATATCTACACCAAAGATGCTTTTCTTATTTCCAATGGAAAAGTCAGCTCTTCCAAGAGCAGTAGAACTACCACCAGAACCGTCTGCGACCTTTGAAACATTAGCAGAAAAGTAACCACTTAGCTTATGTAACCAATTATAAGTATCAGTTGGAACCATAAACATAGTAGCATTTGCATTATTGTAACGAGGGTCTAGGAATTGAGACATATCATCAAGAAAATCATCTTGAGTCTTTGCACCTGAACCACCCATACCAGAACCTGCAAAAATGTTACCATATCCAGTAACAAAATCCACAGCACCTTCTGTGTAGTTTACTCCACCAACAGTCCCTTGAGAACCAAACAACAATGATTGCTCAATGTCAAATTTATGCTCAATTAACTTTTCACGCCATATTCGTGCAAACTCATTTGGCTCATACTTGAGAACGGTAGCACGTGTTGTGTTATCCATTGCCATAGCAGTTTTCCAAATTTGAGTAAGTCCAAATCCAGTTGAGAAAGGTTGGTCTTTCCAAGTCTCTGGATAACCAGAACCTTGAGCATGAGCAGACCCAACAACGTAACAACGCTTTGGTTCTAAATCATCAGATATTGTAAGGTCGTAAGTTACACCCACAGCAGCGGTAGCACTTGCAAACATAAGGTCTTTAGCAGCCGCTTCTCCTTTAACAATTTCCGTTTGAAGGATTTGATGAGTTGTAGATACAGCGGTAACTGATACTACTTTTACAAGTATATACCCAGTAGGTATTGTAAAAGCACTACTTTCATTATTAGCCCTAGTGTTGATTTTAACAACTTGACCGGGAATAAAGAAAGCCGGAGCTGTATTAGCATCTCCAACAGTAATTTCAGTAGCTAATTGTCCACTTATACTTGTAATGTTTCCAGAAGATTTATAATCTGTTCCCATTTTAAAGTAGTAAGTATCGCCTTGGTCTAGCAGACCAGCAGCTATTGAAGCTTCTGTAGTTGCTACAGATGAATTAACACCATGAGCAGTTACATATGCGTATCTTTTGTGATAGGAAGCTCTACGTTCAGTAAATTTGAACTCAGGGTCATCCGTAGGTTTTTTAGCAACTTTAGATACAAATCGGAAGAAAGGGTCTTGAGCAATGTTCAGTTCAGAAACTCTATCCCCAAAATTGTACTTTCGTCTAAGGTCACCAGTGTCTTTTAAAGTACCATCATTCCACGAAGCCGTGTCATCGAAAGTACTTAAGCCAAATACTCCAGCCATTTTGTTACCTCTTTATTTTGAGTTAATGGCCTTCAGTATAATTACATACCAAAAGCCTTTTCTAGTTCGTTGGTCGAACCCAAAATGGCATCAAAAACTGAATCATCTGGAGATTGTTCAACAGCGGTACTGCCTTGTGTGGCTAGTGTACCGGGTTGTTGCTGAACTTCTCTCATTTTATTGTGGACTTCTTGTCTTACGTTAGTAGCTATTTTCTCATCACGATTTTTACGATTCATCAGATAATATATATCATCAAGTTCAAGAGATTTAGATTTAGCAAATTCTGTAAAATTAGACCATTGTTCATCAGACATTTCATGCTTCTGACGAAATCCGGTTTCCTTCGCTAGTTTTTGATTTTCTACCTTTTGCCCTTGCAAAGCACCATTTAATCTACGTTGTACAATACCATCTATAGTAGAACTTAGTACTTTTGCTGAATCAGATTCAGGTTGAGAAAAAGCATCATCCGCATCGAACGTAAAGTCCTCATCGAGATTCAACTTCTCAGTCATTGTTTGTGGGGTTTGACCTCCACCCTCAAAATAATTTCTCACATGAGTAATTAAATTAGGGTCTTCTCGCATAGCATCAAGAATCGGCATATAAGGTTCAATTTCGGAAAGTTTTCCGTTTAACCTTTTAGCTTCTCTGCTTGAATCGCCATACCTTTTTTGTAAAGTGTCCACTTCATTGGATACTTCACTCTGAACTTCTGCATTAGGGCTCGTCTGCGTATTATCGCTTATTTCCGAGGTTGGTTGCGAAGGTTCGTCTAATATTGCACCATTGACTTGTCTATCCAATGTTTCAAAAAAATCATTAGAATCCATGTCCATAACTGCACTTTGTACGTTTGTACTTTCGGGGGCCTCAACGGCGTTACCTACTTGTTCTGACATACTAATCTCCTTGTTAGAGTTTTGTTAATTTACCAAATATGTTTTATACTATTCAAGATTTATTATTGTTCGTTTTCAGAAACATCTTGTTTAGTAGTATCCATATCTGTTTTCATTTGGTCTTTCATTTTCTCAAACTCAACTTTCAACATTCCTCTTAGGAGTTTTTGCTGAGCTTCAGTTTCAAGAACATCTTTTTTAATCTCCATATGTGCATCACCGACTTTCATTTTAATGCCAGCTTGCACTAATTGTCTTTGCAATGTCTCGATAGTCCCTTCTTTGTCCTTCATAGATTCTTCCATAGAAGAAACTTGATTTTGTAATTGTGAATAAAGAGACTTTCTTTCGATTACTTGCTTTTTATTTCTTATATCAGTTTCAGCTATCATAGCTACATCATCTATAAGACCAGCTTGGAACCATTTAAAGTATTCTTCTAATAATGCCCATCTATTAACTGGCATTGTAGCACCAGCTACGACTCTTATATCGAATCTTGCAGTAGAATAATCTTTAAATTTTCCAATTGCATCTCCATAATCATTATATATTTGAATATTAATTTTTACTTCTTTTTCTTGTTCTTGTGGAGATTGTCCAGCTTCTGGTTGCACGATTCTAAATACTTTCTCGACTGAATAATGTCTTTGAGCTTGCGATTGGAAACATCTCCCCAGATGCTCTAAAGCGGGTTCTACAACGCTTCCCATCCATGCTTTTAATCTTCGAGTACCAAATTCATCGTTAGCAAGTAATCCCCTATATGTTTCTGCTTGGTCTTGGGCAAAACCCATCATAGCTGATGGGACTCCACTTATATATTCTGCATCAGATTTGCCTTCTTGCACAACTGTATAAAAAGCATTGTTGATTGGGGCTGGCAATATAGGAGTCGGAGTTGCGAATCCTTGTCTATATTTTAATAAAGCACCTGGTGATGAAGAGTATTTCTCCCATTCTTCTTCGGGGACTGCTCCTTCTTCATACATCCATCTTAAATTAGACGCTAAGTTTGCATTATGAAGCATTATCTGGTGTGCTTTATTTATCTCTTGTTGTTTTCCTATTAATGGTTGCACTGCACTCATTGGATAGGGAGTCCCAGTGTACATATACGGAATAGGAACAATTGGATATTCACTTATTGGTAAAGTATATTCATACAAAAATACATCATCTCCAGCACTGCAAGTTTGTATGACTCTATTCTCATAAAAAATAACTGAATCAACAATTCTCTTTTTAAATTTTTCATTATCTATTAATATTTTATACTGAGATTCAGACATAACTTCTTGTTTAACTATCGTAGCCTGGTCTCTAGCCCTTGATATTAATTCCATTTCTTTTTCTCGGATAGCTTGAGCAGCCATTTCTTGAGATTTTTTAATTTCTAATTTAGCTCTTTCTGGTATAATTTCTCCAGATTGGACAGCTTGTTCAATTTTCATTTGTTTTTCTATAAGACCGACTTCTACTTCTTCTCTGAATGATTGAACTTCTTTTTCCACTTGTTCTTTTAGCATTAAAAGTTCGGCTTTAGATGGCTCTACTTTTATATAGACATTTCTATATTTGAATTTCTTTTTATGATACGTTTCATAATATGGGACAATATCTTCATCTTCAGCTTCTATACTTACGCCCATTGTAATATCTTCAGGTTGAATTGTCTCTGCATAATCAGAATCTCTTTGAGAAAAAGAAATAACATCTGAGCTTTTTGACACTTTTTTAATTTTAGCTGCAAATTCAGGAAGCATATTAATAAGCCTAGACCTAGCAATATTTTTACGAACTTGAATAAAATTAGCATCTCTAAATAAAAAGTCACGACTTGCTGGGTCTACAAATACATCATACGGGTCAAGCCTACTAAATCTTACTTCCCCCATTCCCCTATCAGCATCTTTATCAACATCTACAAGAAAATACCCGACTCCCTTTGTAAGAGCATCGAGAGCAATCTGACTATACAAAGATTTACCATTAGACAAATACCAACAATAGTCTGCAATGTCTGAATGTACTTGAGCCGCATCTACATCATCTCCAGTTGCCCCAACCGCTTTCCATTTAGGATTGTTGGCAGTAACAAAGTATTTCATTATCTCTACTATAGGAGTAATCCTATTAATAGTGAATGTAGGCATGCCAGATTCTTCTAATTGGTCTTTTTCTTCTTTAGATAATTGCTCATTGAGATAAAAATCATATCCTTTCTGAGAAAGAGTCTGCCATCTTTGTCTATGTGAGTTATTAGCTCTGTCCCATAATTGTTTATTTATATGGGCTTTAGTTTTTTTATTTGCTCTTGCCATTAATCTCTTATCTCCACATGGACTAAATCATCGAAATTATTATCTGCTATTTCTCCATCAGAGTCCCAATCGCCACCCCAACGTATATTAACATTCATTTGTTTCCCAATACCACGAACCATACCACCCATATAATGAAATCTTTCTCTATCTTTCCAATCTATTGGGTAAGGAGCAAGGTCAACAGCTTTCCCTTCCATATGCCTTGAATATTTAACCTTCGTTGCTCCTTTTTCAAGGAGCTCGGCTTGTCGTTCCTTGCTACGAACGCCTTCAATAATGGTAACATCCATTATTTTAATTAATTCGTTTAGTACATTGACAAGTTTTACATTAACGCCTTTAAGACGTTCTTTACTTCTTCTACCAAATCTAGGCATTAATATCTCCTATGCTACTAACCAACTTTTTGCCTTTCTTTTAGGTTTGAACCACCCTTTTTTCTTTTCATCCTTTTTCATATTTGGAGGGAAAGCATGCACTTGTGAGTAATAAAGGCTCTCTATTGTGTCATCGTGGCTCATCTTGGGGCCAAAAGTAAGGATTTCGTTGATTAAATCAAACATATTTTTCCTTAAATGTACCGTTCCTGTACTAAAACGCGCCGCAAGTCCAGAATAAATGCGATTTCTCTTTTGTTGCCCACCCGGTTTCTCAGGAATTACTGCAATATCGTACTTATTAGTCCTTCTTCGCTCTTCATTTAGAGATTGAAAGATACTTCTATTCATAGCAACGTCTTCTACAGTGGATGACATACAGTTATATTTCTGATGCAATTCTAGGATTATATCCACAACTCCTTTCTTTCCAAGTATCTCACCAGTCTCTGGATTCTTAGAACCGATAGTGGGGATACTTCTATGTCTCTCGTATTCTAATACATATAATTCATTATTAGTATCAATAGCAATAACCATTATTACTGAGAAATCACTATGCTTAGTATCTATATCCGTAGCAGGGTCGCAACCAATGAATGTATTGACAGGAATATCATCATTATCCTTAACAATGTAATTAATACCATCTTCATTTTTGAAGTATCCATCCCAATATCTAATATGTTCTCTTCTCCATATTGCATCTTCTTCACTCATGACTTCCATCATGTATTCTTGGAAAAACTTTTGAGGTTGACCGGAATCAGCGTAAAATCTTTTCTTTTCTTTTATTTTAGATAGTGGAAAAAATGATTCCCATAATGGTGTATTTTCATCCAGTAACGCTTTATAAGTAATGACTTTCCATGAAAACTTTTTATTATCTTTCTTGGCTTTTTCGTGATTAGTTATAAGATTATTAATAAAAGAATCATAATGAACAGGAGTACCATTAACACGCAACCTCCCAGTATGAGGCTCAATAGCAGGATAGACAACCGCAGTAACCAGATTAGCGTTTTTATCCCTAGCCTCTCTTGTGATTGTGTTTGCTTCGTGTTCGAAGTCGTCAAGGACAATAAGGTCGTATCTTTTGTGAAGTTTTGCTCCACCTCTGATTCCTGCCACATTGCTCTTACTAATAAGCTTACATCCATTTGTTAGCTCTATATCTTCTTCTGTCCATTTCCTTCCTCTCATTGGGCCAAAATAATATTTAATTTTATCATTGTATTCTAAATGATGTTTAATATAATCCATATTTCCCACACTAAGTTTTTGCGTAGCAGAAACCCATGCGTAAAATAAAAAATTCTCTTTCTTAGCAAATACAAAGTCTTTAATGATTGACGCTTTAGTTAAAACAGTTTTTCCATGACCACGAGGTATAATAATAGCAGCTTGTTTTATACTTAGATCATCAATAGCATCAGCTACCTCATAATGAAAAAATGGAGTTTCACTTCTCTTAAAATCGTCTGGAAGGAATAGCTTACCAAATGATATAAGGTCTTTACTAGCTAGCCGTAAGGCTTCTTCAGCTTTCGTTATGTTCTGGCTGTTTATATTTGCCATCTAAAAACTCTTTAAATTTATCTTCGTTACCTTCCATTTCAATGTATTCATTGAACAATGTTTCCAATGTCCTTAATCTTTGGATTGCAAATTGAATTGGAGCCCCCATATCTTCTATTGACCTTCTTAAATCATGTTTGCTATAATTTTTACTTTTCTTCATTTAATTCTCCCAGCATTGGATGCCATCTTTATTAAATTGCATAGTAGTCCAACCAGTTCTTATAATAGGATAGAAAGAATATCTAGCGTAATCTGCGTATCTAAGGAATGAACCGCCTCGTATATACCATCTTCTCCTTAATTCTTCTGTATTGTCTTCTCCTATTACTAGACTATCCATAGGTTTTACATATAGTTGATGATTATGACCTAAGAAGAAGACATCTCCATCACTATATACAGCAGCCATGCTATTTAATTCCGTATCCCCATTCTTTCCACCACCTTTACCATGACCAGATACAAGATTATAAGTTTTTCCTGCTACATTGACTCTTGTATAACCGGGCATCCTGTAGTATGGGACTCCTATTTCATTTGCAAGTACTTTACATACATCGAAATCTAAGATATTAAAAGAACGCAAGTAATCATGGTTACCGCCCCTAATAAATAGACATTTATCTTTTATAGGTTCTACTAATCTTGCAAACTCCAAGTATTGTTCTTCTGGTGGTATATCTTGACCTCTTTGGTTAATCTTATAATGAGGAGGAATCAACTCTAGTAAATCACCATTACCAAACCATCTAGCATCGTCATCTTCTTCTATCATTTTAATAGCTTCTTCAAACTTCTTAAAGTCATGCTCTACTGCACCTACATGAACATCAGTAAGACCATGTATCCTTAACTCTTTACCCCCATCCACTTCTAATATATCCCCAGGTTCAACAAACTTTAACTCGTGCAGGACACTTACATCAACTTGTATAGAAAAATACCTGCCACAATCATTGCACTTAAACTCTTGGCTTCTATTGCCACTTGCTAATATTTTAAGACCATTCTTTGCTGTTTTTATTGAATTGCACTTAGGGCATCTCATTAGTTATCTCTCCATTTAATTTTTTTTGTTCTCTAGTGGCCCCTTCTATTTCATCGGAAGTAAATCCTTGAAATACTCCAAGAAGACCCGTCTCTGTATGCTTTATCATATTACCTGAAGTGCCTACAATCTTACCTAATTCTTTAGTAGACTGTAAAATGATATTATCGTCTTCACTAAAATCTGCAAGATTTTTTAATTTACTAAGGACATATTCATGGTCAACTCCCAATCCCTTAGCTACATCAAGCACTGATTTCTCTATCTCTTTCATTACTCTCTCCTGTTTAAGTAGTATTGTTGCTTTCTTCCTAGCTTTTTGATTAGATATTTCATTATACGCAATCTTATAAGCATCCACTGCACCTAAACCTACTACAATATTAGTAGCAAATTCCTTTTCTTTATTAGTTACTTTTTTTCTTTTATAAACACGATTTGAAGTGTTTTTTATTTTAGTGGAAAATGTATATCTATTTGGATGATTATCAAAGTCTGTATCCATTTTAACATTTGGGCGATTTAAGAAGCTCCCAACTATAGTCCTTACCCAACCTTTTGCGAATTTATAATTCTTCCTATCTGAATGATGTTGTACACTATTCGATACTTTTATTAACTGCACTATTCTGTCGTCATCAGAATACACCCAATCGCCTTCATTCGCATCTCTCCAATCTGGATGCACAACTGTATTTGGATACTCTTCTTTAAATTCATCTATATCTTCATAGACAAAATAAGCAATGCCTTTAATCGTTCTTTTTTCTGACATTTATTTTTTCTTGGATTTTTAAATCACCTATCTGCAATACAAGATTATCAATTAATAAACTGACATCTCTATGTATCATAAATATATCTCCATCTATCTCTAATGGAATCATCTCTTCTGAAAGGTTTTTTAACACAGCTTCTTGAGTCTGAAAAGGGAGGTCTACTAGTTCTTCTATTAAGTCTGCCATGATTATTTTTTTATACATACCTTTTATTTTCCCTTGCCCTACCACCCTTTAATCTAATACATTTGTCAAGCTTGCCCAAGTTGTATTTACTAAAAAAATTATGCTATTTTGATATGTAGCCTTTTTTCAATATATACCCCCCAAATGGGGGATTAGCTAAATAACATTTACGTTATTTTTGATTTGATTATTATATTAATAATTAATTAACTAAACAGTCATAAAGGAGAATACTATGGCATTAGACAAGATAGTCTACTCAGAGGCAGCTGATGAAGTCGAAGCTAGGCACCTCGCTCGAGTAATGAAGGCCTCAACTAAACGTGGGTGGAATGCTACGTTCGGTGAGCCTATCAAGAGTATCCGTGATCTTACGCAGGATTACAATGCTAAGATGAAGTCGATTAACCAGATGTGTGTCAATGCTGGTCACGAGAGTCTTCTAGCAGATGAAGAACCAGTAATCGAAGTCCAGCGTAAAGGATAACATAGGATGGGGGTGAAGTTTAGTAGCCCCCACAACCTATTAATTACATTAAACTTACATTAAACTGTCTATAGTAGGCAGAGTGTCTATAGTTGGTACTATATCGAAGTGCATCAGAGAACTCTAATATACATAGTGATATTATCTTCCATATTGTATCAACTTGGGCATTAACCATTAATCAATAAGGGGTCAGCATGAAAAGTTTACAAGATATTAAACAATGGCTTACACAAAAGTATGGCTATTGGCGTAATAATCAAGACATAGGTCTTCCTATTAATGACCTTGCCTTATCTCGTATGGAAGGGGCAGAAAATGTCATAGGTGCAGTAGCGCTTTGGTCTATAATGCTTTTAATAAAGATACAACATATTAAAGGTGGAGGTAAGACCTATGATTCTATTATGCGTATGGATGGTAATGCAGATAATTATCACGAACTATCTGATTATAAACCTCCATCTTCAGTCTATCAATACGGTCATGAAGAACACGACAAATTGCTTGTTAAAACTGCAAAGAGTTTGTTAAGGTATGGTTGGTGAATAAATTTGCATAACAAGGTTTGCCGCTACCTTGTAACCCAAAGCGGCTCTAGAATTAAAGATTTGTTGTGTCGTTCGTGTATCTTCTCAACGGTGCTGGTTCATAGCCAGTATAAGGTCTAGACAACCTTGCACAACATTAAATTACAGGTGAGATATTAAACTAATGTTCCTGATCATCCGAAAGGAACGTCACCTGTATTAATTGAGACTAGACTCGGCAAGTCGATGAATCAAAGAGTATATGCTATAAGATTACATTTTGTGGATACACTTTATGTAAACGGTGAAATATACGTTACTACTACTATCTCTTTTATTAGCGAAGTCCTACGGATAGATGGATATGTAGATAAAAGGTCTTATGGTTAGTAAACTCTCGTCTCAATAATATTTAAGGGCATTGTAACATATCCACAACTACAATGTAAGATATATCGGACTCCGCATCTGATACAGTGCCCTTTCATTTAATAATAAATAAACAATAAGGAGATAACAATGTCAGTAACAACGACAAGTAAAATAGCATACAAAGATATTAATGAGTCAGGCGTGTCAAAGAATCAAAAGGATACGATATATGATATTGTAAATAATAACAATACGGGAAAAGGTATGTCTCTTAAAGAAATATCTGCATTGTCTGGGATAGAGATAAATGCTGTAAGTGGTAGAGTAAATGATTTAAAGAAAGACAATCGTTTAGAGACTACTGCAAAGAGAAAGTGTAGTATTACAAATAGGTTGATTAACCCCGTAATAGTTAAGACAACTTTTTCAGAAAAAACTATTTTAAATGAATTAAAATACAATGGTGATATTAGTCATATTATGAATGAAGATGAAGATAAAGTCAATCTTTTACTAAAGATATATGGGTATGAGAATGTTGTGTTTAAGTATAGTATTGGCCGTGAGTCAAGATATGTAAGGATAGCATATTGGAAGCCTATTGCTAAAGAAGATTTAAATCAAATCAGTATTCATAGCAATTTACATCTAAAAGAAGTAAGCATTTTTGATGATGATTGTGGATATAAGTATTGGTATGACATTTCAGTTAAACAGGTAAAGGGAGAAAATACAAATGAAAGTACATAACACAAAAAAGTATAGCACGTTTCAGCTTATTGCAGAGAATAGGCCTGTGGATTATCGTAAAATTGCAAGAATGCGGAAAGAAATTCGCAAGAAAAATTTAACTTCATCTTATATTATAAATGTTAATAGCAAACAAGCTAGTTCAGATAGATATGGTATGGATGGAACAAAATATGCCATTGTTGATGGGCAACATAGGTTTGTATCGTGTAAGTTAGAGAATAAAGAAATATTCTACTTAGTAAACGATGATTTGACACTTGGTGACATCCCTAAAGCTGCTTCTATGCAAAACTCTTGGAAGATAACTGATTATTTACATCATTATGCTGAAAGAGGATTTGAAGAGTATAAAGCATTTAATGGTTATATGACAAAGAACCAATTTCCTCCGTCAACTACAATGATGGTATTATGTGGAAGTCGTGGAACTTATACATCTTCTAATTTAAAAAATGGTGAGCTAAAGTGTGCTACGTCATGGAGACTTGCAAATAATTTTGCAGATGGTATTGATGAAATGTCACGTCATGTAAAGTTTGCTCGTAACGCAAGATTCATTGAAGCCTTTTGGACAATGTTTAAACATAAAGAATATAAGCATTCTAAAATGATGGCTAAAATGGAATATATGTCAACACAAGTAAGGAAATGTGCAGATAGGGAATCTTTCTTAGAAGTCCTTTCGTATGTTTATAATTACAATTCAAGAAACAAAGTTAGATTCGTAATAGGAGAAAAATAATGATAACAATTAATGAACTAAAAAAGAGTATTCCAGATAGAATGCTAAATGTGCATACTGAAGGTCAAGTGACTGTAATTACTTTTCCAAATGGAAGACTAAAAATAATGCCTGAAAATAGGCAACCAAAGATTGGATATTCTTTAAGAAATGGCGGTCGTAAACATGATGGAGGCAAAAAGAATGGTTAAGAAGAAAAAAGACATTCCCTTCCACATAGCTCATAATTATGAAAAGTTCACTCATAATGGAATAACATTTTGGGCAAAAGACAAAGAAGATGCTGATAAGTATATAAAGAAAATATCATAATAACAATATAAGGGTGTAAAAATATTAATCAAAGGAAGGTAAGTGAGATTTCCAATGGTTGGCTTTGGTAGATATACCTTCACCCTTATTTAAATAAATGGGAGTAACTAATGGGAGTACATTGGACTTGCTGCGTGTGCGAGCATCAAGTAGAAGACCATCAATATGATAATGATGAAAGAATGTGTGAAGATTGCTTACATGTTGAAGATTCACCAATTAAATCTACTGAAGACACTTTTTGGAGAGATGAAGTTTATCTATACCTTGAGCAATTAAGAGAAACTGGTGAAACTAATATGTTTGGAGCAGGAGTATATCTTGAGAAACATTTTAAACTACCAAAAGATAAAGCAAGAGAATACTTAGCTGATTGGATGAAACAATATAATCAAGGAGAATAATAATGATAATGTTTGATATAGCAGAATGGATAGCAAATCTATTAGTATTGGGTGTTGCTGTGGTAATGTGGGCTATTGGTATTTTTATAGTTGCTATGTTGGTATCTATGTTTAAACAATGGATAGACAACCTAAGAGATGGAGAAACAAAATGAATATAGAACAATGGTTAAATCAGACTGTTATGTTTGATGAATGGGGAAGAACTCCATCATTGTCGGATGTTCCTCTCACTTACGGGTCAAGAACTAAAATGTTTGAACTTAGGGAACTAAATAATGATGATATAAAAATTAAATATCAAAAATACTTAAAAGAATATAAAGGAGAAACAAAATGAGATATTATTGGGAAGCCTTGTTTAGTGTAGAATATTTCCCATATTGGGAATTTTCAATGGTAATGATGTTAGTATTGTTACTTAGTATTTTATGGAGATTGAATAGAATGGAAGATAAAATAAATGATATAAGAACAACTGTAAACTATTTGTTTACTAATAAAATAGAAGGAGAATAACATGGGATTCGATTTATATGGATTAAATCCAAAGGGAGATATTCCTAAGCCTGTAATAACAGACTGGAAAGATGATAGTATATCATTTGAAGAGCAAATGAAGGCTTATCAATCTTATCAAAACGATACACCGGGTTCATATTTTAGAGCAAATGTATGGTGGTGGAGACCTCTATGGGAATATGTAACTGTTTGTTGTGAAGATATATTAACAGAAAACGATATAGAAAAAGGAAGTTACAATGATAGTCATAGAATATCTAAAACTAAAGCAAATCGTATTGCATCAAGGCTAAAGATTGCTGATAAAAATGGTGAAATTATGAAATACGAGTTAGAATATAAGAAGTATTTAAAATCTCTTCCTGAAGAAGAATGCAGTATTTGCAATGGAGAAGGAATGAGAAACGATGAAATAGGAATAGAAGCAAGAGAAAAAGATGAAGAATATAAATGTAATGGATGTTTAGGAAAAGGGAAGAGAGACAACTTTGGTACTCATTATCCATTTGAATCAGAAGAAGTAATGAGATTTGCAGAGTTTTGTGAACAGTCAGGTGGATTTGAAATTTGCTGACCCGCAAAAGAATGTAAGCTGGTAGTGGTGGCTCGAGCATGTTAAAGTTTAACTATGTCCTTAACGGGATTCTTGTAACTTTAGCGTTGTAACTATCCACGCCAGCTTATATTTCGGTTGACTTTAAACCTTGATATTATTAACTTTAGAACACATTTAAGGAGAGATAAATGGACATTCAATCAGTATACGGTGCTTATCTAAATCACCAAAATTCATTAAGAGAAAGAGACAAGCATGTTTTCCATGCTTCATCAGCAGGTAGTTGTTATAGGAAACAAATGTATTCTTATTATGATTATCCATCAGATGAAAAAGATGATAAATCACTTAGGTTGTTAAGACTGGGGACTCTTGTGCATAAAGATATGGAAGAAGCATTGTCAATGTATGAAGATAAACTTGCCGATATGCAAATAAAAGACGCACCAGTACAAAGAACTATTCACATTGAAGAAAAAGTCGAAATAAAAGGATTAAATGTAGTTGGTACTTTTGATTCTGGAGAAAAAATAGACGATGGCACAAGCATAGAATTTAATCTATATGATTATAAAACAGCGGCTGCTTATAAATGGACTACTAAATTTGGTAGAATCCAAAACAGAGTAGCTAGTACTGATACAAATTACAAACTTCAGTTAGGTACTTATGCTTTAGCAATAAGGCATAAATATGAACCAGATAGGATTAATATGTATCTTGTATGGTACAATAAAAATACATCACAAATGAGAGAACAAATAGTTAGCAATGAATGGATAGACAAAGCTCGTGAATATTGGACAGAAATGTTTGAAATGAAAGAAGACATGGGTAAAGGGTTTGAAGATGAATTAATTCCTGAAGTTACCTATGGAGTTCCCGTTCAAGACTGGGAGTGTAGATATTGTCAATACTATAGTGTCTGCCCAAGTACGTTAGCTGAAAAAAAACCAAAATATTAATAAGGAGAAATAATGAGCAATAATAATGAATTAATAGTAGTCGACCAAAAAATGCTAAAGGCTACTGATACAATAAGAGTGGCAATAACAGAGAAACATAAAAAAGTATCAAGAATAGCAACACCTAAACCATTTATTAAGAAAAAGATGGGATTAGACTATGTAGAGTTCTCTTATATGAGAGATGTAGCTGATAAGGAATTTCCCGGTTGGTCATGGACAATAGAAAAGACTGAAGTATTAGGTAGTGAAGCTTTTGTTGTTCAGGGTAGATTATCTTGGTATGATGAAGGTATTTGGAGAAAAGCAGATATGGTAGCTGCTCATAGAATACAAAAGAAACGTGGTACTAATGAATTTGTAGATATTGGTAACGATGTTAAAGCATCTAATACGGATTGTATTAAGAAAGCATTTAATATGTACTTGAATATTGCAGATGATGTGTACAGAAATCAAGTTGAAGACCTTGAATTAAGTGATGAGCAAAAGAATGAAATTCTTATTTTAGCTGGAGATGTTAGTGAAGAAAGAATGGAACAGGTACATGATTTAATTAAAGAACAAGCAGTAAATACTGCCAACTTTAACTCATCAATGAGAAAACTAGATAGAGAACTTTTAATAAAAGTAGGCAAAGAAACGGAGAAAAAGAATGAAAACACTAAATAAAAACTATGGAGAAATTCATTCTCTTCTTAATGAAGACGAATGCTATACAGTCGGGACTAATGATGGAAAAGAATTTAGAAGAGTTGTGTATAAAGGCACTAAACTTTTGAATGGAAAACCAATGATGGTATTTACAACAGAAGACAATAGTCGATTAACAATAAATCCATCATTTCATACCTTCACTTTAGAAGAGCTTCCCTATCCTCAACCAGAAGATTTGGGAGTATTAACAATAAAAGGAGAAACGAATGGGTAAAATATCACAAAAAGATACGCAGAAATTAGTGGAAAGCGGTATCTTATCAAATAAAGCACTTTCTGAAATGAAAGATAAAGGACTTGTAGCTAAGAACAAGAATACTGTTAGGAGGTTTATGAAAACAGCCGACAGTAAGTTCGTAGAACCAAGCCTTTATTTTCGTGGAGCTAAAGGAACTAAGCCATCAAATGAGATGACAGAGTTCTTAACTGAATATCAGAAGCTTTTAGAAAAATACACTACAACAAAAACAAACACTAAATAGGAGTAATAATGGCAAAAGCACTTGACGCTATATTTGACCCATCACAACAATGGGTTCCAATGCAAGAAGGAACATACCCAGCTCATATAGCATCTTTACAGACTAAAGAAGTTAATACCAGAGCAGGGGAGGCTATCGTTGTGAATATGACATACAAAGTAGCACCTGAAGTAGAAAACGTTACACAGTTAGTTTATGAAATGGAAGGATACGAATACAAAAGAGACAAAAGTGGAGATTTAATTCCGGTCTTTAATGGAGGCGGTTCTCAAAAATCAACAAGCTGTGTACACTTAAAAGACAAAACACTATATGACAATGGTTACTTTGTCTTTACCGATTCTTCATCGGCTAGTAAGAATAGTAGATACTTTCAATTACTTGAAAATCTTGGCATTAAATGCGAAGACGATAAAGGAATTAAAAAGTTAGTTCTTATTGAAGAAGAAGACGTTGTTGGTAAGCCAGTAATGGTTACGACTAAGAAACAAGAGTACGTTACTAAAGAGACTCGAGACTTGCCAATAGACCAACAGGAAAAGCGTGCTACATTTAAAGTGAATACGTTAACCTTATGGGAAGGTGGAGATACTTTATCTCAGGACGACATAGATAATGATGTCCCCTTCTAAATAAAAAAAGGGTTTTTATTGTATCATACAGTAAATGTAAATTAGGGACGAGGGTAGCTTGATAATATATAAATTATCTCTCTCTCGTCTCTCCCTTCGTAAAGCTACCCTCAAATTTTCAAAGGAGAGACAATGCAAGAATCAACTGCAACCATTAAACTAACTAAGTCAGAAATAGAGTGGAATATAATAGCTCTTGTCTGGATGGAAAAATCTTCAGAAGAATTTAGAAGACCACATGACGCTATTATACTCAGAAAACTAAAACAAGACTTTATTAAAATAAAAAACAACATAATAAATGGGGAGAAATATAATCTTGAAGCCCAAAACAAAAATGAAGAAAAAAATAGACCAAGCTAGCAAACTAGCTAACCTTGCTTTATTAGATAAACCAGAAAGTTCTCCATCAGACGGATTTCAGTATATAATAGATGTCCCTGTTGGACAATTAGTCGATACAAGTAGTGGGTTAAGAGCCATTGTTATAGACAATAATGAAGTGTCCACGTCAGTGTTGGTAATTAAAGCTGATAACCACCCGCAAAAAGATAAAGATTTTTATCTTGGTAAGCATAGATGGGGAAACGAAACCGAAGTTAAAATAATAGGAGATTAAAATGGGAGATTTATTAAGACATAGCATAAAACTTGAAACAAGAATAAAATGGCTAGAAAATGGATTAAAAGAAATTGCGAATGGTAGAGATGATATGAATGCAATATATGTTAAACAACAAGCACAAGCAACATTAGATGGAGAACCAACAACAGCTGATGAATATAATGATGTTATATCACAATATGAAGACCATGAGATACAGTCAGAAATAAAAAAGGTACAGTCAGAAATAAAAGATTCTCTTTCACCAGAGAATACAGTTCGTATATCTGATATAAATAAAGAAATAGCAAAAGAATGGAACAGAGATAGAGAAGAATCAATAAATAAAGAGAAAACAAAGTGAAAGGCATTTATAAACGTGGTGATTCAGTAGCCGCTGATAGAAATATAAATTATTGCAAAGACTGTAATAAATGTTGGGAAATTTCATTAATGAACAATTTTAGAAAAAAAGAGAGAAAGATTATTTATTATGACGATTTTCCTAATTATGGAAAAACAAAAGAAACATGCGATGCATGTAAAGGAGAGAGTAATGTCAAAAATGTCATGGATAAGTTACTTGTGCGAGAATAACCTCAAAGATGAATTAATTAAAGAAGTTGGAGTTGATTTTGCAATTGGGTTTTTAGAAGCCCATGAACAAATGAGAGACAACAAGAATAATCCTGCTTACGATAAGTTAAACAAAATTCACAATGAAATGCAAAGGGAGGTACATGATGCAAAAGTGTCCAGCGTGCGGATACAATCAAAAAAATAACCCAAGAATGGGAGCTGATATGAATGGGATTTTAAAGTCAAAGAACAGAAAGACAACAAGAATCTTAAATAAAATAGCAGCTATTATAATGAGAAACGTGCCATCCGAAACTAGATTAAATTATTATCAATTTTTATATGGTACTCAAACAATAGAAGATAATGTATTAGAATGGGCTATTGAAACTTATTACCAATCAAAACATTTTGAACATGGTAAAGGTTTTGCTTATTTAAGAAGCATAGCTCAAAATAGAGATAAAAACATAGATACATTAAGAAAAAACGAAAGACGAAGGTTGGGTTCAACTCCACCCGTCTATGAAGGAGAAAGTGCATAATGGCCAAAAGAGGAAGACCGAAAGGTTCTAAAAACAAGAAAAAGAATATTCCTAATAACTTTAGAGGTTCAGAAGATAAATTCTGGACTAGGATATTTAAAGGAATTAAGAACTTTTTACAATCACCATTTAAATAACATAAAAGGAGAGAGATATGTTACAAAACGCAATGTTCCCAGTAAGAGAAGTGCCAGCAATCGGAGTTCATGAATCTGGAGCTGAAATAGATTCAACTGGATATAAGTTTATAGTCAGGGATGATACAGGTAAAGTGCTTAGCTGTATGACAGACAGCTACAAGCTTGTAAAGAACGAAACAATAATAAAAGCAGCTGAACCTATTATTAAAAAATATAAAGGAGAGATGAAAGAAGTAGTAGTATTTGGAGAAGGCCAATCAACACACATGAGTTGGAATTTTCCAAAGAACAAAATTAAGATTGGAGATGAAGATGAGATGACACCTGAAATTGTCATAAAGAATAGTTATAATGGAACAATTGGAGTCAATATAATGGCTGGAGCCTTTAGATTAGTATGTTCTAATGGACTTGTTATAGGTATTATCGCCTCTGAGTACAAGAACAAGCATATTAAGTCTAATATTTCTTTAGATGATTTCGATAATGTTATATCTGAAACAATGGATAAAACAAAGTTAATCTTTACAGATGAATTTCCCATATTACAGGGAACGGAGTTTAAAGACAGGCATATTGTTGATTTCTTAAAGATGTTCCCATTACAAGCAAATGAAATGGTGACACAGGCATTAATAGCTAATAGACCTAAGTCATTTTGGGATTTATTTAATGTGGGAACTAACGTACTTAGTCATCACATGAATAGAAATTCTCAGGCTACACATGGAGTTGAAGGGAAACTTTATCCTTCGATTAAAAAGTGGGCTGAAAAAGAAGCTAAAGTTGCCATCGCTTGATTGGTACGAATGTCCGATTGTAATTCCTTATTATGGTGGTAAGTATAATTTGAGCAAACAATTTGTTCCTATTATACCCCACCATGAAAGGTATTTTGAAGTTTTCTCTGGAGGTTTATCAATGTTCTTCAGAAAAACTAAAGCGGAATGGAACGTACTAAACGACAAAGATAACAACATTGTAAATCTCTACATGTGTGTTCTTCACAAGTTGGATGAGTTGGTAAAAATACTAAATTATCTTCCAAAGTCTCGAAAATTATTCTTAGATTTCAAGGTTGAAGTTCAAGATAAAAGAGAGATAGAGATTCCAGACCCAATGAGAGCTGCGCAATACTTTTATTGCATAAGACACAGTTTTAATAAATTAATTCACACTCCCATGTCTATGGTAAAGGATTGGAATAAAGACTGGGAAAAAGAACTTAAATACTCAAGAGAAAAAATAGGCGGTTCTACAATAGAAAACCTCGACTTTGGAGAATTAATTGATAAGTACAATCCCAGAGTTGATGATTTTTGGTATCTTGACCCACCTTACTTTGTTGCACATGAGAAAGGCAATAAATATTATCAACACAACTTTAAAGCCGAAGACCATTTAAGGTTAAAAGAGAAAGTTGATAAAATACACGAACAAGGTGGAAAGTTTATGATAAGCTATGATTATAGAGAAGAAGTTAAAGAACTTTATAAAAATTACGATGTCAGAACTATAAATCTTAAATACGCAGGAGCAACTGACGAAGCTAAACAAAAAGAACGAAAAGAATACTTAATAATAAATTATAAACCATCTAATCAAGTAGGTTTGTTTTAAAAAGGAGAGATTATGTCAAAAAGTACAATTAAACAATTACCGTCATCACCAGAAGCTGAACAAGCTTTATTAGGATGTCTTATACAAGGAGGAGAAAGAGAACAAGAAATAGCTATGGCTTGGATAAGGAAAAGCGAGGCTTTCTATACAACAGATAATAAGAACATATGGCAATCAATGTCTGATTTATATAAAGAAGGAGTAGAAGTAGATATAATAACACTAACTAACAAAGTTAAAGATAATTATGGAGATAGTAAAGCATATTATATTAGCGGATTAACAGAAAGTTTCACAAGTACTTCTAATGTAGAAAGTTATGCAAGAATAGTATGGGAAAAATACATTCAAAGAGAGACAGCAAAATCAGCTGAATCGTTACTTAATGCTAGTTATGAAGATTACAAACAAGTTGGTAGTATATTAGAAAAACACAGCAAGTTAATAGGAGAACTTAGACAAATACAACCATCTAAAATAAAAGATATAGGAGTTCTTGTCGAAGAAATGAAACTTACTGTAAAAGAAGACTCAAATCTTATACCTTTTAACCTTGGGCATCTTGATACATTCGCAGGTGGAATGACTAGAAAAGAGATAACAGTAATTGGTGGAAGACCAGGTCATGGAAAAACTACTCTTGTTATAAACATTATAAGGGGTCTCGTAGAACAGGGATACAAAGTAATGTTATTTAATAGAGAAATGAGCAATACTGAAATGTTAAAAAAGATGGTAGTGATGGAATCAAGTTCTTTAAAGTATGGAGACATAAGACGAAATGACTTGTCTGAAAATGATAAATCAGAATTTGAGAACGTATCTGAAAAGATAAAAAGTGATTATGGAGAATTTCTTATGTACGACAACATAAGGGGGCTTGATGATTGTCTCAGGGAGATTGCAAAGCATAAACCAGATATTGTTATTGATGATTACATTCAGTTGATAGGAGTAGAAGGAGTTAAAGAAGGAAGAAGATTTGAGATAGAAAAAATAATGCAAGAATATAAATGGATATGTAAACAAGAAAATTGTTCTGCAATATTAGTATCACAACTTAATAGAGAAATAGAAAAAAGATTAGACCCGAGACCCCGTATGAGCGATTATGCAGAATCAGGTGTAATTGAACAAACTGCTGAATCAGCTATGTTTGTATTTTATGGACATAACTTCGATAGTGACAAATTTAATCCATATAAAAGTGAGATTATAGTTGCTAAGAGTAGATATGGAAAAATAGGAACACATATGGTAGGATTTAATGGAGGCAGATGCAAATTTTATATGAACTCTACTATGGCGGAGAAAGATAATATTGCATAAAAGTTGCTATGGGTGTTTCTATGAGGTTTCTCATAAATGCTATTGGTTCCTCGTAACTAGAAATAGTGAAGCACCCAAAGCAATCCCTATTGATATAATGGATAAGGGTTGTAGTAAATACAAAAATACGGAAATGTCGGGATTGGGACAACATCGCCATATAATAGAATTATTTGATGGAGAAATCCTTAGTGATAAATACGAAAGACCGGCATATAAAAAGAAGTGGGTAAAGAGCCCACATAAATATACACACAGAAAGGATGCACAATGATTATAATAGGAATAGACCCAGGCGCTGGTGGAGCAATGGCAGTTTGGGACAAAGGAATATCAAAAATACACAAATGCCCAAAAGACACAGAAACAATGGCAGATATAGTAAAAGAATCTCTTTATATTAACAAAACAAAAAATATACGAGAAGTTTATGCATACATGGAATTAGTACATGCTATGCCACATGACGGAAGAAGTTCATTATTCAAATTTGGGACTAATTATGGTAAGTGGCTAGGCATCTTGGGGACGTTTAAAGTACCCACCACACTCGTTTCTCCCCAAAAGTGGATGAAGTATTGGAAAGACAAATTAAACATCAAATTATCAAAAGATAAATCAAGTAGAAAAAGAGAATTAAAAGAGATAGCTTCACATTACACAGACAAAAAGATTACATTATACAATGCGGATGCTATATTAATTGCAATGTATGGAATGTATGACAAGAAGGAGAATAAAAGTGGAAAATAAAAGCAGTATCGAATTGTACCTAAGTATGTTAAATAATATAAATGGAACAATAAAATTAGCAATAAAAAAACATGATACTGAATTTATAATAGAGCTACTCAAAAAACTAAAAGAAGTGACTGGACAATTGGGAGTATTGTTGTCTATGGAAAAAGAAAGAAGATTTACAGCATAGTCTCCTTTGCTGGCTGTAAAGAACGAATGGGTAAGTTAACGCTTGCCCTTTTGTTTTTTCTCTAATTCTAGTAATGACCTCTGTAATTCCAAAGGAAGCCCAGAATATTTATTTTTAGACTTAGATTTTTTTTCAAGTTTTTCAAAGTAATACTTTGGAAATGCTTTTTTAATAGCAGGTTCTAAATCTCTATATAAACTTCTATCATCTTCTTTCTTTGGATAAAGAGTTGCTTCTTGCATAAAAGCAGTCCCAACTCCATAACCTCTTGTAATTGACATTGGTATATACCTGTCAGAAGCTCTTCCAAGAAATTGATTTATAAGTTTTGTATTTTTAGCAACAGATAACATATTATCATCATTTGCAAAATCACCAGTGCTTATTAATATATTATTAAGATAATCATCATCAGCATTTATTAATTCCGTCGCCACAGCAATATCCATTATAGTCCCAAAGGTAGGCCCCAATTTGGAACCAATTATGCCTTTTCCATAAAATTCTCTATTTATTTTTTCTAAATCATCTGGGTCATCCCAATCAGAAAACAACATTAGATATAAATCTTCAAGCAATTCAAAACCAGTGTGCTCTACTAATGTTTGATTATAACCAGTTAAGTAACTTAAAAGAGCTGGAGCCATGAAATAAGCAACTCCCATATTCATTGTTTTATGAACTCCCCTAGCGTCTTTAACCCATGTAGAAAATTTATCTTCTTTTTTTCTTAATTGTTCCCAGTCTCCCTTTGCTTCTTTAAAGATTGACCAATTTCTCTCAAGAAACTCCATTCCGTAATGTTGAAACTGAAATGCGAATTGACCAACACCTTTTCTCATATTTCTTGCTTTTGCATATGATTCATAATCAAAATGATTAAGTATAACCATATTCTTAGCGTAATTTTTTGCTAATCTACTTTTTTCAGAAGCGATATTTGTTATTGTACCATCTTGAAATTTCATTTCCATGTACTGCTGAAAGGGAACGCTTTCCTTCATTGTTTTGTACATTTGCCCAAGAGCTAATTTTGCAGTAAACTCTCTATTTTGATTTTCAGCGTACCTATGAAACAAAGATGTTACTTGAGCAATTTTTCCAATACCCTTACCAAATATTTTTATTCCTTTATATATATAATCCCCTTCATCAGTATAATGCATTTTCCCATTTTCGTCTACTATTCTAATTTTATATGGAGACTTACTAGATGTTAAACCAGATTCTAATCCAGCTTCAGAAGTATCCATTAATAAATTAGATTCTTGCAAGAAAGTTTCTATATTCAACCTACCTAAAGGCTGTTCTTCCTTGAGAAATTTCATTGACTCTCTTACTCCAGAGTATGTCATTGTTACAAGGTTCATTAAAAATTGAGTTGTATTGCGAAGAGCGGCTCTCGGGCTACCACCTATTTTATTAATGAACTGGTATCCCAGTAATGCTTTTTTAATCTCATTAGATACTCCACTATTTCTTGTATCTCCATTAACAGCCCCATAAAGACCGTCCATCACATCTACAATTTTACTAGAATATTCAGATTCCTTACCATACATACTCTTGGCTTTCAACAAACTATCCATAAAAGAATCATTTAAGAATGCAGTTGTGTTAAATTGACTTACATTATGTATATATGTATTAACAACATCTATAAAGTTTTTACTATAAGTATTATTACCAGAATCTTCCCTAGACTTAGCGTGATTAGTCACCCATAAATCCATATTTTCAATTATTCCATCAATGCTTTCTGTCTCATGTCGCATATCAATATTAGACTTTGTTAAATCATCTAATGGTTTCATTAACCCTTGCATCATACCCGCATTTAATTCTCTTACAAAGTGGGGAAAAAATCCATCTTCTTTATATTTAGGCATTAATTCTGATATTAATTTTTTTCTTATATTAATTAATTTTTCTTCGGTCTCTTTAAAATTTGGTCTATTCTTAATCCTTTTTAACTGAGAATCAATAACTTTATTTATTCCATTTCTTATCTGAGCATAAGAATCAGTCATTAATAGATTATAATCCATAGCAGATGGCACTAAATCATTAGGAACTCCGGCCTGTGGAAGAAACTTATTATATTCTGATTCAGTCATCCTTATGAGCTTGCTTCCATCATCGTATTTAGATACTCTGTCTTTTGCTTCTTTATTACCAGAATCAGCCAATAGGACTTCTTCATTATATTTCATCTTGAGAGCTTCTGGCATCGTATTCTCTATGACGCTTATAAACTCAGTAAAAGTCCTGACGCTTCCCTTGTCTTCAAATTCTTCTAATTTTATTCTTGTTTCGTCTATTAGGGATTGCTCACCTTTATCGAGAGCTTTAATGTGGTCTGACTCTAATTTTCTATGTTTTTTTAATGCATTATTTAATTTAACTTTACTAAATAACCCATCTATCCCGCCAGCTGCTTTTATCTTTTTAATTATGCCTTGAAACATAATGTTTAAATCAGTACTTCTTTTATTATCGCTTTCGACTATTCCTCTAATCTCTTTAATCGATTCCTGTAACAATGGGTCTTGCTTTGCTAACAAAGTCCCTACCATAAATCCTTCAGCAGCTTTAAAAGAAGTAAATTTGTCACTACTGACTCTATTTGTATATGAATTAAGGTCTTTTAAAAATGAATTTATATTACCTTCAGTTAAAAAAGCCCCACCTTGTTCCCTACTTAAAAGGGCTGCGTATTCCATAGGTATCTGGAACCTTGATTCAAACATTGACATGGCAGCTGAATAAGGAGACTGGATGTGCTGATTAACTACATCAGTCTTGGCCCATCTTTCAATAGATTCCCAAAGCCTAAGTGCTTTTTTATTTTCTACTTTAGAGCAGTCTACTTGCATATTAAGGGCACTTTAGAAATTCACCCATTGATTTAAAACTTTCATATTGAGTGTCTCTCAATGGATTTTGTTTAGCAGATAATGTTAAAGATTCTTGCATATCGTTTATTTTTTTCAACATACTAATTGTCTTTCTAGTCGATTTAATTAGTTTAGGTTTAAATTTAAGATATTTATTATGTTGATACATAGGGTTATCTCTTATGTCTTTAGGAACTCCTTCATCACCTTCATAAAGATATATATCTTTTTTTGATAATTTAATAAAATCTTCATCTAGCCTTAGCCTTAAATCCATATATCTTATAGGATTAATATAATCTTTCATAGATGACATTTCTTCTAAATCATTTAATTGTTTTGAAAAACGCTCAAAATCACCATCATCTGTTTTTGGCATTAGTTTAGCATAGTCCTTATAAAAACCTATAACAGACTTATTGACAGTAGACAATGGATTGCCCGGTAGCATTTCTTTTGTCCAATCAAAATCACTATTTTGTTTTAATCTATATTCCATGTTCTCATCAAATGGCATCAACCCAAATAAATCGTAATTAGCATTTGCTTTATTATTAATTTTTAAATTAGTATCCTTATTAAAAAATCTTCTGTAATGCTCGTTACTATTAATTAAGGACTCTAAAACATGCCTAGCCATTCCTTGACTTTCTGTATTTTTAAAAGAATCAATATGTAATTCTTTAGAACCATTGGCAATACCAGCTAATATCTGTATTCCATGTGAATATCTCTTTGATTCTTTGTATGGGATAGCAATTGGCCTATTGTTAAATACTCCTATGGCATCTCTATTTCTTGTCGGCTCCATGTAAGCATAAAGAAAATTGATACCATGTTTTTCTATTTTTTCAAGTAAAAACTTTTGCCTCAATTCAAAAACATTCAATAAATTGGTTCTGTGTTTAGCAACATAATCGCTCATTTTACTATTTGTTAATATGCTCTTGCCTCCATATGGCAACACTTCATCTAGTAATGTGCCTCCACCATATGTTTGTCTATTTAAATCTTTTACATCTTTTAAATCGTTCCTAGCATCGTCATCTAATGTTGAAAACCAATTATCATAACGCATTGCCATTGGGTTATTCTTTAAAAATGCGTGTAATGTATTAGCATGAACAATAGACCTCTTGAGATTGCTATCTTCAACTGATACATACTCTTTATATTTTATATCTTTAGGTGCAATATTTGATATATCTTTTTTAAAGACTTTATTAAAATCTTCACTTATTTTT
>Ga0209709_10000875_pt1 | contig 28283 bp, 28 predicted proteins | sample ArcticOcean_MG_C_2_FD_187435 | JGI IMG/M metagenome (GOLD analysis project Ga0209709, IMG submission 187435) | Marine microbial communities from western Arctic Ocean - ArcticOcean_MG_CB4_136 (SPAdes) (version 2) | ecosystem: Environmental > Aquatic > Marine > Oceanic | place: Arctic Ocean... | reverse complement strand
GGACATTAATCTTATAATCTAATTTGTTTAGTTTAATTTTTGAATATATTTCAATATTTTTTATTTTAAATCTTTTATCTATATTAAATGAAAACTTATTATTGGAACTAAAATTTAAACTATCTAAATCTTTATAATAATTAGCGAATATAATCTTTAATAATTCTGGTTTTATATCACTTTGAGTATTTTTTAAAAAGCCATTAATATAAGTTAATTTATCTGTATTTTTAATTCTAATAGATTTAGAAGAAAACTTTATTTTACTAAATTCTGTTTTTATATCTTCTAATAAATATTCCTTATCTTTTATTTGAAAATTAAAATTTAATGAGTTGATTTTTTTTTTGTTTAACAATTCAAGTCTTGCATTTTTAACAAAACCTTTTATACCGTAATCATCTTTAATTTTACCTTCTTCATCGAAATTAATATTAATATCTGCTACAAGTTCACCTTCTTTAACTATTTTTTGTAAAATAAATAACTCTGCACTATTTTTATATGAGCTTACAATAGAAATAATCTGTTTAAGTTTAATATCTTTTGTAGAGATTAATAAATTAGTAATTACAAAATCTTTATTAATAAACGAATTAATTGACAAGTTACTTTCAGCTCGATTTAACGCAATTTTACTTTCATTATAAATTAAAACTGGGTCTACAATCTTTATGTTTATTGATAAATTTCTTAAATTTAGTAAAATTTTAATAGCATTTAAGTCTATTTCTAATTTTTTATTATTCTTAGATATTTCATTTTTTATTAATTGATTAAAATTACTTGTCTGCAAACCAATAGAACTCAAATAAATAAGTGCCAAAGCAAATACAGCGGATAAAATTAAAAAAAATTTAATAGTCTTTTTAATCATTATTATATAAAGAATTTTCTAAAAATTCGTCTATTTCTCCATCTAAAATTTTATCAGGATTTGTACTTTCGTGGTTATTTCTATTATCTTTAACTAATCTATATGGATGCAATACATAAGATCTAATTTGGTGGCCCCATCCAATTTCTGATTTTGAACTTTCTAAACTCTCTGTTTTTTGTGCCCTCTTTTTTAATTCAAAATCGTATAGTCTAGCTTTAAGCATATTTATACATGTCTCTTTGTTTTTATGTTGTGATCTTTCATTTTGACATTGTACAACAATTTTTGTTGGTAAATGAGTAATCCTTACAGCACTATCGGTTGTATTAACGTGTTGTCCACCAGCTCCACTTGATCTATAAGTGTCAATTCTAAGATCTTTTTCAATAATTTCTATATTGATATTTTCATCTACCATTGGATAAACCCAAACGCTTGCAAAACTTGTGTGTCTTCTTGCACCAGAATCAAATGGAGAAATACGTACTAACCTGTGAATTCCAGATTCTGATTTTAACCAACCGAAAATATAATCACCTTCAATTTTAATTGTGGAAGATTTAATTCCTGCTTCGTCACCTTTATGTTCACTAATTATTTGAGTTTTAAAATCTTTACCTAGTGCCCATTTCATATACATCTTTCTTAACATTTCTGCCCAGTCTTGACTTTCTGTTCCTCCCGCACCAGCATGAACCTCTATGTAGCAATTTAAACTATCACTTTCATTTGAAAGAAAGCATTTAATCTCGTTTCTTTTTGTTTTTAACTTTAATTTATCAAAATTTCTTAAAGTATCATTTAAAACTATTTGATTTTTTTCTTCCATTGCCAGATCAAAAAGTTCTGATAATTCCCTGCATTCATTAATTGAATTTTCGTAAGAATTTATTAAATCCTCTTGTAATTTTTTTTCTTTAATGATTTTTTGAGCTGTAGATTGGTTTTTCCAAAAATTTGGTTCTAGGGTTTTTAAATTATTTTCTTTTAAAATTGAGTATATTTTGTTTTTTTCAAAGATACTCCTTTATACGAAAATTAATTTTTTCGATTTCTGACCTAATATTAAAAAATTCATTCTCCATTAGTAAAACTTCAATACACTATTATTTTTGAACCTATCATTTATTTCTCTAAATTGATAATTTTCATAATTAATATTTTCTTGTTTGTATGCTTCAATAATTTTTTCTTTTGACCCAAAACTTGCCTTTTTTCCACTAATCGGATCAATAACCATCATAATTATATTTTTAGGTACCTTAAACGGTCTTGCATCTTTTTTTTTTATAGCATTTTTCACAAAATTTTTGAATATTGGCATTGCCGTTTTTGCTCCCGTTTCATACTTCCCTAACGATTGTGGATCATCCATTCCAACATATACGCCAATCACTAATTTTGATGTAAAACCAATAAACCACGCATCTGTATTATTGTTTGTAGTTCCTGTCTTACCAGCTAAATCTAAATTTAAGTTTTTAAGCCCCCTACCAGTGCCTCGTTGAACAACTCCTTCTAGCATAGAGGTCATTTGATATGCGGTTTCTGCTGAAAATATTTGCTTAAAATTGTCAGAAATTTTTGGGATTTCTTCGCCTAAATAAGAAATTTCATTACATTTTTTACACAATCTTTTTTCAGAGTTAAAAATTGTATTTCCTTCACTGTCTTGAATTCTGTCTATTAAAATAGGTTCAATTTTTTTTCCTCCATTTACAAATGAACAATATGCAGATGTTAATTTTATTAATGTAGTTTCTGCTGAACCTAATGAAATTGACAAAAGCTCCTTTGGTTTTTTATAAATACCTAATTTTTTTGAAAAATCTGCTATTTTTTTTGGAGTTAATTGCTGTGCAATTCGGACCGTCATCAGATTTCTAGATTTTTCTAAACCAGTTCTTAAAGTTGATGGTCCATAAAATTTTTTACCATAATTTTCAGGTTTCCATTTTTTTAGATCACCACCTTGTTCTAGGGCTAATGGCGCATCCAAAATTAATGACGAAGGTGTGTAATTATTTTCTAACGCAAGCGTATAGATAAAAGGTTTAAATGCAGATCCTGGTTGCCTTAAAGCTTGAGTAGAACGATTAAATTCACTTTTTTTAAAACTAAAACCGCCTGATAATGCATAGACTCTTCCTGTAAAAGGATCCATCACAACAATTCCTCCATTTACTTTAGGCAGTTGTTTTAATTCATAATAATTATCTTTTATTTTTTTAACATAGATTATGTCTCCCTCATTAAATAATTCATTAAATTCTTTTTTAGTCCAAGAAATATTTTCATAATTTATAATACCATCTATTTTTTTTTCTGTTTCAATAAAAGTAGAAAATTTATTTATTTTTTTTATTATTGCGATATCCCATTTAATTGATTTTTCTAATTTCAAAGAATCAATTCCATTAATCCAATTGTTATATTTTTTATTTTTTAAAGGGCCCCTCCAACCTTTTCTTTGATCATATTTTTCTAAACCTTCTCTTAATGAAGTGACAGCAATATTCTGCAATCTTAAATTCATTGGTGTTTTTATATTAAAACCTTGTTTATAAACTTTTTCGAAACCAAATTTTTTAACTATATCTTTTCTGATATCTTCAACGTAGTATCTTGTGTCTTCAAGATAAATTGATTTTCTTTTTTTTAAAATAATTTTTTTTACTAAAAATTTTTCTAGTGTGCGTTTGTCAATATATTTATTCTCATTAAGATTTTTGAGAACAAGATCTCTTCTGAACTTTGCTAATTCTATATTTTTGTAAGGATTGTATCTACTTGGTGCCTTAGGCAAGGCAGCAAGCATAGCTGATTCAACATAATTTAATTCACTTATTGGTTTATCAAAATATTCCAAACTAGCAGATGCAATTCCATATGTTCCTTCGCCTAAATATATTTCGTTTAAATAAAGTTCTAAAATACGTTTTTTTGAAAGCGCTCTTTCTATTCTAAATGCCAAAATTACTTCTTTAATTTTTCTATTAAAACTTACCTCATTAGTTAATAAAAAGTTTTTTGCTACTTGTTGTGTAATGGTAGAAGCTCCTTCTAATCTTCTTGAAGATAGGTAGTTTTGTAGATTATTTATAAATGCTCTAACTACACCTTTTGCATCAACTCCTGGGTGTGAAAAAAAATTCTTATCTTCTGCTGATAAAAATGAATTTATAACTTTTTCTGGTATTGCATTATAAGGTACAAAGATTCGTTTCTCTGTAGAAAATTCATTTACCAGCTCTCCTTCCCCAGAGTATACTTTGCTTGATACTGTTGGTTTATAACTCATTAAGAATTTATAATCTGGTAATTTGTTTGAAAAAACCCATAATATCGTGAGTATAATTATTCCAAGCAGCAATATCACAGTAGCCGATAGAAAAAAAAGTTTTTTTAAAAAATGACTCATTTTAGTTTATTTAACTAATGAATTTGTTAATGTTAAGGCAAAACTTATATACAGAATTAATAATCAATTAAATGACAATTAAAATTAAAATATTATGGAAAAAAATTTATACATTGATGCTTCGCATCCAAATGAAACTAGAGTTGTACTTAAGTCGAATGGAAACATTGAAGATTATGAGTACGAAGGTTTAAAAAACTCTTTAAATAAAAACAACATTTATTTAGCAAAGGTTAGTAGGGTTGAACCTTCATTACAAGCTGCCTTTATTGATTTTGGAAGAGAGCGACATGGTTTTTTATCATTTAATGATATTCAATCTGACTATTATCAAATACCACAAAGTGATCTAGATAAAATTAAAGAAGAAGAAGAAAGAGAAAGAGAACAACTACTTAAAGAAAGCGAACAACAAGAAGAAAAAAATTTAAGTGAGGGTAAGCTTGAAATAGACGACCCTGTAGAAAAAGATCCCGAATCAATAATACAAGAAAATAATAAAAAACCTGATACTAAATTTAGACCTAAAAGATATAAAATCCAAGAAGTTATTAAACCTAACCAGATTATATTGGTTCAAGTATTAAAAGATGAAAGAGGGTTAAAGGGTGCAGCACTAAGCACGTTTATTTCACTAGCAGGGAAATATATTGTTCTTATGCCAAATACTTCAAAAGGTGGAGGAATATCAAGAAAAATTTTTAATCCAAATGATAGAAAAAAAATTAGAACTATTTTAAATGCATTGGTAATACCAAAAGAAATGGGAATTATTGTAAGAACTGCTGGATCAAATAAAACAAAAAATGAAATTGATTATGATCTACAAAACTTAATTAAAGTTTGGGAATCTATTAAAGAAAATGCCTTAAACTCATTGGCACCTACTTTAATTCACCAAGAAAGCGACATAATAAAAAGAACTTTAAGAGATATGGTTGATGACAATACAAATAATGTAATTATAGAAGGTAACGAAGGTTATCAAAAAGCTAAAAACTTTATGAAGATCATGATGCCTAAGGATTTAAAAAAAATAAAAAAATATAGAGATAAAATTCCATTATTTTTTAAAGAAAATATTGAAGAAAAATTAAATGAAATATTTGAAAGCACAATTAAATTAAATTCTGGAGGTTATTTGGTTATTAACCCAACAGAGGCACTTGTTTCAATTGACGTCAATTCAGGTAAATCTATTAAACAAAAAAATGTTGAAAGCACTGCTCTAGATACAAATTTAGAAGCAGCCGATGAAATAGCTAGACAAATCAAAATTAGAGATTTATCAGGACTTATTATCATTGATTTTATAGATATGTTAAGTTTTTCAAACAGAAAAACAATAGAGAGAAGAATAAAAGAAAGGTGCCGACAAGACAGAGCGAGAATTCAAATTGGAAAAATTAGTAATTTTGGACTTTTGGAAATGTCTAGGCAAAGATTACGAGAGAGTGCTGTTAAATGGAAAATTGTGCTTACAAATGAATCGTTTGCATTAAAGTTAATCAAGTTAATGGAGGTAAAGTCAATTTTAAGTAAAGCAAAGTTTGTAAAAATAAAAATATGTGAAAAAATTAAAAATTTTATAAATACAAATTTCGCTGATGATCTAAAGTATTTTGAGAGTAAAAATAAAATTAAAGTTGAAATTATTTCTGATGATTCATTAATAATACCAGATTATTTTATAGAACTTCAAAATAAAACAAAAAAAGTTATTGAAACAATAGAAAGTATATCAAAGTTAAAAAATTTATCTGATCAGGAGCCTGAAAGTAAAAAAAGGAATAATTCAAATTTTAAAAAAAAAAAATTTAATAAAAAAAAATTATTTCCAAAAACTAAACGAGCCCCCTCTTTGGTGAAGAAGGGTTAGCAAAATTTGATTTATCCATTCTTCCAGACAAGTAGGAGCCCCTGCCAGCTAATACAGCATTTTTCATAGCAACAGCCATTTGGAACGGATTTTTAGCATTAGCAATGGCCGTATTAACCAAAACTCCATCACAACCTAGTTCCATAGCAATAGTTGCATCTGATGCTTGGCCTAAACCAGCATCTATAATTACTGGCAATCTTGTTTGGTTTCTTATAATTTTTATATTTGTTTCATTTTGAATGCCCAGGCCCGAACCAATCGGAGCCGCTAAAGGCATAATTGCTGAAGCTCCTACATCTTCTAATCTTTTTGCCATTAAGGGATCATCTGTACAATAAACCATTACACTGAATCCTTCGTTAGTTAAAATTTCAGTAGATTTTAAAGTTTCAATCATGTCCGGAAATAAAGTTTTTTTATCACCTAAAACTTCTAGCTTAACTAATTTCCAACCACCAATTTCTCTTGCAAGCCTCAATGTTCTTAACGCTTCATTTGAGCTAAAACAACCTGCTGTATTTGGTAAATAAGTTATCTTTTTTGGATTTATATAATCCATCAATAAGGGTTTTTTTTTATCAGATATATTTACTCTTCTTACCGCAACAGTAACGATGTCGGCTCCAGAAAGTTTAATTGCTTTTGCACACTCAGACATGTTTTTATATTTGCCCGTTCCAACAATTAATCTGGATTTAAATTTTTTTTTTGCGATTATAAAATTGTCTTTTTTCAATCCTATCCTCCTCCTATAAAATGAACGATTTCTACTTTATCATTATTTTTAAGTTTGATTTTACCTAATTTATTTTTATCTATTATTTCGTAATTCAATTCAATTGCTACTTTTTTAATTGGTATTTTTAATTTTTTAATGCAGTTTAATAAACTCAAATTTCCTTTAATTGTGGAAAATGTACCATTTACTTTAATTTTTATTTTGTTTATTTTTTTCATACTATATAAGTTTTAAATGAGTAATAATATTTTAATTATTAATGGACCAAATCTTAATCTATTAGGTAAAAGAGAACAATCACAATATGGATCAATAACTTTTGAAAAATTAAAGGATAATTGCTTAAAAAAATCTAAAGAATTAGACATAGGTTTAGATTTTATGCAGTCAAATATCGAAGGTGAAATTGTGACAATTATTCAAGAAGCTAGAGAAAAATATGATGGAATAATAATTAATGCTGCTGGTTTTACACACACATCGGTAGCTATTAGAGATGCTTTAGATATATTTAAAAAACCAATTATTGAATTACATATTTCGAATATATATAAAAGAGAAGAATTTAGACACAAATCATTAATTAGTGATATCGTAACTGGAGGAATTTTTGGACTTGGTGATGATGGTTATATTTTGGCCATAATTGCAATGCAAAATATATTACAAAAATGAAAATAGATAAAAAACTAATTAAAGAATTAACGGATTATTTAAATGAGTTTAACTTAACGGAGCTTGAGTATGGTGACAATAATACTAAAATAAAAGTTTCAAAATCAAATCCTGTAAGCTCACATATTATATCGGAAGATAAGAATTTAACTCCTGTTTCTAAAAAAAATCAGACTTCTTCAGAAAAAAAAATACCTTCTCCAATAATTGGTACGGCGTATCTCTCACCAGAACCTGGTTCTAAAAAATTTATTGATGTTGGAAAAAAAATTAAAAAAGGTGATACTATAATGATTATTGAAGCTATGAAAACAATGAACCATATTCCCTCTACTGTTGAAGGAATTGTAAAAGAAATATGCGTTAATGATGGTTCACCTGTTGAATTTGGGCAAACTATTGTCATTCTTGAGTAATGTTTAAAAAAATATTAATTGCAAATCGTGGAGAGATTGCAGTTCGTGTTATTCGAGCTTGCAAGGAATGGGGTATCGCTACAGTTGCTGTTCACTCAGATGTAGATAGAGAGAGCATGCATGTAAAAATGGCTGATGAAAGTGTGTGTATAGGCTCACATCAAGCTGTAGATAGTTACTTAAATATATCTGCCCTTATGTCTGCTATAGAAATTACAAAAGCAGAAGCTGTACATCCTGGTTATGGTTTTTTATCTGAAAATTCAAATTTTGCAAAAATTCTAGAAAAAAATAAAATTAAATTTATTGGAGCATCTTCAAAATTAATAGAAATGATGGGTGATAAAATCCAAGCAAAAAAGATAGCTAAGGAATATGGTTTACCCATTATTGAGGGTTCTGAAGGTGGAGTGAGTAATGTGGAAGAAGCTAAAGAACTTTGTAAAAAAATAGGCTTTCCAATCTTAATTAAAGCTTCTGGTGGTGGTGGCGGTAAAGGAATGAAGATTGTTAACAAAGAAGAAGAGTTTGAGACATTATTTTCAGCTGCAAAAACTGAAGCTAAAAAATATTTTAATAATGATGAAGTTTATATTGAAAAATTTTTCCAAAATCCAAGACATATTGAGGTTCAAGTATTATCAGGCAAAAACAGAACTGTTCATCTTCATGAAAGAGATTGTTCTGTACAAAGAAGACATCAAAAATTAATAGAAGAGACACCAAGCCCAATTTTAACTGATCAAATTAGAAAAGATCTTTTTGAAAGAACTGTAAACATGGTAAGCAAAATCGGCTATGAGGGAGCTGGTACTGTAGAATTTATCTATGAGGATGGGAAATTCTATTTTCTTGAAATGAACACAAGAGTCCAGGTGGAACACCCCGTAACAGAAATGGTAACAGGAATTGATATTATTAAAGAGCAAATTTGGATAGCTTACACAGGTGATACTGCGCTAAAACAAAGCGATATTAATCCAAGGGGACATGCGATTGAATGTAGAATTAACGCTGAAGATGCAAGTAAAAATTTTCAACCTTCACCTGGAACTATAAGTATGTGCCACCAACCATCCGGTTTTAGAACAAGAGTTGATGGTGCAATATTTCAAGGTTATAAAGTTACACCCTATTATGACAGTATGATCTGCAAAATAATTGTCCAAGGAAGAAATAGAAAAGAGGCAATTCAAAGAATGAACCGTTCTTTAGATGAATTCGTAATCGAGGGTATCAAAACTACCATACCTCTACATAAAAAATTACTTAGCCACAAAAAATTTATTAATTCTGATTTTAATGTTAGTTGGTTAGATAACGATAAATTCTACAGCAATTAATAACAACTTAATAGCCACATATCATAAACAGGGTGATCAAGTGGTCTTAAAGATGGACTAGATGAAAATGTCCATCCATTAAAAACAAAAACTTCGTCATTATCTATATTGTTTAAGTCTTTCACCTGAATATATGCTGTAACCTCTGGTATATCGTCAAATTCTGAATTTTTACATTTTAAAAATTTTATTAATAAATTTTTAAATTTTTTTTCTTTTCCTATTTTAAGTACAAGTTTAGAACTTTTGGAACTTACTTTATCTAAAATTTTTATTTCAATAAACTCTAGATTATCATAAGTATTATTAGTTTCTGCTTTAACTTGAAATGAATAAAAAATTATATTAAAAAAAAATATAAAATATAAGATTTTAATTTTTCCAGTTTTTATATTTTTTGTAAATTTCATTAGTATTTTTTTTAGGATGATAAGAATTATCTGTGCCTGTTTGATTGGAAAGATGAGGTTTTTGCCACTTATATTTTTTAGAATTATTTAAATCTTTTTTATTGTCACTTAAGTAATGCATCCATAAATACCACTCATTAGGTATTTTGGAAGCATCTATTTCCCCATTATAGATCACCCATCTTTTGTCAGATTTACTTTCATAATATTTATTTCCAAAATTATCCATACCTACAAATTTACCCTGAAGAATTGTTTTAATTCTTGTGCCTAAAGTTTGATGATTCCACCAAACAAAAAATTCTTTAAAAAATGTCAACATAAAATTATATTATTTTATTCAATTCAAAATTGTATAAATTAAATTAGACTAAACTAAGAATTTGTATATAAATTAATTATCTTAAGATTCATATTAAAATTTTATAAGAGAAAAAATGGCCAAATATCTAGTAGAAACATATTACACATGCAGCTTCAAAGTGGATCATTATTTAGATGATATTAATGAATCAGAATTATCTAATCTTGAAAAAAGAGATGATGGAAAATTTCAAGTGCTTGACGTGAAATTAGATACTAGAAAAACAAAAAGCCTTGACCCAAATAACAAAATTACTGAACCTAAAATATTGGATAAAGTAAATGAAAAAGCACATCCTAAAATAATTTCAAAGGATAATAGCACTACTTTTATTAACAAGCTTAGTGATGGAGTGAGTAAAAGATTTTCAATGCCCGATAGAAGAAAAGGATACATTCAAAAAGCTACTATTGGTAATCATAAAGTTTATTTACACACTGGAGAATATGAAGACGGAAAAATAGGTGAAATTTTTATTGATACAAGTAAAGAAGGTGAACTAGTTAAGGCTCTAATGAATAACTTTGCAATAGCCATATCGCTTGGTCTTCAATATGGAGTTCCATTAGATGAGTTTATAAGCGCATATGTTGATACTAAATTTGAACCATCAGGTAAAGTACACGGTAATGACAGAATTTTAAGTGCGTCTTCAATATTAGACTATATTTTTAGAGAACTAGCTATTTCATATCAAAATAGAGAAGATTTAGCTCACACACCAACTATAGGTGGATCGGATAAAGCTGGACCCGAAGAAGAAAACTCTGATGATCAAAATCAATTTTTGAAAATTGTAAAAGATATTACTAGTAAGGGTTTTGTTAGAAATAATTATAAGAAAAATCTTGTTGATTTAACAGCTATTAAAATAAACCTAAAAGGAAAAAAATAAAATTATTTTTTCTTTTTTAGAATAAGAGAGAGTTCTTTTAATTGATCCTCTGAAACTTCTGAGGGAGCATTCATCATTAAATCTTGAGCATTCTGGTTCATTGGAAACATTGTAACTTCTCTGATGTTTTTTTCATTTGCTAACAACATTACAATTCGGTCTAAACCTGGGGCTATACCTCCATGTGGTGGAGCTCCATAACTTAAAGCATTAATCATGCCACTAAATTTTTCATTAACTACATTTTTATCATACCCTGCTATTGAAAATAATTTATACATTAATTCAGGTATATGATTTCTAATTGCTCCAGATGAAAGCTCAATTCCATTACAAACTATATCATATTGATACGCTTTGATATTTAATGGCTTATCAAAATTAATATTCTTTAAATCACCTTGTGGCATCGAAAAAGGATTATGGCTAAACTGAATTTTATTTGATACATCATCTAATTCAAACATTGGGTAGTCAACTATCCAGCAAAAAGCAAATTTATTTTCGTCAATTAAATTTAAATCTTTTGCTATTTTAGCTCTTGCCAGAGAGCAAATTTTTTCAACATCACTATTTTTTCCACAAGCAAAAAATACGCTATCGCCAACATCAGCTGACGTAATTTTCATTATTTCTTTTAAGGCATCTTCTTTAAAAAATTTACCGACTGGACCTTTAGCAGAAATTTTTTTTTCTTTTTCTATTGTAAAATATGCTAAGCCCGATGCACCCTGTTCTTTTGCCCACTTATCTATTCCATCAAAAAAGCTTCTTGGTTTATCTTTGGTATTTTTAGTAACAATACACCTTACTTTAGATCCTGAATTTACAAGTTTTTTAAAGATATCAAACGTAACATCTTCACGGGTAAAAATATTTGTTAAATCATTAATTAACAAAGGATTTCTTAAATCTGGTTTATCCGATCCATACTTAAGCATTGCATCTTCATAAGATATTCTTGGAAATTTTTCTTGTAGTAATTTTTTAGATGAAAATTTTTTAAATAGATTAACCATTAATTTTTCAACCACTTGAAATACATCTTCTTGTTCCACAAAAGACATTTCTAGGTCTAATTGATAAAATTCGCCAGGGCTTCTATCTGCTCTTGCGTCTTCATCCCTAAAGCATGGTGCGATTTGAAAGTATTTATCAAATCCTGAGATCATAATTAATTGTTTAAATTGTTGTGGTGCTTGTGGCAAAGCATAAAATTTTCCAGGATTTAATCTGCTAGGAACTAGAAAATCTCTAGCTCCCTCAGGGCTTGAAGAAGTCAAAATCGGCGTTTGAAATTCTAAAAAACCTAATTTTGACATCTCACTTCTTATGAAAGAAATAACTTTAGATCGTAAAAGAATATTCTCGTGAATTTTTTTTCTTCTTAAATCTAAAAATCTATATTTTAATCTAATTTCCTCTGCATATTCTTGATCACTAAATACTGGCATTGGAAGTTCTTTACAGTGTCCGAGAACTTCAAAGGAATTAATGTTTACCTCTATATCTCCAGTTTTTAGCTCTTTATTAATTGTGTCCACACTTCTTTCAACAATAATGCCCATTATCTTGATAACGCTTTCAAGTTGAATTTTTTCCAATTCTTTAAAGTTAGGATTGCTTTTGTCAATCAAGCACTGTGTGACACCGTAATTATCTCTTAAATCTACAAATAAAAGATTACCATGGTCACGTTTTTTATTTATCCATCCTGATAAAATAACGTTTTCATCTTTGTTATTTTTAGTTAATTCACTACAATTGTGTGTTCTGTATTTATTCAATTTATTCCTTTAATGCATCTTTAATAATAGTAAAATCAATAGATTTTTTTTTTTTTAAACTTATCTCATCAATTTTATATATGAATTGAAATATTTTTCCATATGATCTGTCTATTCTTTTAACGATAAAATCAATCAATTTTTTATCAATAGTAATTTGTCGATCAGATAAATTTTTTAAAATAAGAGCAAACATAAGTTCATCATCAGGTTTATCGATGTTAGCAACTAAACAATTTTTTGTTCTTGATTTCAAATCTTCTAATTTGAAATTTATTTCACTTATAGGAATTAATGAGTTTATAATCAAAAACTTGTTATCTTGATCAATAATATTAAACAAAGAATAAATTAAACGCTCATCTACATTGTGTTCAAGATTATCCAATACAATATTTTCATGAACCTTTAATTCTTTTAAATTTTCATTTTTAAATTTTTTAGCTTCAATCTTGATACCTTTAAATTTTTTTAAAAAAATGTTAGTTAAATGTGTTTTTCCAGAAAATTTTTCCCCACATATATTTAAAATATTTTTTTCCCATTTTGGCCATTTATTTAATAAATTAAATGCATAGAAATTACTTTCACTTACATAAAAATCTTCATCTTTATAATTTTGTTTTAAATCAAACTTTAAAAGTAATTGATTAAGGTTGGTCATTTAATGTTCCAATTTTTGTCATCTCTTTTTACCTCAAAACCAGAATTTTTAAATACTGCTAATAGTTTTTTTGGTGTGCCGTTGTAAATTATTTTATAATAAATTTTTTTATTGTTAAAAGATAAAATGTAAAAGTCAGATACTAAATCTAAATTATTCATTAAACTTTCAAATAATTTAATTTTGTCTATATCTCTTGATAACAGAGACATCGTTACAGATAATTTTATCGATGTATTGATTATATTTAAAACTTTCCAATCATCTTCGTATATGTCTTTGAGCTTATAAATAAAATTTTTTCTTGATTTTTCATTTTCTAAATCAATATTTTGATAATTGGTGTTAATAACTTTGTAATTGTCATTTAATTTTATTTTTGATAAAACTTTTAAATTATTTTCTTTCTGATAAATAATGTTAATTATAAAATCTTCTATTGAATATTTTTTTATAATTTCTTCAAAGTTATAATCTTCAATTGTTTTAAGATTGGCCTCTAAAAAAATTCTATCTTCTATATCTTCATTGGGTGGAATATAATTAATCAAATCTGATGCTTTCAGATTTTTATTCCAATTAATAAAAATTGGATTTTCACTAAACATTATTAATTTTCCACTTTGAGAATTAATTAAAACTGGAATAAATAGAACATCTATTTTTTTGGGTATCGATGGAAATATGTTATTTTTTTCAAAAAATTTTAAAGTTTTACGTTTATTAAAATTTACATTGAATTTAGCATAATATTTATTGTTAATAAATTTTTCATCACTTATATTGAATGAATCAATTAAACTTTTTATATTTTCTATATTAGTCTGATTTAACCTTTTTTTATAGCTTGATGTAGTTATCATTAAGGTTAATTGATCAAATGCAACCTTAAATGCCTTATCAAAAACCTTTCTTTTATTAAAGTTTAAATCAAAGTCCTCTGAAATTTCTATTTCAGGTATTTTAAAAGAAACGGCCTGTATTTCTGAAATTAAAAATGTATTTAAAAATAAAACAGATGTAATAATAATTAAATAAATTTTTTTAAATTTCTTTAATTTATTTATAAATAGCATATTGAATAATAATGAAAAAACATAAATTTACATACGAAAAAAGTGGTGTTAATATTAGTGCTGCTGATAATTTTATTAAGTTCATATCTAATATTTCATCAAAGAATAAAGGCAATAAAAAGTTTAATAATATAGGCAGTTTTGGCTCAATTTCGAATATACCCAGTAATTTTAAAAGGCCTAAAATTGTAGCTTGCACAGATGGTGTTGGAACCAAAGTTGAAATAGCAAATATTTTAAATAAATACGATACTATAGGCATTGATTTAGTGGCGATGAGTGTGAATGACTTAATTGTACAGGGTGCAAAACCTTTATTATTTCTAGATTATATATCTATTAATAAAATTGATTTAAAAAAACTTAAATCAATTATTAAAGGCATAATAAAAGGATGTAAAATTTCAGATTGTGAGCTGGTTGGCGGAGAAACAGCTGAAATGCCAGGTACTTACGAAAAGAATAAATTTGATATAGCAGGATTTGCCGTAGGAGTTGTGGATAAAAAAAATATACTAAGTAAAAATAAAATAAAAAAAAATGATTTAATATTAGCTATACCTTCTAGTGGTATTCATTCTAACGGTTACTCATTAGTAAGACATGTTATCAATAAAAAAAAAGTTAATATAAAAAATAATACATTTCTTAAAAAAGAATTATTAAAACCAACTAAAATTTATGTGAAAGAAGTTTTAAATTTAATTAATAATAACCTCATAAATAGTTGTGCTAACATAACTGGTGGTGGTCTTTCAGACAATATTAAAAGAGTTATGCCAGAGGGTCTCGTTGCTGATGTAGATTTAGATAAAATAAAAACAAAAAAAATTTTTTGTTGGTTAAAAAACAATAATATAGCAGATGAAGAAATGTTAAAAACATTTAACTGTGGTGTTGGCTTCTGCCTAATAATAAATCCAAAAAACTATAATAAAGTAAAAAAAAATTTTACTAAAGAGTACAAGCCATATGTTATTGGAAAAATAATTTCTGGTAAAAATAAAATAAAACTTAATGGTAAAATTGACTGGTTTTAATAAAATAAAAACTACCGTTTTTATTTCAGGAAATGGTAGTAATTTAAAACACTTAATCAAATTTTCTAAAACCAAAAAATCTCCAATTTCAATAGATTTAATTATATCAAATACTTCTAAAGCAAAAGGTTTAAGATATGCAAATCAGTTTAAGATTAAAAAAAAAATATTTAATTTTAAAGATAGTAAAATTTCTGAAAAAAATATTTTAATCTATTTAAAAAAAAAAAATATTAATTTTATTTGTCTTGCCGGATTTATGAAGATTTTATCAAAAAAATTTATAGAAAAATTCGGAGGTATAATAATCAATATGCATCCTTCACTTTTGCCTAAACATAAAGGATTAAACACTCATGAAAAAGCAATTATAAATAAAGATAAATTTGCAGGATGTACAGTACATTATGTGAGTGAAAAATTGGATTCTGGTAGAATAATTATGCAAAAAAAGATTAAGATATCAGTTAAAGATACTTCACATTCATTGGCAAAAAAGGTTCTTAAAAAAGAACACAAATTGTACTCTTCTTCTATTTTGAAAATTTTTAGTTAGTTTTTAAAAAAAAAATCAATTTCTATTTTGGCATTTTCAACACTATCTGATCCATGTACTGAATTTTTATCAATAGAAATCCCATATTTTTTTCTTATAGTTCCTTCTTCTGCATCCTTTGGATTTGTTGCGCCCATTAGCTCTCTATTGCCTAACACAGCATTTTCTTTTTCAAGAACCATCACAACTATTGGTCCAGATGATAAATATGCGCATAAATCACTATAAAATGGTTTTGTTTCGTGTACTTTGTAAAATTGCTCAGCTTCAGTTTTTGCTATTTGAATTTTTTTATCTTTAACAATATTAAATCCTTTATTTTTAAACATCTCTTTAATTTCGTTGTCTAAATTTCTTTCTACAGCATCTGGTTTAATAATTGATAACGTTCTTTCTAAATTACTCATAATGTTCCTCTATTAGTTGATTTAATAATCTTACTCCAAAACCTGTTGCTCCACCTGGATTTAGATTTGCTGCTTTCTTAGAAAAAGCCATTCCCGCTATGTCTAAGTGGGCCCAAGGTGTTTTACTTGTTACAAATCTTTGTAAAAACTGTGCAGCAGTAATTGATCCAGCTCCACCTGAGTAATTAATATTTTGAATATCTGCTATTGGAGAATTCATTAGTTTGTCATAATTCTCATGCAATGGAAGTCTCCAAACTTTTTCTTTTACTTTTTCTCCTACTTTAAATAATTTATTTGATAGCTCATCATTATTAGAAAATAAACCAGCGTATTCTTCTCCTAGTGCCACTATTATTGCACCTGTTAATGTTGCAAGATCTATCATAAATCTTGGTTTAAATTTTGCTTCTGTAAAACTTAAAGCATCTGCTAATACCAATCTACCTTCTGCATCTGTATTTAAAACTTCAATAGTTTTGCCATTATAAGCTTTAACTATATCTCCTGGTCTTTGAGCATTACCACCTGGCATATTTTCAACCAAACCAACTACACCAACTGCATTTACTTTTGCTTTTCTTATGGCTAGTGTTTGAATTAATCCCGCAACAACAGCTGAGCCTGCCATGTCATATTTCATTTCTTCCATAAATTTTGCAGGTTTTAAAGAAATACCACCTGTATCAAAGCAAACTCCTTTACCCACAAAAGATAAGGGTGCTTTTTTATCTTTTTTATTTCCATTCCATTCAAGCGTAACAAGAAACGATTCGTTTATACTACCTCTACCAACTCCTAAAAGAGAATGCATTCCTAGTTTCTTGAGTTGTGCCTCATTATAAGTTGTAACTTTAATTCCTAATTTTTTTAATTTTAAAAGTCTGTTTACATACTCTTTAGGGTTAAGTACGTTGGGTGGCTCAGAAACAAGGTCTCTTGCAAAAAAAGTCCCTTTTTCTATTGCTTTAAATCTTAATTCATTTTTTATTGTAAATTTATTTTTTTTTCCAATAACATTTATTGAAATAAGTTTTGTATCTTTTTTAGATTTGTAGAGATTAAATTCGTAAGATTTCAGTTTTAACCCATGTAAGAAATATCCTATAAAATTTTCAAATTTACCACTTACGCTATCAGCGTTTACAGTGTAGTCACTTTTCTTATCATAATTTATATAGCCATGAAATTCTGCTCCCAGGTTTTCTATGTCTGAAGTTTCTAAATTTTTTTTAATAGACACCAAAAATATTGTTTTTTTAGAATTTACTTCAAAAAAAAGTAAATTTTTTTTTACGTCGCTATTTTTTAATAGGTCACTTATGTAAGAAAATTCTATATTGGATATATGTTTTTTTAACCTACTAATATTGAAACCTTCTTCAACGAATAGCACTTGATTATTCGAATTATCGTTATTCTTGTAGATAATTTGGACAGCCATAATTTTTTAAATATAGAATTTGGTTGAGTAATGAAAGATAATCATGTTTATAATGGATAAAATGTCATAATTTGCCTAATGTTCTAGTTTTGTTCTTAAAAATATACGCTACAAATGTATATCCTTTAAGTTGCATGGTATATATGTAAAAAAGCATCAAATTTCAATGAAAAAATTAATTTTTAAAAAATTTTCTATAGACCATGCTCTTTTTTTTCTATACGTGGCATTAAGCGTTAGTTTAATAGTTTGGGTTATTCAAGCTGTAAATTTTCTAGATATTGTTTCAGAAGATGGCCATAGTTTCAGAATATATTTTTATTACACATTATTAAATTTACCAAAAATTTTTAGCAGAATCCTTCCATTTATTTTTTTTATATCCTTGTTCTATATTATAATAAAATATGAAAATTTTAACGAATTAATTATTTTTTGGACCATAGGTATAAAAAAAATTACATTTGTTAATAAAACAATAAAACTATCTCTGTTTTATGTTTTTATTCAATTAATTCTTACCTCCTATATTGTCCCTAATTCACAAGATGCAGCTAGATCTTTTATCAGATCGTCACAATTAGATTTTTTTCCTTCATTATTTAAAGAAAAAAAATTTATAGATACGGTAAGTGGGCTAACTATATTTATTGAAAAAAAAGAAAAAAATGGAACATTTAAAAATATTTTTTTAAAGGATCAAATAAAAAATAATGAATCACAGATAATTTTTGCAAAAAGTGGCACAATATTAAATGATCAAAATAACAGAGCTTATTTAGAACTTTACAATGGAAAATTTATAAATAATAAAGGAAATAAATCTACAATATTCCGTTTTGATAAAACTAAATTTAATCTCTCTAACTATACAACAAAGACTACTACGTTTCCAAAAATACAAGAAATTCCTACAAAAATTTTATTTAATTGTATTTTAACAGTCGACAAAATTAAATTTTTTGAAGTTGATGAAAAAGTTTTTGATCAATATTTTGCTTGCAATAATAAAAATTCAAAAAATATGAAACAAGAACTTTTTAAAAGAATTATTTTACCATTTTATTTACCTTTATTATCTTTAATAGCAGCATTTGTGATAATAAAATCTAGAGACAGTTATAATTATCATAAGTTTCAGCTTTTGTTATTGTTTATAGGAATTGTAATAATTATAATTTCGGAAGTTTCCGTAAGATATACAAGTATTAATAATATTTCAGTGCTTTTATTTTTTGCCTCTATACCAATTATTTTTTTCACTATCTTTTATTGTTTTTTACTCAATAAATTAAAATTTTTAAAATGATTATAAAAACTTATCAACATTATGTAATAAAAACCTACATAAGTATGTTAGCTCTAATAACTTTGATTTTTTTTGGATTAATATTAATACTTAATATATTTGAAGAAATCAATTATTTTAAAGATCTTGATGTTAATGGTTTTTATCCTATTTTAATGTCAATGCTGAACTCTACATCTATTCTTTATGGTATTTTCCCTTTCATTTTTTTGATTACAACTCAATTTTTTTTTATAAGAATTGATGAAAAAAATGAATTACTTTTGTTTAAACATTCTGGGTTAACTAATCTTGATTTAATAAAATTATTATCAATATTGTCTTTTTTATTAGGTATTTTTATAATTACTTTTTTTTATCATTTTTCATCAAAACTAAAACACATACATCTGGATATCAAAAACCAAATGTCAGATGATAATAAATATCTAGCAGTTGTTACCGAAAATGGACTTTGGATGAGAGATGAAATGGATAATGTTGTAAGCATTATAAGCGCTGAATCAATTGAACAAAGCACCCTAATTAATGCTTCCATAACTCAATTTAGTAAAAACTACGATTTTATTCAAAATATCGAGTCTAAAAAAATTGATGTAAAAACTAGTTATTGGTTAATTGAAGAGGCAGTAGTTTCAAAGAACGAAGTTCAACCAATTATTGAAAAAAATTTAATTTTTAAAACTAATTTTAATCTTGAAAAAATTAATAGCCTCTTTTCAAACCTGTCTTCACTGTCTTTGTGGGAGTTAAATAAACTAGCGAAAGATTATAAATCTTTAGGTTATTCAACGTTAGAAGTAGACACACATACTCTTAAAATTTATTCTTATCCATTTTATTTGACGATAATGACAGTTTTTTCAAGCATAATTATGCTTAATATAAAAAAAGATAAACCAAAAATTTTTAATTTGATACTGGGAATATTATTATCAGTTGTCATTTATTATATTAATTATTTTTCAAATTTACTTGGAGAAAACGAAAAATTACCAATTTATGTGGCTATATGGATGCCACAAGTAATATTAATTTTATTAAGTTCAATTGGATTGGTTAAAATAAATGAAAAATAGGTTTACATTTTTTTTTATAAATATTTTTATTGTTTTATTTAATATAAATATTGTTTATGCAGCTGATTTTAACTTTCAGGCATCTGAAATTATATTGTTAGAAAATGGCAATTTAATTAAAGCAAAAAATGGAGCACAAGTTTTAACTAATGATGGTATTATAATTAATTCTAAAGAATTTGAATACGACAAAATAAAGAATATATTCGTTGCAACAGGTAATGTTCAAGTTGTTGACAGTAAAAATCAATTGACACTAAGTGCTCCAAAAATATCTTATGATAAAAATAATGAGATCATTACCACAAATCAAAAAACAATTATCTTAGTTAATAACGAATACACAATAAATTCTAAAAACATTATTTTTAATAGAAAAACAATGGAAGTAATGTCAGAAGATAAAACTAAAATTACTGACAATTTAGATAATATATTTTATTTAGACACTTTTAGGTATTGGGTGTTAAGAAGCTTACTAAAAGGAAATAATATTAAACTTCTTACTGCCACTGAAGATGAATTTTTATTTAACGACGCAATGATTAATTTAACTACAAATGAAATTGCCGGGAAAGATATAACGGTTAATTTTAGTAATGTTACAATTGGCAATTCAGATAACCAACCAAGATTAAAAGGTAATACTATTTATTCAAATAAAAAAACTACAGAGATATCCAAGGGTGTTTTTACAACTTGCAAAAAAAGAGATGGTTGCCCCCCTTGGTTAATTTCTGCTGAAAATATTAGTCATGATAAAACAAAAAAAACAATTTTTTATAAAAATGCTTGGCTTAAAGTATACGACATACCTGTTTTATATTTTCCAAAATTTTTTCATCCTGATCCCACGGTGAAGCGTCAATCGGGATTTTTAATGCCAAAATTATCTACTTCTAATAACTTGGGCACTTCGTTCACATTGCCTTATTATAATGTAATTTCTGATAGTAAAGATTTTACTTTTAGTCCCCGTTTTTACACTAATAATAAATACTTACTACAGTCTGAATATAGAACTGTAACAAAAAAAACCAAACATATCATTGATACTAGTTTGCTTTATGGTCATGACTCGGGAACTGTTGGTGATGATAAAAATACTAGAAGTCATTTTTTTTCTATGTCTAGTTTTAATTTGGGCTTAAGTGGATTTGATACAAGCTCTTTTAATTTAGACTTACAAAAAGTAACTAACCCTGATTATTTAAAATCTTATAAACTAAATTCTCCATTAATTACCAGTGAGTCTTCACTTAGTTCAATTCTAAATTTTCAAGCTAATAAAGAAAATCTATCAATTGAAACTTCTTTAGAAATGTATGAAGATTTATCAGTAGTCAAGCCAAGCGACAGATATAGCTTTGTTTACCCAAATGTAAAAATTTTAAAAATATTTAATACGGAGGAAAATTTAAATGGAAATTTATCGCTGACTACATCTGGACACAAAAGACAATTTAATACAAACTCTGAAGAAACAGTTTTAATCAATGATTTGTTGTTTGAGTCATACCCCATGATCCAGAAAAATGGATTAAATAGTAGTTATAACTTTTTATTAAAAAATGTTAATTCTGATGGAAAAAAATCTACTGTCTATAGAAACAGTAGCTCAAATAAATTATTAGTTGCATTTTTATTAGATTCCTCATTTCCACTTAAAAAAGAAAGAGAGGGTTTTAATAGTTTTTTAACACCAAAAATATCAATGCGGTACAGTCCAAATCCTACAAAAAACATAAACAGTAGTGGTCAAAAACTAAATCTTAATAACATCTTTTCACTTGGAAGAGTTGGTACTAATGATTCAATAGAAGGTGGTCAATCTTTAACCATTGGTAACGAATACAGAAGAACAAATAAAGAAAACCAGGAACAACTCTTGATAAATTTAGCTACAGTTTATAGAGATAAAGAGAATGTTGATTTACCAATTAAAAGTACAATGACTAAAACTCAATCAGATATTGTTGGAAATATAAAAATTTCACCTAATAATTTTTTAAAATTTGATTATGATTTTTCATTGGATAATAACTTAGATTCAATGAATTATAACTCTATTAATACATCATTAACGGTAAACAACTTCGTTACATCTTTTGAATTTATGGAAGAAAATAATTTAATAGGTAATGAAAGTTATATTGGAAATAAAACATCATATAATTTTAACCAAAATAATTCATTAGAGTTTTCTACGAGAAAAAATAAAAAAACAAATCTAACAGAATTTTATAATTTAATTTATGAATATAAAAATGATTGTCTGGTTGCTGGCATTGAATATAACAAAGCCTATTACAACACTGCAACAATAAAGCCCCAAGAACAAATATTTTTTTCTATAACAATAATGCCATTTGGTAAAGCAACGAGTCCAGGTGTGAACAAATAATGTTTCGATTTTTTTTAATTTTATTTTTTTTAATAATAAATATAAATAATGTTTTATCAAACGAAGTGAATATTCAATTCAAAATTAATAATAAAATAATAACAAATGTAGATATCGAAAAAGAATACAGGTATTTAGCGGCGTTAAATACCAACCTTAAAAAACTAGAAAAAAAGAAAGCGTATGAAATAGCGAAAACATCAATAATTAAAGAAATAATCAAAAAAAATGAATTAAAAAAATATTATAATTTAGATCTAAACCCAAGTTATATGACAGAAACAGTAGAAAAATTTTATAAAGCATTGGGTATTAAAAATGAAAAAGAATTTGAAAATTATTTACTTCAACATGACTTAAAACTGAATGATGTTAGAAAAAAATTAGAAATTGAGACAGTATGGAATGAGTTTATTTATACAAAATATAAAGAACAGGTTAAAATAGATGAAAATGTATTAAGAAAATCACTTAAAGAAAAGTTAAAAAATAATAACGACATGCAAAAAAGTTATCTTTTATCAGAAATACTTTTTAATGGAAAAAATACAAATGAATTAAATAGCAAATATAATTTAATCAAAAAAAGTATAATGGAAATAGGATTTGAAAATACAGCAAATAAATATAGCGAATCTGACTCTGCTAGAAATGGTGGTAATATTGATTGGGTTAAAAATTCTCAATTATCAGGTATTATAAAAGACCAAATAGTTAATTTAAAGATAGGAGAACATAGTAAAATGATTACTTTGCCTGGCGGATTTTTAATTATTAAAGTTAATGATATAAAAAAAGAAAAAATTAAAAAAAATTTTGAAAAAGAATTAGAGAGGTACATTGCATATGAAAGAAATAGACAGTTAAACCAATTTTCAATAATCTACTTTAATAGAATTAAGCAAAATTCAGATTTAAGTGAACAATAAACCTTTAATCATAGTTGCTGGCGAACCATTTAGTGTTTTTTCAGAAATCTTTTTTAAATCTATAAAAAAAAAAATTTGTAAAAAAAATATTATTTTAATTATCTCAAAAAATTTATTTATTAAACAAATGGAAAGGTTAAAAGTTAAATTGCAAATTAACTTAATAGATATAGAAAATTTTAATTTGAATAAATTAAGTAAAAAAAAAATTAATATTATCAATGTAGATTTCAAATTTAAAAAAACATTTGATAAAATATCTGATAAATCAAATCATTACATCGAAGAATGTTTTGAAATTGCCCTCAAATTGTTAAAAAAAAAAAAATTTGCAGGATTAATAAATGGCCCAATCTCAAAAAAAAACTTTTTAAAGAAAAAGTTTTCTGGTATTACTGAATATTTAGCACACAAAACAAATAAAGATAATAAAGTTGCTATGTTAATTTATAATAAAAAACTTTCTGTAAGTCCCACTACTACTCATTTGCCATTAAAATTAGTTAATAAAAATTTATCTAAAAAAAAAATTATTAATCAAGTTAAAATTATACGAGATTTTTATAAATACAAACTTAACAAAGAGCCTAGATTTGCCGTAACAGGTTTGAATCCACATTGTGAAAGTAACTATCAATCGAGTGAAGAAAAAAAAATAATAATACCTGCCATTAATTTTTTAATTAAAAAAAGATATAAAATAAAGGGTCCCTTTGCGGCTGATACAATATTTATGAAAGAAAAATTAAAAAATTATGACGTGATCATTGGAATGTATCATGATCAAGTATTAACTCCTGCAAAAACCATTTTTGGATTTGATGCCATTAATATAACTTTGGGGCTCCCCTTTATCAGAATTTCCCCTGACCATGGACCAAATATTGAAATGCTAGGCAAGAATATATCTAACCCCAAGAGCTTAATAGAAGCTATAAAATTTTTCAATAAATAAGTGTATAAAAAAGCAAAAAAAAGTTTAGGACAAAATTTTTTAGTAGATCACAATATTCTTGAAAAAATTGTTAATACGGTTGAAATAAAAAATAAAGAAATTTTAGAAATTGGCCCAGGTAGTGGAAATTTAACAGCCTATATTTTAAAAAAAAATCCTAAAAAAATCCATGTTATAGAAAAAGATAATGATTTATCTTTATTTTTAAAAAAAAAATTTAATGATGAAGTTAATATTATTAACGATGATGTATTAAAAATTTCTGAAAATAAAATTTCAAAAGAGAAATTGACTGTATTTGGTAATCTACCTTACAATATTTCTACTGAAATTCTCTCAAAATGGATTGTTAATTTAGATGAGAATTTTTGGTTTAGTGAACTAGTTTTAATGTTTCAAAAAGAAGTTGCTGACCGGATCATTGCTAAATCTGGTACATCTAAATATGGTAGGTTGTCAATTTTATCTAGTTGGAAATTGAATGTTGAAAAAATTATAGATATAAAACCTGAAAGTTTTTTACCAAAACCAAAAATAGATAGTACTTTACTCATCTTTTCACCTAAAAAAAAAATTTTCAAATTAAGTAATGCTAAAAACCTTGAAATGATAACTAGAGTTTTTTTTAATCAAAGAAGAAAAATGATTAAAAAACCTTTTAATCAAGTATTTAAGAATGTTAAAGAAATTGCTAATAAATTTGATATTGATTTAAATTTAAGACCTCAAAATCTAAAACCTGATACGTATTTTAAGCTAGTTAAGGAGTATGAAGATTTAAAGCGTTAAACTATCAATATGTCTTCTAATATAGTTTTTATCATAATCTTTTGATCCATTATTCATTTCTGCATCAATTAAATTATTAATTTTTGAATAACACTCATCTAATTTGTCATTTATAACTACATAATCATAATTAATCCAATGTAGTACGTCTCTACTAAACTCTTTCATTCTCTCTTCAACTATTAACTTATCTTTCATATCTCTGCTTGATAACCTTTCAAACAAAACTTGCTTACTCGGAGGCAATACAAAAAAAGTAATGAGCTTGTAATTTAATTTTTTATTTTTTATTTGATCCGCACCTTGCCAGTCTATATCGAATACTACATTCTCACCTTTTTCCAATTTTTCTATAACAGGAGTTCTTGTTGTTCCATAAAGGTGATTAAAAACTTTAGCGTACTCTAAAAATTCCTCATTTTTTACAAGTTTTTGAAATTTTTCGTCATTAACAAAATAATAATCTTTATTTTCAATTTCATTAACTCTTGGTTTTCTAGTTGTATGAGATATGGAAATATTAAAGTTTTTTTTCTTAGATAATAGTTTTACTAGTGTCGTTTTGCCCGCACCTGATGGCGATGATAATACTATCATTATCCCATCTTTTTTTATGGACATTTAATTAATCTAATTACTTTTGCCTTCAATAAATTTAACTGCATCCCCTACTGTAAGAATTTTTTCAGCTTCACTATCTGAAATTTCTGCTCCAAATTCTTCTTCAAAGGCCATAACTAATTCAACTGTATCTAAACTATCAGCACCAAGATCATCTATAAAACTAGAATCCTCTGTTACTTTAGCTTCATCAATACCCAAATGGTCTGCAACAATTTTTCTCACTTTACTTAAAATATCTTCTGACATATTCTTCCTTTTTGTTATAATTGGTTAATAGATTAAAAAGTAGATTTGTCAACCCATATACATGCCTCCATTAACATGTATTGTCTCTCCATTTATATAGTTAGATTGATCGGAACTTAAGAAAATCACAGCATTAGCTATATCTTCCGGCTTACCTAATCTGTTAGATGGAATTTTTGCTATAATAGTTTCTTTAAATTTTTCACCTATTTGATCAGTCATTGCAGTGCTTATGAATCCTGGGGATATGCAGTTAACATTTATATTTTTTTTTGCATATTCCATTGCAAGGCTTTTTGACATGGCAACAATGCCTGCTTTTGAAGCGGTATAGTTAGCTTGACCTAAATTACCTGTATGACCTACTACAGAAGTGATATTAATGATTTTTCCCGATTTGTTTTTAAGCATTTTTTTAATAGAGTATTTACTCATCAAAAATGTTGAAGTTAAATTTATGTCTATTACTTTTGTCCATTCATCTAAGCTCATTCTAATTGTTAAGTTGTCTTTTGTAACTCCTGCATTATTAACAATACAATCAAGAGACCCACCCAATGTATCTGTAGCATTATTAATAAATTCTTCCACTTTATCATGTTGAGAGATATCAAACTTTAATATTTTTATATTCTTAAATTTTTCCTTTAACTCTTCTAGTTTTTTTATTTTTGTTCCTGTTGCTAAGATATTAGCCTCATTGTCATGTAATTTTTCAACTATTGAATTCCCAATGCCTCCCGAAGCACCTGTGACTATAATATTTTTATTTTTTAAACTATTCATTTATATTAATTAACTTTATATCTTCTTCAGTATTTATTGCACTAACTTTAACATTTCTATCAATTCTCTTTATTAAACCTGATAAAACTTTGCCTGGTCCAATTTCTATAAATTGGCTTGTCCCTTTATTAATCATTAATTGAACACTCTCTCTCCAACGAACTCTGCTTTCAATTTGTTTGACTAATAAATCTTTTAGCACATTTGCATTAGGTATTTCTTTTCCAGTAACATTTGAAATAAGTATATTCTTAGGTTCTTCAAAATTTAGTTTAGAAATCTCTTCTTGCATCACTATTGTCGCTTTGTTCATTAATTTGCAGTGAAAAGGTGCGCTTACAGGTAATTTAATATTTTTAATATTATTTGCTTTTAAATCTGTCATTAGTTTTTCTAATTCTTTAATATTACCACTTACAACTATTTGACCTTCTGAGTTGTCGTTCGCAATAAAACATTCATATTTATTTTTATTATCCTCAATAATCTTTTCTACCATTTCAATCTTTGATCCTAACACCGCAACCATGCCACCCTCACCTTTTGGTACAGAACTTTGCATTGCTTTACCTCTAATCTTTAAAATTTTTAATGTATCTGAAAAAGTTAAAGTGCCCGCAGAAGCTAAAGCTGAATATTCACCAAGAGAATGGCCTGCAAAAAAACTTGCTTTATTTAAATCAATATTAAATTCTTCTTTGATAAGTTTAAAGATTGAGTAGCTTAATAAAAATATTGCTGGTTGTGTAGTTTCTGTTAAATTCAACTCTTCTTTTGGACCTTCTAAAATTAAGCTTGATAGTGAAAATTCAAGTGTATCGTCTGCTTCTTTGAATAAATCTTTAACTAATGTATATTTATTGTATAACTCATTGCCCATACCTACCATTTGTGAGCCCTGTCCAGGAAAAATTACAGAAAACATTTGAATATCTTGCTCTTCATTGTGGTTTTAAGTGTTGTAATTCAACAATTATAATAGTATATCCTCATTTTTTATCAAAGAAAAATTATGAATTTATACGAACATACAATTATAGCTAGACAGGACACTACCACTAGCCAATTAGAACAATTAACTGATAAATACACTAAAATAGTTAAAAAATTTGATGGTGATATTGTAAAAACTGAAAATTGGGGTTTGATGTATTTATCTTATG
>Ga0209709_10000874_pt1 | contig 28287 bp, 30 predicted proteins | sample ArcticOcean_MG_C_2_FD_187435 | JGI IMG/M metagenome (GOLD analysis project Ga0209709, IMG submission 187435) | Marine microbial communities from western Arctic Ocean - ArcticOcean_MG_CB4_136 (SPAdes) (version 2) | ecosystem: Environmental > Aquatic > Marine > Oceanic | place: Arctic Ocean... | reverse complement strand
ATTACAAAATAATAATACCACAAATGCTCAGATTAGCTTTACCCAATATAAGTAATGTTTGGCAAATTACATTAAAAGATACTTCGTTAATTTCAGTTACTGGACTTGTTGAAATAATGAGACAATCTTATGTTGCTGCAGGCTCAACAAGGGATCCTCTATTTTTTTACTCATTTGCTGCCATTTTATATTTACTTTTAACATTTTTAAGTCTGAAATTATTTAATAAATTAGAAAAAAATTACAGCAGAGGGTTTTAAATGGAATTAATGATAGAAAGCTTTCCAAGACTACTTAATGCCACACTACTAACAATTAAGCTGACATTATTATCTTTATTTTTTGGAATATTTGTTGGGGTTTTTTTTGCAATACTTAGAACGAGTAAAAATAAAATTCTTTACTACTCTTCTTATTATTATTCATACGTCTTTCGAGGCACACCCTTGTTGGTTCAAATTTTTATAATATACTTTGGGTTAGGGCAGGTTGAATGGATAAGAGAGTCTTTTCTATGGATTTTGTTAAAAGAACCTTATTCATGTGCTATTCTTGCATTTACTTTGAATACAGGAGCATATTCTTCTGAGATATTTAGATCAGCTTTTGAAACAATTAATAAAGGAGTTTTAGAAGCGGCAACAAGCTTGGGGTTAAATAAAATAAATATTTTTTTTAAAATCAAATTGCCCATAGCAATTAAACAATCTCTTCCAGCGTATGGAAATGAAATGATATTAATGTTAAAAGGAACTTCTTTAGCAAGTACAGTAACATTGCTTGATCTTACCGGTGTAGCCAAACATATTATATCAACAACATTTAGACCAATTGAAGTATTTATTGTAGCTGGAAGTATATATTTATTGATGACATTTATAATTCACAATATTATTAAGCTTTTAGAAAAAAGGTATGAATATAAATAATTTGATTAACAATCAGATTAGTAATCAACATACTGTTTAATTTCAGTAATGTTAGAACCTGATATTTTATTTATTTGAGATTTAATTTTTGCTCTTTTGTCATTGTTTACATAAACTTCCCTCGCTAAATTAATAAAATTTTCTCCAAAATCTTTATTTTTTTCGCAAATCCTGATTTTGTCTTCAGTATTCCACAAAACAAGATTAATTATTTTAAGTGAATTAAATATTTTTTGAATTTCGTCATTAAACTCCATAGAAGCGTTTTGAGTTTCTTTGAGCATAGTATGCTCTTTTTTAATTTGATTAAGATTATTTTTATCAATTACTTTTTCAAGTTTGATTTCTAAAATACTTATTTTGTCTAACAATTCACCAGCCGATATATCAGCTAGTATTTTTTTAGATTTGTCTGTCATATTTATGCTAAATTGATTTACTAAATTTAAATAACTGATGTCAAACATTTTAATTATAAAACATGGTTCTCTTGGTGATATTGTCCAAATAAGTGGAGTTCTTAAAGATATAAGAGAAAAACATAAAAATGATAAGATTTTTATTTTAACCACATATCCATATATAGAATTAATGTCTAATTGCCCATTTGTTGATAATTTACTGGTTGATAAGAGACTTCCAAGATGGAATCTTCTTTATCTTTTAAAATTAAGAAAAATAGTAAATAAATTTAATTTTTCTTTAGTTTACGATCTCCAAAATTCATCCAGAACTTTATTTTATAAAAAGCATTTATTTAATATTTCTAATTGGAGCAGTACCAGCACTACGTTAAAAAATGAGACTAAAAAAATTGACTTTGAGAAAGATCCGGTTTTAGAAAGATTTAAATTTCAATTAGATAACTCTAATGTAAAAAGTACACATACATTAACCCCAGATTTTTCTTGGGCATGTCTAAATGTAGATCAAATAATTAATAGATTTCTTGGTAAAAAGTTTATAGTAATTTTTCCTTTTAGTTCTCCTAAACTGCAACATAAACAGTGGCCTTATTACAATAGTTTAATTAAGATTATTAGATCAAACCATCAAGATTTAGAAATAATTACTGCTCCAGGACCAAATGAAATTGAAGAAGCAAAAAAAATTGACGCAATCACGATTACAAATAATAGAAAATCACTTGATATAATGGAATTGGCTGGTTTAATAAAAAGTTCACAGTTTGTTATTTCTAACGATACTGGACCCGCACATATGGCAGCACACCTCGGACTTAATGGGGTCGTTTTATTCGGTTATCACACTACTGCTAAAAAAGTATCTATAGAAACCGAAAAATTTAGAGCTATTTCCGTAAAAGATTTAAAAGATTTGTCTCCAAACGAAGTATACAAAAATATAAAAAAGAAATTAGATTTAATTAATTAATTTTAAATAATTTTTAACAACCTTATTCCAATGGAAATCTTCAGAAAATTTTAGAGCATTTTTACCAAATTGATTAAATTTATTGTTGTTTAATAAATTAATTACAGATTCATATATTGAATTTAAATCATTTCCATCACAAATTAAGCCAGTCTTATTATGTATAATTGCGTCAGAAGCGCCACCATCTTTACCCCCTATAGATGCAACTCCATACGAGGAAGCTTCTAGAAAGGATATGCCAAAACCTTCTACAGATTTACCTTCTATTCGTGATGGCATTAAAAATAAGTTAGATTCAGATATTAAAGAAAATTTTAAATTTTCATTTAAATTTTCTAAAAATATTACATCTTTCTCTATTGAAAGTTCTTTAGCTAATTTTTTCAAATTGTCTTTTTCTTTACCACTGCCAATAGATAAATATTTTATTTTGGGAAACTTAGGCTTTAAGTTTTTAATTAGCATTAATATTTTGTCATGACCTTTACGCACATCAAGTCTTGCTACTGTGATTATTTTAGGAAAGGCATCTTTAAATATATTTTTTGCTTCCTCTTTTAATAAATTTTTTATAATTTTAGGTTTTTGAATCCCAGGAAAAATTACATTTATTTTAGCACTGTTTACCCCACCTTTAATGGCAAGCTGCTTAGTAAAATTTGAATTTGATATGATAAAATTTGCTTTATTCAAACTTTTAATTAATCTTTTATTCATTGAAGAGTTTCTTTCGTGATTAATTTCTTTTGAATGTATTAGACATAAGACTTTAGTTTTCTTTAAATATTCTACTTTTAATAATTCAAGACTTTTCCAATGATCGGTAATTATTGCTCTTATATTAGAATTTTGTTCAATAAAATCATTTACTAAATTAGCCTTTCTAAATTTTCTAAATAATTTTATTCCTTTTATTCGTGTAATATTTGTAGCTGATTTATTGTCATATACTTGTGAGTTTTCAAATTCATCTGCAAAAATTTTTACCGGCCCGTGCTCAAGCAAGCTTTCTGATAAACCACCGATTAATACTTGTATTCCACCAATATCAGGAGGAAAGTTTCTTGTGACTATTAGAAACATTACTTAAGCCATTTTATATTACATCCCATGCTTGGAATTTGATTTTCTGGTCCTTTTCCAGTTTTTGCTATTAATTTCATAGCATTATTAAGATCACTAGCTCCATCAACAACTGGTTTTAAATTTTTAAGCTCTCTAAATCTTCCTCTATATTGTAGCTCCAGATCTTTGTTATATCCAAAAAAATCCGGTGTACACACGGCGCCATACTCTTTGGCAGTATTTTGAGTTTTGTCTATTAAATATGGAAAAGAAAAATTATTTATTTTTGAAAAAGCAATCATATTTTCAAAAGAGTCATCTGGATAATTTTTAGTATCATTTGACATTATAGCTACTGTTTTAATTCCTAAAGATTCTATCTCTTTTGCATCTAATGATATACTTTTAATTACTGCTTTTACATAAGGGCAGTGGTTGCATATAAACATAATTAGAGTACCATTTTCTCCCACAATATCTTTTAAAGATATTTTTTTATTTTCTGTGGAAATAAGACTAAAATCTTTTGCTTTTTCACCAAAATTGCAAATGGGGGTTTTTGTTAGAGACATATTGTTATCTATTACTTAAGGAATTAACCATTTTTTTTCAAGTAAATTTTTGCTTATATTAAAGTATGCACGTCTATGACCTTTTGCGGCCAAATATAACCACTCAATAGAATTTATAAAATTTTCTACTAAACAAAAGTTTTTATAGCCAATTTCACTTTCTTCTATGGAGTATTTAAAGTCATCTACGTTCTTAGATAAACCTGAGGTAGGAAAGGTTGAGATTAAGCCTGGTCCTTTTTCACCTAGATAACATTGCCTACTCATATGAGCAGTTTTCCGCCATGCCTTCTCTGTAGTTTCATTTTGGTAGTTAATTTTTGAGTTACAAGAGACTCTTAATTGAATTTTTTCACTTTTATCGTAAAAAAGCAAAGAGGATAAAGAGTTATTTTTTAAAGTCTTTATTTTATTAGATCTAATATCACTATGAAACCATATTTTTTTTTCTTTTTGACTTACTCCCCTTAAAACAACTATTCTACCATCAAAATTTTCATTTTTACCACATACCAAAGCTGGTATATGAAATGGAGAATCTCTATTTGCTAGACCATTGTTTAAAAGATCCCAAATTTTTAAATAAGTTTTATCGAGGTCGTCGTAGTATTCAGGTTTATTTATTTGCACTTATTTTTTTCTAAGTATTTTTATAAGGCTGGAAGTATCCCACCTATTTCCACCCATTTCTTGGACTTCATTGTAGTATTTATCAACTATTTCTGTAATTGGTAATAAAGAGTTATTTTTTTTAGCTTCATCCAATGCAATTTTTAAATCTTTTCTCATCCAATCAACCGCAAATCCAAAATTAAATTTATTATCAATCATTGTTTTATATCTATTATCCATTTGCCACGATTGTGCAGCGCCCTTGGAAATTACTTCAATAACATCTTCCATATTTAAACCAGCTTTCATTCCAAAATTAATTCCCTCTGATAACCCCTGTACCAGCCCCGCAATACAAATCTGGTTTACCATCTTAGCAAGTTGTCCAGAGCCAGCACCACCAAGCAATTTCATTTTTTTGCTGTAACAATCAATTTTGTCTTTAGCTTTATCAAAATTTTTCTGATCACCGCCAATCATGACAGTTAATGAGCCATTTTCAGCGCCAGCTTGTCCACCAGACACAGGAGCATCTAAAAAACCAAACCCATTTTTTTTTGAATATTTGTAAATTTCTCTTGCAATAGTTGCCGAGGCTGTTGTGTTATCAATATATATAGTATTTTTTTTTATAGTTTTGAAAATACCATTATCTCCAAATGTTACTTCTCTTAAATCATTATCATTACCAACGCATGTAAATATGTATTCCGCTCCATCAGCGGCTTTTGCAGGTGTGTCAGCTTTCAGACCTTTATATTCTGATAGCCATTTATCAGCTTTTGAGACTGTTCTATTATAAACAGTTACATTATGACCAGCTTTTGATATATATCCTGCCATGGGATAGCCCATTACTCCAAGACCAATAAATGAAACTTTGCAACTCATATATTTTTTTATGTCAAATATTAAACTAAATTCTCAAATAATAATTTTCGGATTTATATTTACATTTTTTTCAAGTTTTGGACAGAGTTTTTTTATAGGATTATTTAACTCAAATATCAGAGAAGACTTAAGCATTAGTCATGGTCAATTTGGTACAATTTATGCCTTAGCTACATTATTAAGTAGCTTTTCGTTAATTTGGATTGGAAAAAAAATTGATGATTTTAAATTAATAATTTTTTCTTTTTTCGTTATTTTTCTCTTATTTTCTTCATCTATTTTTTTTTCTTTTGTAGATAGTATTTATTTTTTATTTGTTGGAATATTTTTTTTAAGACTGTCAGGACAAGGTCTAATGTCACATACGGCAACTACAAGCATATCAAGGTTTTTTAGTTTGAATAGGGGAAAAGCTTTGAGCATTACATGGCTCGGACTTTCGGTGGCAGAATTTGCATTACCTATAACTATGGTTTTTTTTCTTTCAATTTATTCATGGAGAAGTATCTGGATAACAATAGGCTTAGTTGTAATTTTGTTTTTGCCAGCCTTATCTTTTTTTACAATAAAAAAAATTACTTTAAAATCACGTGAAAAAGTAAGCAAAAGTTTAAAAAGTAGCAATATCAAAAATTGGAAAAGAAAAGAAATTCTATTAGATCCTAAATTTTATTTAATTTCACTTGTAATGCTAGCTTTGCCAGCAATCAATACTGGAGTTTTTGTTTACCAATCATTTATACTTGAATCTAAAGGTTGGGGTAATTTTGTTATAGCAAAATCATTTATGTTTTATGCAATTTTATCTGTCGGCACTTTATTTATTTCTGGCCCTATGGTTGACAGATATTCAAGTAGAAAAATTTTACCTTTGATGAATATTCCATCTTTATTAGGTATGTTAATTTTGTTTTATTTTTCTCACCCTTTATCATCATATTTTGTTCTCGGGTTAATGGGCGTTTCTAACGGTTTAGCTAATGTTTTGGGATCATCAACGTGGGCAGAAATTTATGGTGTAAAATACATTGGTTCAATCAAAGCTTTAACAACTTCAATGATGGTTTTTTCAACTGCTTTTGGAACAGCTATATTTGGTATTATTATTGATCTGGGTTTTTCTATAGAAATCATAGCTATAGTTAGTTTTTTGTACATTATGGTGTCTAATATTTTGATTATTATATTTAGAAGGAAAATTGAGCCTGTTTTACTTAAATAAAACTTGATTTTGTCTCAACTTTTCATTACTTATTGCACATCTTATGGCTAGAATAACAGTAGAAGATTGTTTAGAAAAAGTTGAAAGCCAATTCGATTTGGTCCTTTTGGCTAGAGAAAGAGCTGCACAACTTAACGCAGGTGAAGAATCTTTGGTTCCCCATGATAATGATAAAAATACCGTAATATCATTAAGAGAAATTGGAGAAGGAAAAATTTCAATAAAGAATTTGGAAGACTTGGCAATCAACAAACTAAGAGAGCATCAAGAAGAACCAGTTGAAGTTGAAGACGCAGGTGAAGGTGAAGGAAATCATGGAGATGATTTTCATACTACATATAAAGGCGAAATTTCAAAAAGTGGAACAGCTATTTTACCTTCAAAAAGAGTTAGAAGAATTCCAGAAAAAATCAGTTTAGAAACCCCAAACTCTGATGATAAACTCGATGATAAAAAAAAAGATGAAGACACTGAACAAACTGAACAAAAAATCTCCCCAGCGGAAGCTAAACCAGAATAGAAATATAGTTAAAGCTAACAAAATTAATAACTAAAAACTGAACATGAACAAAAAAGTTTCTGTTGCACCAATGATGGATTGCACAGACAGACATGATCGTTTTTTTTTGAGGTTAATTAGCAAAAACATAATGCTGTACTCTGAAATGGTTGCTACAAAATCTGCAATACATGGAGATAGAAATAAAATTCTTTCATTTAGCCCAGAAGAAAAACCATTAGCACTTCAAGTTGGTGGATCTGATAAAAAAGAACTTTCAGAAGTAGCAAAGATTGCAGAAGATATGGGTTATGATGAAATTAATATTAATCTTGGCTGCCCAAGTAAAAAAGTACAAAAAAATATGTTTGGAGCATGTTTAATGAAGGAACCCAATCTAGTATCCGAATGTATTAATGAGATGGTAAATTCCTGCAATATTCCAGTTACAGCAAAAACAAGAATTGGATTTGATGATACTGAAGATTTCACATATTTAAATAAATTTATTTTAAAGATGAAAGAAGCTGGTTGCAAAAGTTTTATAATACATGCCCGTAAAGCAATACTAAAAGGTTTATCACCTAAGCAAAATTTAAATATTCCAAAATTAAATTACGATATGGTTTATAAAATTAAAAAAGAAAATCCAGATTTACAAATAATAATAAATGGTGGAATAAGTAAAATTGAAGAAATAAAAAATCATTTAAAAATATGTGATGGAGTAATGATTGGTAGAGCAATATATCAGAACCCATTTTTTTTAGCTGATATAGAAAAAGAAATATTTAATACAAAAATCTATCCAACGCGGGAAGAGATTGTAGAAAAACTATTAATATATTTAGAGAAAGAAGTTAAGCTAGGAACTAAAGTAAATCATATAATGAGACATACAGTTGGTTTGTATCATGGACAAATTGGTTCAAAAAAATGGAAGAGATATTTAAGTGATAATATGATGGCAAGAGATTCGGATTTTAAGAAAGCGAAATATATAATGACTATTGTTCAAAACAACGAAAAGTCTAACCAAATATCTATATGATTGAAAACCTATCCATGAGTCAGATAATATATTTTGCAACTGTGATGGCTCTAACTGCTATTCCGGCAGGATTCGCAGCAGGATTATTCGGCATAGGTGGTGGATTAATTTCAGTACCCTTTCTTTTTTATATATTTGGAACTTTGAATGTAGATAGCGAGCACATCATGCATCTCGCTGTAGGAACTTCTTTTGCAATTATAATGCCGACGTCTATATCTTCAGTTCTTGCTCATAATAAATTTAAAGCTGTAGATTTTGATATTGTTAAATCTTATGGGATATTTGTTATGATGGGGGTTGTTGTTGGTACAATATTTGCTTCAATTCTAAAAACTCAACAATTAATATTATTTTTCTCAATTGTTACTTTCTTTTTAGGTATTTATTTAATCTTTTTAAAAGAAAAAAAAATCAAAATAAAGACTGATTTTAAGATGTACCAGAAATTACTTTTTGGTTTAATTTCAGGATTTATTTCGGCACCAATGGGTATTGGTGGAGCTGTTATGAACGTACCTATATTAAAGTTTTTTGGTTATTCAATAAATAGAGCAATAGGTAGTGCTGCTGCTATTGGATTTTTAGTTTCTACAACAGGTTCAGTTGGATTTTTTATAACTGGCGCTTTTAAAGATGTAAATATTCCATTATCTTTAGGCTTTGTAAATGTACCAGCTTTTTTAATTTTTGTACCGATTACAATAGTTATGGCGAGAGTTGGAGCAAAAACGGTACACAAGATAGAAAAAAAATTGATTACTAAACTATTTGGTTTTTTTAATTTACTTGTATCAGCTAAGTTATTTTACGAATACTTCAGCTATTAAATTTTTTGATCGTATTTTCCAACTTTTCCTGTTTTTTGAAGCAAATCATCTATGAAATAAAAAATTTTTTTCTTTCTATTATCAGAAGTTGGACTTTCGGTAACAACAACCAGCGAAGGTTTGTTAGATGAAGCTCTAATCAATCCCCATGATCCATCTTGAAAAGAAAATCTTACACCATTAACAGTAAGTATTTCTGAAATTACCTGATCGTCAATTACAATTTTATTTTTTTTAATTTCTTTAATTTTCCTAACTAAATTTTCAACCACTTGATATTTTTCTTCATCTTTACAGAATGGTGCCATTGTAGGAGTTTGAAAAGTATTTGGCAGTTCGTCGATGATCTGATCTAACATTTTATTTTGCCCTTCTAATAAATTACAAATATGAATAGCAGAATTAATCCCATCATCATAACCAAAACCCAAAGGTTTATTAAAAAAAAAGTGACCACTTTTTTCAAAACCTGCTAAAGCTTCTTCTGTATTAACTTTTCTTTTGATATGTGAATGTCCTGTTTTCCAATAAATAGTTTTACATTTATTTTTTAAAAGAATTTTATCTTTTCCAAATAAGCATGTTGATTTAACATCTATTATAAACTTTGATCCTTTATATTTATGAGATAAGTTTCTTGCAATTAATAATCCAATTTTGTCTGAGAATATTTCATTACCTTTATTATCAATTACACCAACACGATCTCCATCACCATCGAATCCAAAACCAATATCAGCATTATTAGCTTTTACAGATTTACTTATTGCATTGAGCATTTTTAAATCTTCTGGATTGGGGTTATATTTAGGAAACGTATAATCTAAATTACAATCAAGCTCTATTACTTCACAACCAATTCCGCGCAATACATCCGGAGCAAATATTCCTGCCGTTCCATTGCCACAAGCCACGACAGCTTTAATTTTTTTATTAATTTTATTTTTTTTTATTAAGTCATCTTTATAAATCTTTTGAAAACCATCTATTTTTTTCTCACTTCCTCTTCCTATAATAAAATTCTCATTTAAAGTTATGTCTTTAAGTTCTTTCATTTCTTCCGGTGTATGAGTTAATCCTTTTTTGATTCCCATTTTAACTCCAGTCCAGCCATTTTCGTTGTGACTTGCTGTAATCATTGCTACACCATCAGCATCTAAATTAAATTGTGCAAAATAAACCATAGGAGATAAAGACAAACCAATATCTTCCACATAACATCCTGTTGAAATTAATCCCTTTTTCAATGATGCTTTTATTTCTTCACTGTAAGATCGGTAATCATGACCCACAATAATTCTTGGATTATTTTTCTTGGTATGTTTAATAATTTGAGTTCCCAATCCTTTTCCAAGATTCTCTATACCAGCTTTATTTATGTCTTTTTTATATAGCCATCTGGCGTCATACTCTCTAAATCCCAGAGGATTAATTAGCAATTTATTCACAATACTCATTATCTATTATTTAATATTTTTTATTAATATTTAAATTTTATCCTTGATATAATATACTATGTTCCTATAATGTTCTGTTGATTTGATTAAACATGTGGTATACTTATACTAAATGTACACAACATGTAGTTGTTTTTACATAAATAAATAACAAAACAGACATATTATGAATAAAAATCTATCTTTTGCAATTGAGAAAGCTGTCGCAAAAATTAACCCAACATCCAATTTCCCAAAATATAAACAAAATAAAGAACAAAGAAAACCTGACCTTTTTTCCTTAACTTCACAAACAGAGCTTTTTCAAAATGATAAAGGAATAACAATTAAAATTGATAGATCTAAAGATGAAAAATTAACTGATTTTGGAAAAGCCACTTTAAAAGATAGGTATCTTGGCGAAAATGAATCTTACCAAGATCTGTTTGCTCGTGTAGCAAGCATATATGCGGACAACAATTTGCATGCACAAAGACTTTACAATTATATGAGTAATTTATGGTTTATGCCAGCCACACCGATTTTGTCAAACGGAGGAACAGAAAGAGGGCTCCCAATTTCATGTTTTTTAAATGAAGCTGGAGATAGTCTAGATGGAATATTAGATTTATGGAGTGAGAATGTATGGTTAGCAGCTAAAGGAGGTGGCATTGGTAGCTACTGGGGAAACCTTAGATCTATAGGAGAAAAAATTGGTAGAGTTGGCAAAACTTCAGGAATTATACCATTTATTAAAGTGATGGATTCACTAACAATGGCTATTAGCCAAGGATCTTTAAGAAGAGGTTCTGCTGCATGTTATCTCCCAATTGATCATCCTGAAATTGAAGAATTTATTGAAATGAGAAGACCTACTGGAGGAGACCCAAATAGAAAAGCTTTAAATTTACATCATGGAGTATTAGTTACAGATTCATTTATGAGAGCTGTAGAAACTAATGCTCAGTGGGCATTAAAAAGTCCTAAAGATGGAATTGTGCAATCAACAGTTTCTGCGAGAAATTTATGGATAAGACTTTTAACAGCTAGAGTAGAGACTGGTGAGCCGTATATTATTTTTATAGATACTGTTAACAGACTTATTCCTCAGCATCACAAGCTAGCAGGCTTAAGTGTGAAAACATCTAATCTTTGCAGTGAAATAACTTTGCCTACAGGGATAGATAAAGACGGCAATGACAGAACTGCCGTTTGTTGTTTATCTTCTGTCAATCTTGAAACATACGACGAATGGAAAGATGAGCCTAATTTTATTGAAGATGTAATGCGTTTTTTAGACAACGTACTAACAGATTTTATAACTAGAGCTCCAGAATCTTTTAAAGACGCAAAGTATGCTGCTATGAGAGAAAGAAGTGTTGGATTGGGAGTTATGGGTTTTCATTCATTTTTACAAAAAAACTCAATACCTTTGGAATCGGTGATGAGTAAAGTTTGGAATAATAAAATTTTTGAGCATATTCAAACTAAAACAGACGAAGCGTCTAAAAAATTATCAGAGGAAAGAGGAGCGTGTCCGGATGCTGAAGAATATGGTTTCAAAGAAAGATTTTCCAACAAAACAGCAATTGCACCAACAGCATCTATTTCAATAATATGTGGAGGAGCTTCTCCTGGAGTGGAACCTGTTGCTGCTAATAGTTACACTCACAAAACACTTTCAGGATCCTACAATGTTAAAAATAGATATTTAATTAAAATTCTTGAAAAATATAAAAAAAATGATGACGAAATCTGGTCTTCAATTACTACAAATCAAGGGTCAGTTGAACATTTGGATTTTTTAACTAAAAATGAAAAAGATGTTTTTAAAACAGCATTTGAAATCGATCAAAAATGGATTATCGAACTTGGCGCAGACAGAACAGCTAATGTTTCTCAAGCCCAATCGATTAATATATTTCTTCCTGCGGATGTTCATAAAAAAGAATTACACCAAATTCATTTTCAAGCTTGGAAAAAAGGACTAAAAAGCTTGTATTATTGCAGATCAAAATCAATACAAAGAGCAGAAAATGTTAATAACAGCTTACCAACAAATGTGACAAAAAAGGAATCGAATGAGAGCAAAGATTATGAAGAATGTTTATCATGCCAGTAACAAAAATAAAAAATCAAACTAATGAAGAAAAATCTGGTTTATTAATTGGAAGCCCAGTTTATAAACCTTTTAGATACCCCTGGTGCTACGATGCTTGGCTAACGCAACAACGAATACATTGGCTACCAGAAGAAGTTCCATTAGGAGATGATGTTAGAGATTGGCAAAAAAATTTAAGCCAACCTGAAAAAAATTTATTAACTCAAATTTTTAGATTTTTTACTCAAGCCGATGTTGAAGTTAGCAACTGTTATATAAGACATTATATGAGTGTATTTAAACCAACAGAAACATTGATGATGATGTCTGCGTTTGCTTCTATGGAAACAGTTCATATTGCAGCCTATTCACATTTACTAGATACAATAGGTATGCCTGAGTCAGAGTATTCTGCATTCATGAAGTATAAAGAAATGAAAGATAAGTATGATTATATGCAAGGATTTGATGTAAAATCAAATCACAATATAGCAAAAACAATTGCAGTTTTCAGCGCATTCACAGAAGGACTTCAATTGTTTGCTAGTTTTGCAATTTTGTTAAATTTTCCAAGACATAACAAAATGAAAGGCATGGGACAGATAGTTACTTGGTCTGTAAGAGATGAAACTTTACATTGCAACTCAATGATTAAATTATTTAGAACTTTTATTGATGAAAATCCAAAAATTTGGACACCTCAATTAAAAAAGGAAATTTATGATGCTTGCAGAACAATAATTTCACATGAAGATGCTTTTATAAACCTAGCTTTTGAAATGGGTCCCATTACAGGATTAAAGCCAGATGAAGTAAAACAATACATTCGTTGGATAGCCAATCGAAGACTAACTCAACTTGGGCTTGAACCCATATATAAAATTGATAAAAATCCTTTGACTTGGCTGGATACAATGCTGAATGCGGTTGAACATATGAATTTCTTTGAGGGAAGAGCTACAGAATATTCAAAAGCTTCTACAAAAGGTAATTGGTCAGAAGCTTTTTCTTAATTTAAATGAACGCTGCAACTCCATATATATTTTTACTCATAGCAATTTTTTTTGGAACAACATCAAACAGTTTTGCGAAAAGTGCCGAAGGATTCTCATTACTAATTCCAACTTTTATAAGTGCAGTTACAATAATTTTATGTATGTATTCACTATCTAACGTCATGAAAGTAATACCGATTGGAATTACTTACGCGTCATTCGCAGGATTAACAATTATTACAACTGCAATTGTTGGAATTTTTAAATATAACCAAATCCCTAATTTTTATACTATCATAGGTTTAATTTTGATTATCATTGGAGTTTTAATGGTAAATTTAATGAATAAATTTAGTATCTAATTAACTTCCTTAAATACAAAAACTATTAGTAAAGCAACATCTTTGCGAAATGAGTCGTTGTAGGAAAATTTAGTGCAATCGGAAATTATATAGCTCAATTGTTTAAAGGTTTTACAAAATACCCAGAACAGCTAGATAAAAAACAGTGCAATTTACTAAAAATGTAAAACGCCAGAAAAGTAATTTTATCTTTGGTTGAGAAGCATTACTTTACGATGCTTTGCACCATTGTATTTAGAAAGCGGCCTAATTAATTTATTTGCTGCATGCTGCTCCATTATGTGCGCAGACCAACCAGTTATTCTTGATAGAACAAATATTGGGGTAAAAAAATCAGTATCGAAACCCATTAAATGATAAGTGGGGCCAGTAGGGTAATCTACATTTGGATGGATATTTTTCCTTTCAATCATTACATTTTTAACAATGTCATAAATTTTATAAAATTTTTTATCTTTTGTTATTTTGGAGACTTTTTTAAAATATTTCTCCATAGTAGGCACTCTTGAATCGCCTTTTTTATAAACTCTATGACCAAATCCCATTACTACATCTTTATTATCAAGAGCATTATTTATCCATTTAAAAGCACTTTCTGGTTTTTTAATTTTCTTCATCATATGCATTACTTCTTCGTTAGCTCCGCCATGTAAAGGACCTTTTAAACTTCCAATCGCACCAGTAATTGCACTATGAATGTCTGATAAACTACTCGTAATAGTTCTCGCAGTAAAGGTGGAAACATTAAAACTGTGTTCTGCATAAAGAATTAAAGATACATCAAAAGCTTTAACAATTGCATCACTAGGAATTTTTCCAAAACACATATAAAAAAAGTTTTCAGAAAAACCTAAACCCTTTTTTGCTGGTATAACTTTTTTACCTTTTCTTGCTCTAAAAAAAGCAGCAATGGCTGTTGGTGTTTTTGCAAATATTCTTATTGCTTTTTTCATATTAGCAGCAGGTGAGTTGCTATTTGTTTCTTTATCTTCAAGACCCATGACACTAACTACCGTTCTCGCAACATCCATTGGATGTGCTTTTTTAGGTATATGTTTTATAATTTCCCTTAAATTTATTGAGATATTTCTATTTTCTTCTAAATCTTTTTTAAATTTTTTAAGTTTTAATTTATTTGGCAATTCTTTGTTTAGTATAAGATAAGCAACTTCTTCAAATGTGCATTTTTCACAGAGTTCTTGGACAGCGTAACCTCTGTAAGTTAATGAATTGATGTCAGGCATTACTTGAGAAATTGTTGTTTCGTCTACAACAATTCCTAATAATCCTTTTTTTATATCATCACTCATAAATTATTCGTGTCCATCAGTTTTAAAATCAGTAATTTTATTATCTAGTGTATTATACTTTTCATACTCTACCAGTTCGTATAATCTTTTACGTGTTTGCATTTTATCTAAAATATTGTTTTGATGTCCATCCTGCATAATAATACGCAAACCATCTTCAACAGACTTCATTGCCAATCGTTGTGTAGTTACAGGATAAATTACAATATTATAACCTAGATTTTCCAATTCTCTCGTTGATAGAATTTTTGTTTTACCAAACTCAGTCATATTAGCCAATAAGAAGACTTTTGAATTTTCTCTTATTTTCGCAAATTCTTTTTCATTCTTCATTGCTTCAGGAAAAATGATATCAGCACCAGCATCTTCATATGCTTTAATACGATCGATAGTTTTTTCTATTCCTTCAACAGTATTTGCGTCTGTTCTCGCAATAATTAAAAAATTTTTATCTTTTCTAGATTTTTCTGCTAACTTAATTTTTTTTACCATTTCATCTAATGGAATAATTTCTTTATTATCTAAATGACCACATCTTTTTTGCTCAATTTGATCCTCTATATGGCAACCACTAAGTCCTAGTTTTTCAAAAGTTTGTATCGTTTTTTCACAATTATTAAATCCAGTGTCTGCATCAACAATTGAAGGAAGGTCTGTTACTCTAGATATTTGGTTCGCTCGGTAACTAACTTCTTCTAAAGTGGTAAGCCCAATATCTGGGATGCCTAAATCATTAGCCATTACCGCACCTGAGATATAAATACCATCAAAAGAAATTTCTGTAATTAATTTTGCACTTAAAGCGTTATAAGCACCTGGAAATTTGAGTATTTTTTTATCTTTAAGTTTATTTTTTAATTCTTCTCTTTTTTGAAAAGAATTTTTTTTTGTAAAATGCATATTGCCATCTATTAATCAATTATTATTATACTAGCAGTAACAACCAATAATACAGCTAATAAATATTCAACAATTTTTTTTATATTGCGGTTTTTTATTAAAGACTTAATTGATGAGCCAAAAATAGCCCAAATACAGATAGAAGGAAAACAAATAAAAGGCGCTGTAATAGCAACAAAAGCAGTTGCAACAATAAAACTTTCATCATTAGGAAAAAATGCTGTTGCTGCTGTTAAAGCAACAACCCACGCTTTTGGGTTGATAAACTGAAAAAGAGCAGCCTCATAAAATTTTAAAGGTCTGCCAGTTTCTTTATCATTATTTGAAAATGATCCTAAAATTTTCCAACCTAAATAAAGTAAGTAAAAAAAACAAATCCATTTTAAGTAAAATTGTACAACCGGATATTTCTGAAACAAACTTCCTAAACCAAGACACACCAATGTAATTTGGATTACATGACCAAATGGTATACCAACAAGATGTGGTAGAGTTCTTTTAAAACCAAATTTAATGCCAGAAGCTGTAAGCATTGCGTTATTTGGACCTGGGGTAGCAAACATTACAAAGTAATAACTAATGAGGGCCAAAAAAAGCTTTGTTTCAATCATAAATAATTTTTTATTATTTTACTTAATTCAGTAAAGTCTTTTATAAAATGATCGTGCTTCATTTGAGAAACTTTTACATCTGTATAACCACCTTCTAATAGAACAAAGGGTAGAGTTGCATTTTGAGCTGATTTGGCGTCGACATCACTATCACCGATCATAATAGTTTTTTTAATATCTCCTCCCATAATTTCAATAACAGATGTCAGGTGTCTTGGATCTGGCTTGCAATAATCAAAAGTATTACATCCAGCAACGTATTCAAAAAAATGATTAATCCCTATTTTTTTCAAGAGATCAACAGCTAAATGTTCTTGCTTGTTAGTGCAAACACCCATAGAAATTTCGTTTTTTTTACACCATATCAAAAAGTCTTTTGTTCCATTTATTAATTTACTTTCAATTAAAATATTATTTCCATAAAAGTTTATAAACTCTTTTACCATTTTATCTTTTATATCTTTTTCCTTAATTTTTTTAATCTCTTCTTTTGCTGTGTTCCATAACGTTTTTCCTATTAATGTTTTTGCACCCATGCCAACTAGAGATTTTATTTGTTCTTCTGACTTAGTCGGAAAACCAAATTTTTTCATTACGTGATTGTGTGCCAGAATTAGATCTGGCGCTGTATCAATAAGAGTGCCATCTAAATCGAATAATATTGTTAGTCTTTGATTCATAAAAAAAGTATTATAAAGAAATATTTTGTGAGTTATTATAAAACTTATATTAATGTAAAGAGGAAAGTTGATGATAGCAATAAACAAAAAAAAAGTTGCTTTGATTGAAAAATTAAACCAAGAAAATCTTAGAAATAAAGCAATGAAAAAAGGTGTGACACTTAAATCACCCGAAACAGTATTTTTGTCGCAAGATACAAAATTCGGAAAGAATGTGATTATAGACCCATATGTTGTTATTGGAAAAAAAACAAAAATTGGAAATAATGTTGAAATTCATTCATTTACACATATAGAAAATGCAACAATAGAATCTAATGCTGGTGTTGGACCTTTTGCAAGAATAAGACCTGGATCGTTTTTGTCTAAAGGTTCAAGAGTTGGTAACTTTGTTGAGGTCAAAAAAAGTAAAATAGGAAAAAATTCTAAAATAAATCATCTATCTTATATTGGAGATTCTTTTATTGGCAAGAACGTAAATATAGGAGCAGGAACTATTACTTGTAATTATGATGGCAAAAAGAAAAATAAAACAAAAATCTTAGATGGCGCTTTTATAGGCTCCAACACCTCTTTGATTGCTCCAGTTAAAATAGGAAAAAAATCCATTATAGGAGCAGGATCATCAATTACAAAAAATGTTAAAGATAAATCTTTAGCCTTAACAAGATCTAATCAAATTGAAATTAAAAATTATAAAAAAAAATAATGTGTGGCATAATAGGAATAGTAAGCAACAAACCTGTAAGCTCAAATATAATTCAATCCTTAAAAAAACTTGAGTACAGAGGTTACGATTCATCTGGCATTGCAACAATATCAAATGGTGAAATTAAAGAAAAAAAATGCATAGGAAGAGTGGAAAATCTTGAAAAGATTCTTTTTAAAACACCTTCATTAGGAATTTTAGGAATAGGACATGTTAGGTGGGCAACGCATGGCGCGCCAAGCAATATTAATGCTCACCCCCATTCATCTGATGATGTTGCTGTTGTTCACAATGGTATTATTGAAAATTCTAATATTTTAAAAAAAAATTTAGAAAAAAAAGGCTATAAGTTTAAATCAGAAACCGATACAGAAGTTATAACAGTTTTACTAACTGATTTTTTAAAAGATTTTGATCTTATTGAAGCTATAAACAAAACTCTAGAAAAGCTAAATGGAAGTTTTGCTTTAGGTATACTTTTTAAAAAATATAGCGATATTGTTGTTGGGGCGAGAAGAGGAAGTCCTTTAGCGGTAGGATATGGCTCTAATGAGAATTATCTTGGATCTGATTCATACGCTCTTAAATCTATGACGAATAAAATAACCTACTTGGATGATGGAGATATATGTATTTTGTCAAATAATAAAATAAAGTTTTATAATCAAAAAAACATAAAAATTAACAAAAAAATTCTGACACTCTCCGATGATAAATACACTTCTGAAAAAGGTGATTATAAAGATTTTATGTCAAAAGAAATCAACGAACAAAAGATTACTATAAAAAATTGTATAAAAGAGTATGTCAACCATTTAAAAGAAGATATTAATTTATATAATTTTCCACTTAACCCTAAAGAGGTTAAAAAAATAGTTTTGGTTGGTTGCGGAACAGCATACCATGCTTGTCTTTCAGCAAAACATTGGTTTGAAGAACTTACAAGTGTAGAAATTGAAACCGATGTAGCTTCTGAATTTAGATATAGAAAAATTAAATTTAATAAAAGAAATTTATATATTTTTGTTTCTCAATCAGGCGAAACCGCAGATACTTTTGCTGCTTTAGATTTATGTAAAAAAAATTATGTAAAAACTTGCTCAGTTGTTAATGCGGTAGAAAGTTCTATAGCCAGACATTCAGATTTTGTTTTACCAATACATGCTGGACCTGAAATAGGAGTTGCTTCCACAAAAGCCTTTATTGGACAAATGCTAGTTTTATATATGTTGGCTTTAAAGTTTTCTGAAATTAGAAAAGAAATTTTTCATGAAGAATATATAAAAAAAATTACAAACCTCAAAAAACTCCCTGAATTAATTAAAGAGACATTAAAATGTGAAGAACAAATTAAAATAATAGCAAAAGATATCTACGATTCTAAAGGAGTTATTTTTTTAGGCAGAGGACCATCTTTTCCTATAGCTCTAGAAGGAGCTTTGAAACTTAAAGAATTATCCTATATTAGTGCCGAAGGTTATCCAGCTGGAGAAATGAAACATGGACCTCTGGCTTTAGTTGAGGAAGGTTTACCGGTTGTGATTATAGCTCCACAAGATAGATATTTTGAAAAAACAATATCAAATATGCAAGAAGTTATAGCAAGAGGAGCAAAAGTATTATTAATAACCAATGAAGAAAATAGTATAATAAGAGAAAATTTAAGATTTACATTAGTGATTCCTAAAATAGAAAACCATTTAACATCTTTTTTAACCACCATACCCCTTCAACTTCTAGCGTATCACATAGCGTCTTTAAAAAATCTTGATATAGATAAACCTAGAAATCTAGCTAAATCAGTTACAGTAGAATAGAAAACTATTTTTTTTCCTTAAATATGAGACGGGAAGATTTAATAATTTATTAGAAAGCAATTTTTTTACTATCATAGATTTTTTTTTCCCAGGGGCCCATAATAAAATTGCCCGACAACTGTTAATGCATTTAATAGTTAATGTAATTCTCTTAAAATCTTTTTTAATCACATAATCAACGTTTTTTTTAGTTTTATTATTAATATTGTTTTTAAATAATGAAGCTATATGTCCATCATTTCCTATACCAAGCAAAATGATATCAAAAACAATTTTTTTATTGAAAAAATAATTTTTTATTTTCTTTTCATAATTTTTTGTATCTTTTTTTATTGATTTACTGTTTGTTTGAATTTTAAATATTTGCTTTGGTGAAATCTTAATACTGTTAAGCAAATATTTTTTACATAGATTAATGTTTGAATGTTTAGAATTTTCTTTTACATATCTTTCATCACCTATAAAGAAATCAACATTCTCCCATTCAATTTTTTTAGCTTTGCTTAATGCTTTATAAAGTCTTATTGGGCTAACTCCCCCCGTGAGCACAAAAGTGAATCTTTTAGATTTGTTGATTTTTTTATTTAATTTGACTCTAAATATTTCAATAAACTTATGTATTAATTGTTTTTGGTTGTTTTCTCTTATAATTTTTGAAAATTTAGTCATTTTTTAAGTTTATAACATATTCAAACTTGGTTTTTTAACCTGTATATAATATATATACCTTAGGTTGAATATGAAAAAATGGTCATTAAATAGTTGGAAGAACTTTCCTTCTAAACATATTCCGGAATATCCGGATAAAAAGGAATTAGATATGGTTCTAGGAAAAATCAAAAATTTTCCTCCATTGGTATTTGCTGGTGAAACTAGACACTTAAAAAACCAGTTAGCTGAAGTTGTGGATGGAAAAGCATTTTTACTACAAGGCGGCGACTGCGCGGAAAGTTTTGCAGAATTTCATCCAGATAATATTAGAGATACTTTTAAAGTAATGTTGCAAATGTCATTAGTTATGACTTATTCTGCGTCATTACCAATAGTTAAATTAGGAAGAATTGCAGGACAGTTTTCAAAACCTAGAAGCTCACCCACAGAAACGAAAGATGGATTGGAATTACAAAGTTACTTAGGTGATAATATTAATGGTATAGAATTTAATTCAAAATCCAGAGTTCCCGATCCCAAAAGATTGTTTAAAGCATACTCTCAATCTGCATCCACTTTAAATCTTATAAGAGCTTTTTCTCATGGCGGATTTGCAGATTTAAATATGGTTCATACATGGAATTTAGGATTTATAAAAAAAAGTCAACAAGATAAAAAATTTAAAGAGCTTGAAGATAAAATTGCTGATGCGTTAGCTTTTATGGAAGCTTGTGGAATTAATTCAGATTTTAACAGAAGATTAAAAACAGTAAATTTTTGGACATCTCACGAAGCACTTTTATTACCGTTTGAGCAGTCTATGACTAGAATAGACTCTACTACGGGTGAGCATCACGTTACTTCAGCACATTTTGTATGGATTGGAGATAGAACAAGGCAGCTTGATGGAGGGCATGTTGAATTTTGCAGGGGTATTGAAAATCCTATTGGAATAAAATGTGGACCTACATCTAAACCAGATGAAATTGTAAAAATTTGCAATGCAATAAACCCAAAAAACGAAAAAGGTAAAATTGTATTAATTTCAAGATTTGGATATGACAAAGTAGAAAAGTTTTTACCTAAATTAATTAGAGCAATAAAAAAAGAAGGACTAAATGTTGTGTGGTCGTGCGACCCAATGCATGGAAACACAATTAAGTCTGTGACTGGATTTAAAACAAGACCTTTTAATAATGTGGTAAGGGAAGTTAAAAATGTTTTTGCAGTTCATCAATCTGAAGGTACATTTGCTGGTGGCCTTCATATAGAAATGACTGGGCAAAATGTTACTGAATGTACTGGTGGAGCTCAAAAAATAACAGAAACAGATTTATCGCATAGATATCATACACATTGCGATCCCAGACTTAATGCAAACCAAGCATTAGAGCTGGCTTTCCTTATTTCAGATGAAATTAAGAAAAACTCTGAATATTCAAAGAATATTATTCAAGCAGCATCTTAATAATTGGATTTTAATTATTAAGATTTATTTTAAAAATTAAATATTAATATTTATGCAAACAATAGAAAGAATTAATTATATAAAAAAATGGATAGAAGATTATTGTAAATCAATGCCAAAAGAACCAGAATCTTTAGTTATAGGAATTTCTGGGGGTATAGACTCGTCAGTGACTAGTGCGATTTGTTCACTCACGAGAAAAAAAACAATAGTTCTTTCTATGCCAATAAAACAAATAAAAATACAACAAGATTTAAGTTTAAAGCATCAAGAGTGGCTTCAAAATAAATTTAAAAATGTAGAAAGTCATCTGATTATTTTAGACAATTTGTTTAAATCATTTAAAGTTTCATTAAGTGAATTTGATAATGAGCATGGATTTGCAAATTCTAGAGCTAGACTAAGAATGACTACTCTTTATCAAGTCGCAGCAGCCAACAATGGAATAGTTGTTGGAACTGGAAATAAAATAGAAGATTTTGGCGTAGGGTTTTATACTAAGTATGGAGACGGTGGAGTAGATATTTCACCAATTGCAGATTGCACAAAAACCCAAGTATGGGAAATGGGTAAAGAATTGGAAATATTAGATGAAATTATTAAAGCAGAGCCAACCGATGGTTTATGGGACGATGGAAGAAGCGATGTTAATCAGCTCGGTATGAATTATCAAGAATTAGAAAAAGCAATATTGGATAATAATAATAAGAATCATAAAAAATATTTAGAAATTAGAAAAAGGAATTTGCACAAAATGAAATCAATCCCTGTTTGCAAAATTAATAATGATTAAAAATTTAAATATTTATAATACTCTATCTAATAAGAAAGAAAAATTTATACCAATAAACAAAGATAAGGTAGGCATGTATGTTTGTGGACCAACAGTTTATGATTTTTCTCATATTGGCAATGCAAGACCATTAGTAGTATTTGATGTTTTATTTAGACTTTTAAAAAAAGTTTATGGTCACAGCAATGTTACCTACGTCAGAAATATTACTGATATTGACGATAAAATTATTGAATCTTCCAAAAATAAAAAAATAAGCATTGAAAGTCTAACAAATGATATTTCTAAAAGCTTTAATAAAGATTGCATGTATTTAAATTGTTTAAAACCAAGTTTTGAACCAAAGGCAACCGATCATATTAAAGAGATGATAAATATGATTACAAAATTAATTAAAAATAAAAATGCATATGAAAACCAAAAGCATGTTTATTTTTCTGTTTCATCATTTAAAAATTATGGGAAATTATCAAACAAAGATTCTAGCGAGCTAGTTGCGGGCTCAAGGGTAGAAATTTCAAAATACAAAAAAAATCCTTTAGATTTTGTTCTTTGGAAACCCTCTGATGAAAAAGAACCTGGCTGGGATTCTCCTTGGGGAAGAGGAAGACCTGGATGGCACTTAGAGTGCTCTGTAATGAGTGGAAAGTTTTTGGGTAAATATTTTGATATTCATGGTGGTGGACTTGATCTAGTCTTTCCACATCATGAGAACGAAATAGCGCAATCTTGCTGCTCAAATAAAAATGATAAATTTGCAAATTACTGGATACACAATGGTTTCGTTACATTTGATAAAGAAAAAATGTCAAAATCTATTGGAAATATTGTAACAATTAAAAGTCTGAGTGAAAAAATTAATGGACAAGTTGTTAGGTTGGCTCTCTTAAGTTCTCATTATAAACAACCTTTAGATTGGAACGAGAAATTAATTGATGAAAGTAAAAATACACTAAATAAATGGTATAACCAATTTGAGCAAATCGACACAAGTGAACTAGATGAAGATATAATTTTACCCTTATTAGAAGATTTAAATACTCCAGAATATATATCTAAACTACATTACCTTTATGAAGAGTCTTCTAAGGGAAATAATTTAGCAAAGGTTAAATTTTTAAAAGCTTGCAATTTTATAGGTTTATTAGAAGAAGATAAAAAATCTTGGGAAAATTTTAAAAAATCAAAAGTTACTATTGATGAAAATTTTATAAATAAAAAAATTAAAGATAGAAATAATGCTAGAAATAATGGAGATTACAAATTAGCTGACAGTATTAGAAAAGAATTAGAAATTGAAGGTATAATTATAGAAGACAAACAAGAACAGACAAGATGGAAATATAAATGAGTAAAGAAAAAATATATATATTTGACACAACTCTTAGAGATGGAGCTCAAACAGAAGGCGTTAATTTCTCTATAAATGATAAAAATAAAATTGCAAAAGCATTATCTGAACTTGGGGTTGACTATTTGGAAGGCGGTTGGCCTGGAGCAAATTCTCTAGATACAACTTTTTTTAATAATCCTCCAAAGTTAGAAAATACAATTCTTACAGCATTTGGTATGACAAAAAAAACAGGTAGAAGTGCTAATAATGATCCTGGTTTATCTGCTTTATTAAACACAAAAGTTAATGCTATTTGTTTAGTGGGAAAGTCTTGGGATTTTCATGTCGATGTAGCCTTAGGTATCACTAAAAAGGAAAATTTAGAAAATATTAAAGAATCTGCAAAATTATTCATCAAGAACAAAAAAGAATTTATGTTTGATGCAGAGCATTTTTTTGATGGATTTAAAAATAATCCCGAATATGCACTAAGTTGTATAAAAACTGCATACGATGAAGGAGCAAGATGGATTGTGCTATGTGATACTAATGGAGGCACTTTACCAAATGAAATTGGCGAGATAATCTCCCATGTTTGTAAAAAAATTCCTGGTAAAAACTTAGGTATACATGCTCATAATGATACTGAAAATGCTGTAGCAAATTCTTTAACTGCTATTTTAGCAGGAGTTCGTCAAGTACAGGGTACTATTAACGGATTAGGCGAAAGATGTGGAAATGCTAATTTGATTTCATTAATTCCATCTTTGGTATTAAAAAAATCTTTTTCTGAAAATTTTAAAATTAAAATAAGTAAAGACAAAATAAAAACATTAACAGAGTGTTCAAGATTATTAGATGAAATATTAAACAGAAAATCAAATAGAAGAGCCGCTTATGTTGGCCCATCTGCCTTTGCCCATAAAGGTGGACTTCATGTTTCTGCTGTTTCTAAAGATCCCAAAACATACGAACATATAGAGCCAAGTCTAGTTGGTAATGTTAGAAATATTATTGTATCCAGCCAAGCGGGCAAGTCTAACATAATGTCTAGATTAAATAAATTTGAAATTAAAATTGATAAAAATGATCCAAGAGTTCAAACCTTACTCGATGAAGTTAAAGATAGAGAATTTGTTGGTTATTCATATGATGGTGCAGATGCTTCATTTGAACTGCTTGCTAGGAGGCTTTTAGACAAAATACCAAAATACTTAACAATTTCTAAGTATGATGTTTCTGTTCGCAAAGAATCAAAAGACAAAATAAATTCTTTTGCTAAGGCTCATATATTAGTTGATGGTAAAGAAATTGTTTGCGAAGGTTCTGGAAATGGACCTGTAAATGCTTTAGATAACGCAATAAGATCAAATGTAGATAGGGTGGGGAAATACTCAAAATATTTAAAAGATTTGAAATTAGTTGATTATAAAGTAAGAATTTTAAATACTGGAACTAATGCAACTACACGAGTTTCTATTGAGAGCACTGATAGCAATGGTAAAAGTTGGTTCACGATAGGTGTCTCACCAAATATTATCGAAGCTTCGTTCAAAGCCTTAATTGATAGCTTGGACTACAAACTATATAAAGATAAAGCACCTGCAAATAATTAATGAGTCTTAAAAATACTTTTTTTATTTTATGTAGACCTCAATTGGGTGAAAATATTGGATTTTCTGCGAGGGCACTTAAAAATTTTAATTTAACAAATTTAAGATTAGTAAATCCCAGGTGTGCTTGGCCCAACCCAAAAGCTATGGCAACAGCTGTTGGAGCTAAAAATATCTTACAATCTGCAAAAATTTACAAATCTATTAATGATTCAATAGGCGACTTAGATATTGTTTTTGCCACAACATCAAGAATAAGAAAAGTAAATAAAAAAATAATTTCACTTACAGATTTTACTAAAAAAATTAAGAAAAATAAAAAAATTGGTATAGTGTTTGGATCTGAGTCGTCGGGATTATCAAATGATGAAGTAAATTGCGCTGACTACTTAGTAAAAATACCAACTAATAAAAACTTTAATTCCTTAAATCTATCACATAGTTTAATTTTGTTTTGTTTCCAGATTTTTAAGCATTTTTCGAAGAAAGATTTTAAATTCATTTCAGCTTACAAAAGCTCATTGGCTACAAAATTAGAAGTTAATAAATTTCTGGGTTTTATTATAAAAGGTTTAGATAAAAAGGGGTTTTTACAGCCAAATCATAAAAGACAAAGCATGATTAGAAATATACATAATATTTTTCATAGATTGGATTTATCAGAGCAAGAAATACGTATATTACTTGGAATTTTTACTACTTTAAATGAACTTAATAGAAAAAGCTGAATTGACAAAAAATTTTCATAGTTTATAAGTCACGAATAATTAATTATGACAAAAAGATTAGCATCAAAACATAAGGTAGACAGAAGACTTAAAGTTAATTTATGGGGTAGGCCAAAAAGCCCTTTTAACTCGAGAAATTATCCACCGGGACAACACGGAAAATCAAAAAGAGGTAAAATTTCAGATTACGGCACTCAGTTAGAAGCAAAACAAAAAATGAGATTTTATTATGGAAATATGAACGAAAGACAATTTAGAAATGTTTACCGTAAAGCTTTACAAAAAAAAGGGAACACAACAGAGAATTTAGTAGGATTGCTTGAGAGAAGATTGGACACGGTAATTTATAGAGCTAAGTTTGCAACAACAGTATTTTCCTCAAGACAATTGATTAATCATGGCCACATAAAAGTAAATGGTAAGAAAGTTAACATTCCGAGTTACCTAGTAAAAGAAGAAGATAGTATTGAAATAAGAGATAAATCAAAAGATATTGTTTCAATATCTGGAGCCATCACAAGTAAAGAGAGAGAAGTTCCAGAGTATATACAAATGGATGATAAAAATAAAAAAGCTAAACTAGTAAGAGTTCCAAAATTTGCTGAAATTCCATATCCAGTAATCATGTCTCCAAATTTAGTAATAGAATATTATTCTAGATAAAACTTATTTTGATAAGAAGAACATCTATAATCCACGTAAATAGTCTACTCGAAAAAAATCCAAACTGGAAAATTCTTGATATAGGATGTGGTTACACTGCAAATAAATATGCAACAGAAATTGCTGATCAGCAAGATTTGTCAAGTTTTTATAAAGGAAAAAGATTTGTTAAAATTAATGAACAAGTATTACCTTTTAAAGATAAAGAGTTTGATTTTGTAATAGCCAGTCATGTGATTGAGCATGTTAAGGATTTTGAGTTTTTCTTAAAAGAACTCGAAAGAATTTCAAATAAAGGTTACATTGAACTACCTTCTAGACTAGGAGATAATCTAGTTTTTGAAAATTTAAAAGACCATATTTGGTGGTTTGCTTATGACGATATAAAAAAAGAGCTTGTTGCATCTCTTAAAAACCAAATGATAGAACCCTTTTTAAGTGTCAGTAGTGCAAAAATATTTGAAAAATTTTTTAGAGAAAGTTTAGTTATTGAATTAGAGTGGGAGAATTCAATCGAATATACAATTAACAATAAATTAAGAAATGAAAGTTTTCAAAAAATATCATTTATTAAAATTGTTAAAAAATATTTAAGCAAAAGAATAAGAAAATTTTTTAGTTAGAATTATCATTTTTTGATAATTCAAATTTAATTTCCTTTTCTGTAAATTTTTTTTGTAAATCTCCACTTTCAAACATTTCTTTAATTATATCACATCCACCAATAAATTCTTTTTTAACATATAATTGCGGGATAGTAGGCCAATCACTATAAGCTTTGATTCCATCTCTTACCTCAGGATCCTCAAGAACATTAATTCCTTTAAAATTAACATTTAAATGTTTTAGTACATTTGATACAGCTAATGAAAAACCACATTGAGGTGACTCAGGTGTCCCTTTCATAAATAGACATACGTCATTATTTTTTAAAGTTTCGTTTATTTTATTTTTAGCATTTTCATTCATAATTAAATCTCCTTAGTATTTAATGCCAAAGCGTGAAGTTCATTACCCATTTTACCATCTAAAGCTTTGTACACTAATT
>Ga0209709_10000869_pt1 | contig 28450 bp, 29 predicted proteins | sample ArcticOcean_MG_C_2_FD_187435 | JGI IMG/M metagenome (GOLD analysis project Ga0209709, IMG submission 187435) | Marine microbial communities from western Arctic Ocean - ArcticOcean_MG_CB4_136 (SPAdes) (version 2) | ecosystem: Environmental > Aquatic > Marine > Oceanic | place: Arctic Ocean... | reverse complement strand
CCCCGCATGCATCTAGAATTTGGCATGCCATGCTGGAAAATCCACATTGGGGAAACTTTGGGTTTCCCTTCATAAAGAGAACTACTGAATCTCCATCTACCAATTCTTTAATTTTATTATTTGTTGTCATGTTTTTATCTCCACTATTATTTAGTTAGTTGGTTCCATTCATCCACTTTGTAAGTCTTAATTGATAAAGCGTGTATATCTTTTTTCATCATTTCACCCAAAGACCGATACACCAGTTGGTGTTGTTTTAACATAGAAATATTTTCAAACTCCTTGCTGACTATAATTGCCTCAAAATGAGTTCCGTCATCTCCTTTAATCTCTATAAACTCACAGGCAAGGCTCTCAGAGATAGTGTTCTTAATTTTTTCAGGTGACATCATCTAGTTTCTTAGTTTAAAACCAGATTTTAGCATTCTGATAGTAATAAAAGATAAAACAATAAAAAATAAAGCAACAACTCCTAAGCTGAAATAGGGGGAGACATCAGATTTACCAAAAAATCCAAATCTAAATCCATCAATCATATAGAAAAATGGATTTAGTTGAGAAACACCTTGCCATGCAACAGGCAGTGAATGAATAGAATAGAATACGCCTGATAGCATAGATAATGGCATAATCACAAAATTACCAAATGCTGCCATTTGATCAAACCTGTCACACCAGACGCCGGCAATAATTCCAAAGGCTCCCATAAGTCCACCACCAAGCAATGCAAATAAGAATAAAAACCACGGGTGCTCTATTGGTAAATCAATATAGATAATCGCGATTAAGTAAATACATGAGCCTACGAAGATACCTCTAGCAATTGATGCCGCTAAGAATGCAAAAAATAGTTGGAGATAACTTAGTGGGGTTAATAAAAGAAAAACAATATTTCCCATTACCTTTGCCTGAATTAGACTCGATGAACTATTCGAGAATGCATTTTGTAATAGTGACATCATAATTAATCCAGGAATTAAGAATGCCGAGTAAGGAACCCCCTCATACACCTCAAGACGACTATCAAGAACATGTGAAAATATTAAAAGATATAATATTCCTGTAATCACAGGAGCAGCAACCGTTTGAAAAGCCACACGCCAGAATCTTAATAATTCTTTTTTAAGTAGTGTCCAAGTCCCTATAATTTGCGTCTTTAAGGTGACCAATATTTATTTAGCTCCTGTTAGCTTTAAAAAAACATTCTCAAGGTCAGTGTCTACTGTTTGCATGTCAATTATTTCAATTTTAGATTTTTTTAGTGCTTCAGTAATTTCTGCAATATCAGTAATCTTTTTTAATTGAAAAATAAATGCGCCATCCGATTCAACATAAGAGAAATTCTTTACTGACTGGGGCAGGGATTTCTTAGCCATAAAATTTAGCCGGAGCATTAAATTTTTTGTTGAAAATTTCTTAAGTAAGTTTCTAGTAGTGTCAAGTGCCACTATTTTTCCTAGTCGCAGCATTGCTACAGAATTACATAATGCCTCTGCTTCTTCTAAATAGTGAGTTGTTAAAACAATTGTATGACCTTCTTTATTTAGCTCTTTAATAAAGCTCCATAGCTTCTGCCTTAGCTCCACATCAACGCCTGCTGTTGGCTCATCTAAAACAATTACCGGTGGTCTGTGAACAAGTGCCTGCGCAATTAACGCCCGCCTCTTCATCCCCCCTGAAAGTGCCCTCATATTTGTATTCGCTTTATCTCTAAGGTCTAGGCGATCTATTACCTCATCTACCCACTTATCATTTTCTCTACCTTTCCCAAAATAACCTGCTTGGAATCGTAACATTTCCCTAACGTTAAAAAATGGGTCGAAGACTAACTCCTGCGGAACAATTCCGACTAAATGCCTTGCTTCTTGATAATCTTTTTGAACATCTCTCCCCATAACAGATATTTTTCCTGATGATGGATTTGCCAGTCCACCAAGCATATTTATCATGGTCGATTTTCCAGCTCCATTAGGACCTAATAGTCCAAAAAATTCTCCCTGTGGGATAGATAAAGATATTCCATTTACAGCCTTAACTGATCGGTAATTTTTTTTTACGTTTTTATAGACAATAGCGGGCTTCATATTATTTTCTTACTTTTAAAATTTTAACAAAAGAGGGGTGTTTAGATTTTACTTGAAATGAATTCTTCAGCGCCATAAAGCCTAGCAAGTTTCATAAGATTTTCCGGAACAGCGAAAATAAAAACACTTTTTTTATTTACTTTAGCTAATCGCTTCCAATGAAAAATAAGGGCCAAGAGAGAAGTATCAACATCTCCTACACCACTCAAATCTAAATTAACAGAATGCTCCCAATTAAAGTCTTTAGCTTTATCGATTACTTTAGAAATATTTTCAAATGTTAAATTACCTCTTAGCACCCAAGTATTATTTTCAGTCTTAGTGAATTCCATCAATCTTTGTAACTCTTATTTTTTTTAGCTAGTTTCTTATTTAATGAGTCCAACCCACCCTTTCGAATTAAACTAGAAAATTGGCTCCTGTAATTTGTTACCAAACTTACGCCCTCAATAATAATGTCAAATACAAACCAAGAATCTCCATTTTTAGCTAGTGTATAATTAACCTTTATTGGCTGTGCTCCATCTCGAACAATCTCTGTTTTTACGGTAACTATTTCGTCTGAAGGTTCCATGCGCATTGGTTTAATTTCAATACCCTCATCTTTGTATTTTGATAGGGCTACTGAATATGTTCTTAATAATAATCTTCTAAATTCAACCTTAAATTGTTCTTTTTGTTGGTCTGTTGCTTTCCGCCATGCTTTACCTAGAACTAACCTTGAAATTCTTTCAAAGTCAAAGCTTGGTAATATTTTTTCTTCTGCTAGTTGGTATAGCTTTTGATTATTTCCACTCTGCAAATTTTTGTCACTTTTTAATGCAGAAATAACATCGTCTGCAGTTTTCCTAATTATCTCATCAGGCGCAAGTCCAGCAAAAACTACAGTCGAAAATACGATTGTTATGAAGGTAAGAATCCACTTTTTTAATAAAGAAAATTTCATTTTATTCTTCCTCTGATGCTTTGCTATACAAGAATTGGCTTATCAGCTTTTCTAAGACTACAGCATCTTGTGTTTGAGTAATTCGATCGCCCTGCTCTAAATTCTTCTCTTCGCCTCCGGCCTCAAGACCTATATATTGTTCTCCCAATAAGCCTGCTGTATATATATTGGCAAATGTATCTTTAGGAAACACGTACCTCTTATCAATATCAATACTCACAATGGCATGATAGGCTTCCGTATCAAATACAATTGAATTAACTCTACCAACTACAACCCCTGCACCCTTTACTGGAGCTCTTGGCTTTAGGCCGCCGATATTTTCAAAGTTTGCAGTCACCATATAAGTCTCTCTAATATCATTAGAAGTTAGATTCCCAACCTTCATGGCAAGTCCTAGCAACGAAATAACACCAATTGCGACAAATATTCCTACCCATGCATCAAGTTTAATTTTATCCATAGTAATCCTTTAGTCCTTGTGTTTATTTTAACCACTAATCATAAATGATGTAAGTACAAAATCTAGCGCCAGAATAGCCAATGAAGACGTAACAACTGTTCTAGTTGTAGCACGACTCACTCCCTCTGCTGTTGGGGGTGCATCATAACCCTCAAAAAGCGCAATAATTGTACATGCAATCCCAAAAACCACACTCTTAATTAGCCCATTAACAATATCAAATCTGAAATCAACATTCGCTTGCATTTGTGACCAGAAAGCTCCTTCATCAACCCCTATTATAGGAACAGCTACAACATAGCCTCCCAATACACCAACCATTGAGAAAATTGAAGCCAAAATAGGCATCGCAATTACACCAGCCCAAAATCTTGGGGCAATAATTCTTGCAACGGGGCTTACTGCCATCATCTCCATAGCTGATAATTGTTCTGTCGCTTTCATCAGTCCTATTTCAGCAGTTATAGCTGTTCCAGCTCTTCCTGCAAATAAAAGAGCAGTAACAACAGGGCCTAATTCCCTTACCAATGACAACGCAACTAACACTCCTATAGCCTCAGATGACCCATATTTTTGGAGCGTATAGTAGCCTTGCAAGCCAAGGACCATTCCAACAAAAAATGCAGAAACAATTATAATCACCAAAGACATCACCCCTGTGAAATAAACTTCACGAATAGTCAGATGAATTCTTTTGAAGCTGTCAGCAGAATAAATTAATATAAGAATAAAAAGCCGAGTCGCGGCACCTAATCTAAGGGTACGACTTGATACTGAATTTCCTATTTTTTCAAAAAAATTTAGTAAAGTTTTCATATTTATACTCAAAGGGCAAAATCCTCTTTCATACTTGGAGCATTATAGTGAAAGGGTACTGGGCCATCTTTTTCAGCATGGATAAATTGCTTAACAAAAGGTAGTTTAGATGCCATTAGTTGTTTTGGGGACCCTTCTGCCGCAACTACTCCGTCTGCAACAAAATATATATAGTCTGCAAATGAAAATGTTTCTGCGACATCATGAGTTACTATTATTGAGGTGGCGCCTAACGCATCATTTAACGATCTAATTAGGTCACATATAACTGCCATTGAAATTGGATCTAGACCAGCAAATGGTTCATCATACATAATAATATCTGGGTCTAGTGCAATCGCCCTAGCTAAAGCCACTCGTCTTGCCATACCTCCTGATAATTCAGGAGGCATTAGGTATGCCGCTCCCCTCAAACCCACAGCATTCAATTTTAACAAAACTAAATCTTTTATTATATTCTCAGGGAGGTTTGTATGTTCCCTCATAGGAAATGCAACATTCTCAAAAACTGAAAGATCAGTAAAAAGTGCACCATGCTGAAATAACATTCCCATCTTTCTACGTAATCGATAAATGCCATCTCTATCTTGTTTGTGTACGATCGTACCATCAACCTCTACCTGACCAGAAGTTGGCTTTATTTGTCCACCAATTAATCTAAGAATAGTAGTTTTACCACTGCCACTTCCGCCCATAATGGCCGATACTTTCCCTCGTTGAAACTCCATGTCAATTCCTTTATGTAAAAGGCGACTACCATAACCAAAACGTAAATCTTTAATGGAGATAATACTGTTTGACATAATTGTATTGAATCTTAGAAAATGATTAGTCCAAAGTTAATTCTAACTTAAAAAAAGCAAATTTTTATAATTCACCGTACGAATGTAAGCCAGATAAAAATAAATTAACCCCTAAAAAACAAAAACCCGTTATAAATAGGCCAATAATTGACCACCATGCAAGTAAATTTCCTCTTAGGCCCTTAATTAGCCTTAAATGAAGCCAAGCCGCATAATTTAACCATACGATTAAAGCCCATGTTTCTTTAGGGTCCCATGACCAATAACCGCCCCATGCTTCAGCTGCCCAAACTGCCCCGAGTATCGTCGCAATTGTAAAAAATATAAATCCAATAGCTATTGCTCGGTAAGTCATGTCATCCAAAACATCCTTTGCAGGTAGATATTTAGTTAACCATCCTTTGTCTACAATAAGGTAAGCCATAGAAACCATTGCTGCAATTGAAAATGCGCCATAACCAATAAAATTTGCTGGCACATGAATTTTCATCCAATAAGACTGTAATGCAGGAACTAAAGGTTGAATCTCATGCGCACCCTTTGCAAAGCTATACCAAAGTAAAAACCCTACTGCAATATTAATAATAATTAAAACAAAGGCACCGAGCTTTTTTGTACCTATTCTTTCCTCATAGTAAAGGTAGATTAGTGCAGTAATAATACAAAATAAAACAAACACTTCATAGAGATTGCTAATTGGAATGTGTCCAACATCAACATTAATTAAATAAGACTCGTACCAGCGAATAAGAAGCCCCGATGTGCCAAGAGTCGTTGCAATCCATACTAAGCTAGAAGCTAACTTTCCTGAAAAGTCTTGAGAATTATAAAGATGAAACCAGTAAATAATTAAACTTAATGGATACAACGCACTCATCCACATAATCGCAGACTGGCTAGAGAGGAAATATTTTAAGAGGAAATTCTCTTCGACAATTAATAAATTTCCTTGATAAAGAAAAATTGATAAAAAGGCTAATATAAAAATAGTGGAGAAGTAGCTCTTAAAATTTCTCCAAGAAAATCCTAACCATGAAAAAGAAAAAACAGAACTAATTAGAATAGCAACCTCATAACCATCCATATAATTATGGAACTGAATCAGAGCATAAGAGGCTAAAATAATTAGACTACTAATAAAAATTTTATTATAAAGACTCACTTGATCTTTCATACTTATCCTTTTTTACTTAATGAATTAATCTTATTTTTTATCTCATCTGCATATTTATCAAAAGTTAGATGGTGGCGATTTGTTGTTAGTGTCAATAAAATATTTTTATTATTTTTCTTTTTTAACACCCATAAACGAACCTCTTGAACATAAATCATACAAAAAATTCCAATTACTAACATTATAGAACCTAGGTACACCCAAAACTTTCCTGGGGATTTTGTTAACTGTAACCCACTTGCTTGGACATGTTCAAAATCTTTTAATTCAAGAAATAAAGGGGCCCCATAAAAAAAACTATCACTATATGCATTCAATGCGTCCTGAGTGAATAAAGATAAATCTTCGAGCTCAAAAAATTTAGTTGAAGTATTATTTTTTTGGTAATCAAGCAATACTTGATTTGCTATTAAATGAATAATTTTAATATAGGCATTTGCGGCAGATTCTTGCTCTTGGTTTGGAATATTTTTATCAATACTTAGTGCTATTTCGTTATAGCCTCCTTGCTGGAAGGTTTTAAAAAGTTTTGAGGTACTTAGCTCTAGATTATCAACATTAACGTCTTTACCGGAGGTGGAAGAAAAGATTACTTGATTAATAGCCCTTTCAATAACTTCTTTATCTAAAAGTAAATTCTTAAAAATTAAAAACCCATCAAGACCTCCTTCAGCATCAGCCGGCATTTTAAGAAACTTGAAATCTTCCTGAGGAGTTCCTCTCATTCCACTTACAAAAAAGTATCTTCCATCCAACTTTATTGGTAGTTGATATGTTTGGTATTCATTTGCTTGTCCAGATTCATTTCTAATTTTATAGGTAAAATTTGGCCCCACATTTTTTGAGTTCTTTTTTTGAGAACTATCAATATCTAAAATATTAAATAACCTGAAGTCCTCAAATTCAAAGAAAAATGATTGGTCCATATAAATTAAATTATTGCTCTTAAAAACTTCAGCTTTCATGGGTTGAGGTTTATCATTTGACTGAAGGTCATTAATTAGGATGTTTAATTTTGTACCTCCGTCTTGAAAATCTGATTGATAGATTGTTACTCCCTCAAAGGTAAATGGCTTATTAACGCTAATTTTTTGCTCTTTTGTTTTACCTGTTAACTTGCTTGTCAGAACTAGATCACTTTCAAAAGATTTTGGTTGGCCAGAAGAATAATGCTTAATATTAAAATCTTTTAGTCCAACAGAGAAGGGTAGCTCTTGAATTAAGTAACCATCCTTAGAAGGTATGACAGCAACATCTTGTTTTTCACCTTCAGATAATAATACGTTAGCCCGATATGAAAAATTATTTGAATCTAGACGGCTTTTTCTAGGTATCTCAGATAATGGTAAATCTAGCGACTGTATTTCTTTAAGTCCTAATAATTCCTGTGTTTTTAGTGTTAAATTTCCATCCAGAAGTCCTCCGGCACTAATTATAATGATAGCAAGATGAGTAAATATATAGCCAAGTTTCTGGAAACTTCCTTTCTTTGCAACGATTAACAAATCGCTGGAAGAATTTTTTTTCTCACGAACTTTGAAATTATTCTTTTCCAATAAAGAAATTAGGGCTAATTTATTAAATGAAGGTAGGCTTATTTCATAGCAATGTTTAAAAGAACGAAGAGATTTTTCACGAATTTTATCCTGGAATTTTTGATACTCGCTAAGAATGCTGGGACTATTTCTTATAACGCACAAAGATGTTGAAGTAATAAGAAAAACTAAAATAATCAAGAACCATATGGCCTGATAAACATTAAACAAATCTAGGTGTCTAAAAATATCAAACCAAAATTGTCCGAACTTAATAATATAACTTTCATAGGGCTGTTTTTGTTTTAATATTGTTCCAATAATCGAAGCAATACCTACAAACGATAACATTGTGATTGCAAATCTCATTGAGCTCATCAATTGTGAAAAACTCATTTTTTTATTGTTATTAATTATCAAACGTCGCCTATATTTTTCAGGAATTTAATTAAACGGTAAATGGTATAAGAAAAATCTAAAGGCTATTTACTGTAAGCCTTGAATATAATCTGATACCGCCTGCATTTCTTTGTCAGTTAACTTTTGAGCAATGGTCCTCATCATCATCCCCTCATCATTAGCTCGCTTTTCTAATCTAAATAAATTTAACTGCGATAAAGAATAATCAGAATGTTGCCCATTGAGTCTAGGATAAACATCCGGAACTCCATGACCAGCAGGACCATGACAGCTTGAGCATGCCGGAACGCCTTTATCTGATAAACCGCCACGATAAATTTTTTCTCCTAAAGACCCCTTTCCATTAGTTTTTGCTGTTGACAGCTTAAGTTTCTGCTTGGAAAAGTAGAGGCCTAGGTTTTTCATATCATCGTCAGTTAAACTTGCTACCATTCCTGCCATTACCGCATTCTCTCTTGAGCCATTTTTGAAATTTATAAGTTGCTTTGTGATGTAGGCAGAATGTTGGCCAGCTAATTTTGGATTCAAACTGATAGAACTATTACCATCTATTGCATGACATGCAATGCATAAATTATTTACTATTTTTTTTGCTGATAAATATTGATTTGATTGTTTTTGTGGTTCTGCAAATAAAGAAAAACTTATACTCACTACACCTAAAAAAATAAAAAAATAGTTTTTGATTAACATTTAAACTCCGACTGTGTTTTAAAATGAGACATTTTAACTAAAATAGGTTCAACGTGATAGCATTTACTTCTTTCAAGGGTTTATAAATGGCTTTACTACAAAATGCTAAATTTGTTATTTCAGCAAATCATTTCAATGAATTGCCTGAAGATGGTGGCTATGAAATAGCATTTGCTGGCCGTTCAAATGCTGGAAAATCAAGCGCCATTAATACTCTTAGTAATCAAAATCGTCTCGCCTACGTTAGTAAGCAGCCAGGTAGAACTCAATTAATTAACTTTTTTAAGATTGATGATGATAAATCAATCGTCGATCTTCCAGGGTACGGATATGCCAAGGTGCCCACAGCTATTAGAGACCATTGGCAAAAAATATTACCTCGATACCTTCAAGAACGAGAAAGTTTAGTTGGATTAATCATTGTTATGGATATTCGTAGACCTCTTACAGAACTAGATATCAGAATGCTAGACTGGTTTGCTCCTCGGCAGAAACCTATTCACATTCTTTTAACTAAAAGTGATAAATTGTCACGAGAAAAATCTCTAAGAACTCTATCTGATGTTCAAAATGAAACAAAGGAACAATGGAGTGATTTATATCAAACTGAATGTACTGTCCAATTATTCTCTAGCCTTAAGAAAAAGGGAGTAGAGGAAGCCGACAGTAAAATACAATCTTGGTTATTGCCTAACAAATAATATATCCCATACTTGATGTCCTAATCGAATACCACGATTCTCGTATTTAGTATTGGGTCTGTAATCTGGCTTAAGGAAGAACTCTTCCGTTTTAAGTGAAAAGTTATTAGTCGACTTAAATACATCGAGAATTGATAATGCATAATCTTCCCAATCAGTAGAGATATGAACATAACCATTTTTTTTTATTTTATGTCCAATCTTTTCTATAAAATTAGATTGAATCAACCTTCTTTTATTATGCTTCTTCTTATGCCAAGGATCAGGGAAAAAAATATGAACTCCATCAAGTGAAGATTCTGGAACCATATACTCTAATACTTCAACAGCATCGTGCTGAATAATTCTTAAATTTTTAATCTCTTGCTCATTTATTCTATTAAGGAGGTTACCTACGCCAGGGGAATGGACTTCGATACCTATAAAATTAGTATCTTTAAAATTTTCAGCAATTTTCGCAGTTGTGTCACCCATCCCAAAACCTACTTCAATAATTATTTTCTTTTCAGATGCATTAAAAATAGAATCAAAATTAATTTCTTTATTTTGAAATGGGATAACAAATTCTTTTGAAAATTTATCGAGGGCAGCCGATTGATATTTAGTTAGCCTTCCTTGACGAAGAACATAACTGCGGATAGGTCTGATAGTATTTTTTAGCATTATAATATTTACAATTGAAATGATTTGTCTTGAGTCTGAGAGCAGCCTAAGTTTATATCAATATTTTTACTTAAAACCATTACCTTAAATAGATCCCCCATTTCTGCTGGTGATAATAATTTTTGTAACTCAGTTGTTTTTTTTATAAAACTTAAAGAATCATTAGGGTCATATTTATTCAGACAATCTAGAATTCTGCTATTAATAAGGAAATTTGCTTGTGATAAAAAACCTTCAATTAAAAAATTATTCTTATTGCATAATTCTGCAAGATATGAAAAATTAACATGTGATGTTATGTCTTGTGAGCCTAAGTTAATTAATGGGTCAGAATGTGAAAAATGTCGGTAATGACACATCAAAGTCCCCTCACTTCTGTCAGGATGGAAGTACTCATGATTTGCAAATCCATAATCAACAATAAAAACAGCCCCCTTAGTTATTTTAGCGTTTAGTCCCTTGATTAACTTTTCATACTCAAATGAATGCTCAAATATATAGCCTTCGGGTAATTTATCAATCTGATTTTTCATTATATCTAGCGATGACAACTCATCTTTATAAGACCAGGTTAGGTGCTGATTCTCAAAACTAAGTCCCATTTGATATAATTTCTTCTCTCTAACTTCGAATATATCCACTGGGAGTGCATCCAATAATTCATTCATGAAGACAACGCCGCTAAAACTATCTGGGACCTCTGTGACCCATTTAATTTTTTTATAGGCGCTATCGCTTAAACATTTTTTTAGCATTACTTTTTGTTTCTTCTTAGATTGCACGCCAATTTCCATTAGATAATATTTGTCAATCTGGATGCCATCGTCTTCTGATGACTGAAGGATGTCACGGCAAAAGAAACCATTACCTGGACCTATCTCTAGAATAATTGATGCAGTCTCCTTAAAAATTTCATGGAACTGCTTTAAAAAAGTTTGCGCAAAAAAATCCGAGACCATTGGCGCAGTTACAAAGTCGCCTAGTTCACCAAAATTTTCCTGATTTCTAATATAGTAACCATAGTCTGGGTCGTAAAGCCACTGTCTCCATAAATATGAAAATGGAACCCAATTATCATTTAATTTAGATAATTTCATTAGCTTTTTCACTAATTTATTATGAATTTGGACTTCTGTTTTAGTTTGTGTGGGTAATTTATTCATGAGGTAGATTATAATAGACTAACTTTAATAATCTAATGAATATGACATCCTCTAAAAAATTTGCATTAGTTACAGGTGGCTCAAGAAGAATTGGAGCTGCTATATGTCGCAATCTGCATAATGCAGGTATTGATATCATGATTCACTATCGAAATTCCAAAGATGATGCGATTACCCTTCAAAAAGAACTGAATAATATTCGAGAAGATTCTGCCTGCCTAGTCCAAGCGAATCTTCTAGAATTCGAAAGTTATGAGTACATCATCAACGAAATGATTAGCTCATTCGGAAATATAGATTTCTTGATTAATAATGCTTCGAGCTTTTACCCGACAAAGGTTGGAGATATTTCATCAGAGCACTGGGAAGATCTAATTTCGACCAACCTAAAAGCACCATTATTCCTTAGTCAATTCGCATATCCTTATATTAAAAAAAATAAGGGGGCAATTGTTAATATTACAGACGCCCGTATTGCGAATCCAAAAAAAGGTTATACAGTTTATTCTATTGCAAAATCTGGACTTGAAAATCTAACAAAATCTCTAGCTAATGATTTAGGTCCAGATATTAGAGTAAATGCTGTTGCCCCTGGAGCTATTATCTGGCCAGAAATGGATTCGCAATACGGGCGTCATAGTCAAGAATTTGACAAAAAATATCGGGATGAGGTTATCAATCAATCAATACTGAAAAGGTTAGGTGAGCCATCTGATATTGCAAAAGCAGTAGAGTTTTTATTACTAAATGCACCTTTTGTTACAGGTGAAACTATAAATATTGACGGAGGTAGGAGGTAATTATGAATTTAGAAATTCTTCCCCCAAAACCTACCCGTAATTTCCTAAAATTAAGAAAAAAATTAATCAGCCTTACTGGCAAAGCTATTATGCATTTTAATATGATCGAAGAGGGCGATCAGGTTATGGTTTGTATTAGTGGTGGTAAAGATTCTTATACAATGCTAACAATGCTATTAGCATTAAAAAAAAAGGCCCCCATCCACTTTGATATCATTGCAGTCAATTTAGACCAAAAACAACCAAACTTTCCCCAAGATGTTTTGCCAAACTATTTTATCAATCATGGTATTCCATATGAAATTATCAATGAAGATACATATTCAATTGTAAAATCTAAGATTCCTGAAGGTAAAACTACTTGCTCTTTATGCTCAAGATTAAGAAGAGGTATTTTATATAAGACTGCCAAAAGGATAGGTGCGACGAAGATTGCTTTAGGTCATCATAAAAATGACATTGTTGAAACTTTTTTCTTAAATATGTTTCATGGGTCAAAATTGAAATCAATGCCTCCAAAGCTCCTATCTGACGACAAAAAAAATATTATAATTCGACCCCTTTCATTTTGTGAGGAAAAAGATATTAAGGATTACGCCGATGCTATGAATTTTCCTATTATCCCTTGTGACTTATGTGGGTCACAAGAAAATTTAGAAAGGAAAAAAATAAAATCAATGCTAAGCACCTGGGAGAAAGAAACTCCAGGCAGGGTAAATAATATTTTTGGGGCCATATCAAACATTGAGCTATCTCACCTTTCAGACAAGAGTTTGTTTGATTTTGAATCCCTCAAAACATCAAATACTTTTAAAGAAGATCTAGATTCATTTAGCGTTATTAATTTTATGAATTAGTCTCAAAAAGCATAATAAATAACTCTTAATATTGTATTTAACTTGAATAGTTTCCATTTTCTACCTATCATGCCTAGTTTTTAACCCTAATTAAAAATAGATAAATGCAAAAATTATTAATTGTTGAGTCACCATCAAAAGCCAAAACAATTGGGAATTACCTTGGTAAGGAATATCAGGTTCTGGCATCATATGGCCATATTAGGAACCTTCTACCAAAGTCTCAGGGCATAAACACCGATACTTTTGAAATGAATTATGAGGTTAGTCCTAGAAATAAAAAACATATAGATGCAATTTCCAATGCAGTAAAAAAATCTGACGAAATCTTGCTCGCAACTGATCCAGACAGAGAGGGAGAAGCAATTGCATGGCATATTGCAGAAGTTCTAGCCTCAAAAAAATTAATAGGCAACAAGAAAATAAGTCGAATTATTTTTGGCGAAATAACTAAGTCAGCCATTATTGAAGCATTAAACAACCCTCGAGAAGTAGCTCAACCACTCGTTCATGCACAACAGGCTCGTCAAGCATTAGATTATCTTATTGGTTTTAATCTTTCACCCTTATTATGGTCAAAAATAAGATATGGGCTATCAGCTGGAAGAGTTCAAAGTCCTGCACTTAGATTAATTGTTGAGCGTGAAAAAGAAATAGAGAAATTTGATAGCCTAGAGTATTGGAGTATTCACCTTGATGCACTAAAAGATAAAGCTAAGGTTGCTTCAAAATTAACCATTTTAAATAACGATAAATTAGAACAATTTACTATCACGTCTGCAGAACAAGAGAAAAAAATAGTAGGGGAATTACTACTTAAGAGTTCGGGCAAGGTAAGAATATCCAGGGTTGAAAAAAAACAAAGGGTAAGAAACCCTACAGCACCGTTTACAACATCCACACTTCAACAGGAGTCTGTTCGAAAACTAGGATTTACTACTCGTAGCACCATGATTACTGCACAACAACTTTATGAGGGTATTAGCATTGAAGAGGGTACGGTTGGCTTGATAACATATATGAGAACAGACTCAATGAGCCTATCTAACGAAGCGACAAATCAAATAAGAAAATACCTAGAATCAAATTACACTAATGAATATTTTCCCCAAAAAGCAATTGGCTACAAAACAAAAGCGAAAAATGCACAAGAAGCTCACGAAGCTATTCGACCAACAAATATCGAGAGAACGCCGCAAAGCGTAAAGAAATTTTTATCAGATCAACAATTTAAACTTTATGAAATTATTTGGAAAAGAACATTAGCATGCCAGATGTCACCAGCAGTATTCGATGCAGTAAGTGTAGACCTAGAAGTTGGAAAAGGAGAGAGTATTTTTAGGGCTACTGGGCAAACACTAAAATTTGCAGGATTTATGTCAGTCTATTTAGAAGATGAAGATGACTCAAAAAATAATGAAGACAATGAATCAAAACTTCCAACCCTTGAAGTTGGTGATCTATTAGATGTTGATAAAATTATAGGGGTACAACATTTTACCGAGCCACCACCAAGGTTTACAGAAGCAAGTCTTGTTAAAACGTTAGAAGAATATGGAATTGGTAGGCCATCGACTTATGCAAGCATAATCACAACCTTACAGGAAAGAGACTACGCTCTTTTAGAAAAAAAACGATTTATGCCAACAGATGTTGGAAAAGTCGTAATCGAATTTTTAACAGAGCATTTTGAAAATTATGTTGATTATGATTTTACAGCTAACCTAGAATCTCAGCTTGATGATATTGCAGCAGATAAAAAAAATTCTCTCGAAGTACTCCAAGATTTTTGGGACGTATTCATTGCAAGGATCAAGGAAAAAAGTGACCTTGATCGAACAAAAATTACCCAAAAAGAAATTGGGGAGAATTGTCCAAAATGCGACAAACCCTTACTTTCTAAATTAGGTAAAAGAGGTAACTTCATTGCATGTTCTGGTTACCCTGATTGTGATTTTACTAGAAGTTCAAATGGTGACTTACCTCAAGAGCCAAAAGTAATAGCTCAAGATGAAGTCTCTAAGAAAGACATATTATTATTAATTGGTCCTTATGGACCATATCTCCAATTAGGCCTTCCTAAGGATGGAGACAAATTAAAACCAAAAAGAGTAACTATTCCCCCTGAAATTGCTCTAGCTGACCTAGATGAAATTATAGCTAAGCAATTAATTTCCCTACCTAGAGACTTGGGAATACATCCAGAAACAGGAGGAAAAATTATAGCTAATATTGGTCGTTTTGGGCCATATGTTAATCACAATGGAAAATTTAAATCAATACCAAAGTCTGAAAATATTTTTGAAATTACCCATGAGTTTGCTGTTGATTTATTAAAGCCTCTCAGAAAAATTGGGTTTAATCCAGATTCAAAAAGTTCGATTGATGTATATAAAAGCCGCTTTGGATTTTATATCCAAATGGATAGCACTAAAGTTAATCTCTCAAAAGATACTGATCTTGATTCTATTTCATTAGAAAAAGCTTTAAAGCTCTTAACAAAAAAAGCTGAGGAAGAGGCTAAGAAGAAACCAGCTAAGAAGAAACCTGCTAAGAATAATGTCTAAAGAAATTATCAAAAAAAAATTCAAATTCAGTAATTAAACTAACGGCAGCAGCGCTAGGAAGGAGGGACAACTTTATAATCTAATTTTGTAATTTGGTTTTTCTGGTAATTGTTTTTTTCTATCCACTTCTTTACTCTATTGGCATCTCCAAGTCTTGTATATCTTCCATGTGACTTAAGAAATACCATAATAATCGGATTATTATTTATCGTTGTTTGCATTACCAAACATCTTCCTGCCTCTCTAATAAATCCTGTTTTTGATAGCCCAATATCCCAGACCCCTCTTCTCACCAACCTATTTGTATTCGTGAATCCGAATGGGGTATTTCTTTTTCCAATAGTAACTTTCTCGGAAGGTGTTGTAGTAATTTTACGGATTAATTTATATTCATAGGCAGCTTGAACCATTTTTACTAAATCTTGTGCTGTAGATATATTGCGTTTATCCAGTCCTGTTGGATCTCGAAATTGACTATTCTCCATTCCTAATTGGATTGCTTTAACATTCATAGCCTCAATAAATGCTTTTCTTCCAGACGGATAAGCCCGACTCAGTGCATATGCAGCCCGATTATCAGATGATATAAGTGCCACTTTTAATAGCTCAAGTCGGCTGAGGGTTGCGCCGATATGCAATCTTGACTTCGTCCATTTTAGTTTATCAATATCTTTTTTTGAAATTCGTACCTCCTCTGATAGATCTAGACCTGAATCTAATATAACCATAGCAGTCATTAGTTTAGTTAGTGATGCGATCGATGCTTTCTGTTTTGAATTTTTTTTATAAATTATCTCGCCACTTTTCTGATTCACCACAATTGCCCTTAATGAACGAATCTTTGGGCCATTAATTTTTTCTTTAGTGTAAAGTTGGAAGGGGGTACAGAATAAACAAGCAATAAGAAGGCTATTTAACGTTTTACTCACTTACTTATCCTTGCTTAATAAATGCTATTGATGATATACAATTAAGGTTATATTGTCACTTTATAAATTACCAATCACTATGGACTACTTAGACGAGCTTTTTTACACCAAAGAACATGTTTGGTTAAAATATATTGATGATCATAGGTGTCAGCTTGGTATAACCAATTTTGCTCAGGACTTATTGGGTGATATTGTCTTTATTGATATTAAATCTAATGAAAAAATATTTTCTAATCAACCAATGGGCATTATTGAGTCCGTTAAAACAGCTTCAGATATTATCGCACCAGTTGATGGGCAAATATTAAACATCAATCAGGACCTTACTAAAACTCCTGAGCTCATAAACGATAAGCCTCATGAAACATGGATATGTGAAATATTAATTAATGATATATTTAATAAAAATAACTTTTTAAGCAAAGAGGAGTACTTAGCGCAAATTAACAATTAAATTTTCTGCATCAACTGAACTTACTTTGTACCCGCAATCCTTATAAAATTTAAATCGATCTCTTGCTTTTTCTTTAGTTTTTTCATCATCTGTAACCAGCTCAATCAACTTTAAGTATCGATTAAACCCATCAATCATAGAGCTCGAAAAGTTTATTAATGTATCATCCATCCAATCAATTCTGTCATTAGATAAAATAATCATCTCATTTTCATACGCCTTATTTATAGTATGAGGAAGAAAATTTACTCCAGAGTTGCCCCATAAATTTTCTGACAAGGCTCTTATTTCAGATTGATCTCCACAAAAAATTAGACTTGCTTTCTTCTTCTGAAGATTTTTCATAAGTAAGCTATACAATAGTGCCGACTTATCTTTTACATTAAAAATAAATTGAATATTGGTCAAAAACTACTTCCCAGCCCTTTTAATTAAAAAATGGCTGAGAAGTGGCACGGGCCTACCAGTTGATCCTTTTTCCTTGCCTGACTTCCAGGCTGTCCCAGCAATATCCAAATGAGCCCAATTAAATTTTTTAGCGAATCGTGACAAGAAACATGCAGCCGTTATACTTCCACCAGCTCTTCCGCCAATATTAGCCATATCTGCAAAATTACTATTAAGTTGTGGCTGGTATTCTTCCCACAATGGCATTTTCCAGGCTTTATCTAATGCTCTAATGCCTGCCAATTCTAACTCTACAGCTAATGGGTCGTGGTTTGAAAATAATCCAGTCGCGTGATGACCTAATCCAATAACACAGGCACCTGTCAGTGTTGCAACATCAATAACTGTCTCAGGTTTATATCTTTCAGCATATGTTAGGGCATCGCAGAGTATTAACCGTCCTTCTGCATCTGTATTTAATACTTCAATAGTTTGTCCCGACATACTCGTAACAATGTCACCTGGTTTTAATGCTATCCCATCAGGTAAATTTTCACATGATGGAATAATCGCAATAATATTTAGCGGTAAATTTAAAGCCCCTACTGTTTTCATTACCCCCATTACTGAAGCTGCGCCACCCATATCGTATTTCATCTCATCCATATCTGCAGATGGTTTTATAGAAATACCGCCTGCATCAAATGTTATCCCCTTACCCACGAGAACAATTGGTTTCTGATTTTTAGGTCCTTTCTTATGTTCCATGGTTATAAAACGTGGCTCTTCACGGCTACCTTTGGCTACTGCCAAAAAAGAACCCATCTTGAGTTTTTCAATTTTTTTCTGGTCAAAAATACTAACTTTAAATTTGTATTCTTTTCCTAATTTTGTGGCTACGCTTGCAAGATATTTAGGAGTACATATATTTGGCGGTAAGTTACCTAAATCCTTGGTAAGATTTCCACCCTCCATTACAGCCTCACCATGCTTAATGCCACTTTTAACTTGAATCAATTCGCTACCAACATAATGAATGGTAGTTTGAAATATATTCTTCTTAGCTTTATTTAGGGTCTTAAGTGAATTAACAACATATGATGCATCTATTAATCCTCTCACTGAATATTCAGACACCAGATGGGCGTTTAAGTATGAATTCATGAACTGGTTAATAGGTAACAATAAAGTTTTAAATTGTAGGGATTTTAATTCTTCAGCAATAGATAAAATTGCGCTATAGAATTGATTTGGGGTTAATTTTTTTGGGTTGCCTATTCTGACCAATAAGACTTTAGAGTAAAAATGATCCCCATGAACAACTCTAGCGGAGCCAAGCTTCTCTGAAAGATCGCCCAGCAACAGAACATTATTAAGATAACTAGACGTTTTCTTATCGAGCTTTGATGAATCAATGATTTGATTTTTATCATCTACCCCTAATGTGATAACATCGCTTGATATCTTTGTGATTAAATCTTTTTTAATATTAACTTTCATCTATAAAATGTCCTTAAAATTATTGAAGCTACTTTTTAGCCATGCTATTTAAATCATCATTGACTAGGGAGCTATTTTTTACTGCGCTTTCTACAATTCTAATACTGTCTGGGATAGTAGTAGCCCAAAGAGCAGTGTATATTTTTCGACTTGCAGCAAAAGGTATTATACCTAACGATACTGTAGATACGATCCTAGTTTTTAACTTATTAAAACATCTTCCCCTCCTTTTATCACTCACTATTTTTCTTGCTATTCTTTTAACACTTAGTCGCTGGTACAGAGACAGTGAGATGATTGTTTGGTTCAGCGCAGGACTGAGCTTACACAATTTAGTGAAACCTATCCTAATATTTAGCTTGCCAATTATTATATTAATTGCGTCTTTATCTTTCTACATAAGTCCTTGGGCAGTTCAAAAATCAGAAGAATTTAAAAATGGATTAAAAAATAGAGATGAATTAGCGACTATTGCGCCAGGGACATTTAAAGAATCAAAAAGTAATAATCGTATATTTTATGTAGAAGGATTTAGTGATCTTGGGAGTAGTGTTAATAATATTTTTGTTCAATCGACTCAAAATGGAAAGCTAGGGGTAATTGTTTCCAATAAAGGTAAAAGAGTAACGAATAAAAATGGTGAAAATTATATTGTAATGAAAGATGGAAAAAGATACGAAGGGCGGGTTGATAGCAATGAATTCTCAACAACAAAATTTAGTGAGTATGGGATTTTAATTGAGAAAGATGTGCCTAAATTAATAGCCATAGGAGCAAGTGCCGGAGTCCTTGAAGCTAAATCGACAATGGAGTTATTGCTAACTCAGAATAAAGATACCCGAAACCCTTATATCGCTGAATTAATGTGGAGGCTTTCATTGCCACTCTCAGCTGTGATGCTTATATTACTCTCCATATCATTAAGCTTTATTAACCCAAGAACCGGTAGGTCTATGAATATAATTATTGCATTATTGCTCTTTGTAATTTACAACAATATGCTTGGTGTATCTCATAGCTTAGTAGCTACTGGAGCAATTTCTATTTGGTTTGGTTACTGGCCTATCCACCTAGTAGTGGCATTATTAGGTCTATACCTTTTATATAGAAGATCATTACATCTACCTCTATTTCCGCAAAAAATAAGAAAAAGGCGCAGAAAATAAATGCTACTTACTAGATATCTAAATAAAGAATTTTTTCTTAGCATCATGATGATCATGCTTGGGTTAATTGCATTATTTTCATTTTTTGATTTTCTTCAAGAAATTAATGAACTGGGTAAAAGTGATTATGGCCTCCCACAAATTATCACATTTGTCATCCTAAGTATTCCTGGCCATATCTATGAAATTATTCCCTTATCTGTTCTTATTGGGAGTATGTATGCCATCGGGCAGCTTTCGCAAAATTCAGAATTAATTGTTATGAGAGCTAGTGGACTATCAATCAGAAAAATAGCAGTATCATTGTTTTATGTAGGTTTATTTTTTTCGATCTTTACCTTAATAGTTGGTGATTTAATTGCTCCAGGCTCAGAAAAAAATGCTCAGCAACTCAAAATTAGTGCTACTGACTCAAGTGTAAGCCAAGAATTTAAATCAGGATTTTGGATCAAAGATGGTAATAATTTTGTGAATATTGAAAATGTCATGCCAGACGCATCATTAAGAAATATTCATATTTATGAGTTTGATAAAGATTTTAATCTAAGAACAATAACTAACGCTGAAAAAGGAATTTTTGATGAAGGTCAATGGAAATTAGAAGATATATCTCAAACAGCATTTAACAATGATCTTGTTAAAAAAAATTCAATTCTAAAAGGTAATTGGAAGTCTTTAATTAGGCCAGAGATGATGAATGTACTTATTATTTCACCAGAAAAAATGGACACATTGAATTTATTTAAGTTTATTAACTATCTCAAAATTAATAATCAAAAAACAACGCGCTACGAAATTGCTTTGTGGGAAAAAATTATTCACCCAATAATACCTCTGGTAATGCTTATTTTTGCTGTGCCATTTGGATTCTTACAAGAAAGATCGGGTGGAAAATTTTTAAAAATGTTTATTGGGATTTCTGCTGGAATAGCTTATCAAATTTTCAACACAATGATTAGGCATTTAGGCTTATTAAATGACTGGCCTCCTTATTTTAGTGCATTTATTCCAACATTAATATTTTTGTTGATTGGTATATATTTAATAATTAGATTTGAGTATAAATAATCTCAGAACCTAGGATTCGATCATGTAGATAGCGATTTTTTTTATCAAAAAAAATATAAAAATATCCTAAACCAAAAAAAGCAATACTAATTGATGCCAAACAATAGCGTGAAAAAAAAAAATTAAAATTTTTATTCTCGTGTGGGTAGGTTAGCTTAAGCTTCCAAGCCTTCATTGCTAACGTCTGACCACCATGAAGCCATGAATACATAAAATAGATACCTGATGAAGCCCATAAAATAAATCGTAATAGATTCGGGTTTGACGTCAAGTCGACATTTAATACAGCTAGCGTAAAAAAAGTCACAATAAACCATAATCCGATTTGAATTATTAGCTCATAAAAAAGGCATGCGTAAAGCCTTCCAACAAGATTTACCTTAAATTTAAGCAAGCTTTAATTTACTTATTTAAGATATTCTTGGGTTTTATAGAATATTGGAATCGCGATTAATGCAATTAAACAGCCAAGGCCTGTGCCAAAAGCTAAAGACCAATTGAGACTAGCTATGCCCCCCATGAAATCACTAAATGCATTTCCTATTCCAGCCCCTATAACTGCACCTAATCCAACCTGAAGCCTTTTTGGTAGATATTTTTCTAATCCGAGACCAAAAAAAGCACCCACCAACATAACTACATTATCCACAATACCAAATATTACATAATCAATAAACATTCAAACCCTCCGAAAAAGTAAATTTAATGCTTAAGCCATCAAAAACGATTAAAATAAGTGCTAATTGAAACCAATAAATTATAATCTATCTCCATGAACACAAGCCAAAAATTATTTAGATTAGACGGACAAGGTTTTATAGAGAATTTAAACAAAATCCAGTCTCCTAATTTTGATAGTAGACCGGAAAATACCGAGATAAATTTATTAGTCATTCACAATATAAGCTTACCACCCAACCAATTCGGGGGGCATTATATTGAGGATTTCTTTCAAAACAAATTAGATCTAAAAAAACATTCTTATTTTGAGACTATAAAAGACCTTAAGGTATCTTCCCATTTCTTAATTAAGCGATCAGGAGAAATGACACAGTTCGTTTCTTGTAATAATCGCGCTTGGCATGCCGGCGAATCATCATGGGGAAATAAAGTGAGCTGCAATGATTTTTCTATAGGGGTTGAATTAGAGGGAACTGATCATGAACCGTTTGAGGATAATCAATATATGAAACTTATAAACCTCATTAAATGTCTATGTGAAAACTATCCAATTAGTGATATTGTTGGTCACAATCAAATAGCCCCCCAACGAAAAACTGATCCAGGCCCCTTTTTTAATTGGAATTTAATTAATTTGGAAAAAATTCATGACAAATAGCATTAAATATATATTCATATTAACTATATTTCTTATTGGTTGTTCTGAAAAAGAGCCTTCAGAGGAAAAAACTAAACGAGCTATCTATATAACAACAGCCAAAGCTTCATTAGAAATGTTTGAAGATAAGGAATCTGCAATAGGATCAATTAGAGGGATTATTGATCCAACTATTGCTACAGAAATTTCAGGAAAAGTAATTAGATTGTATGCACGAACAGGCTCTATTGTAAAAAAAGGTGCTCTGCTCGCCGAGATAGAAAAAAAGGATTACCAATTCCAGCTATCTCTCGCAAAAGCAGAAGTTAGAAAGCTTGATGCGCGACTTGCTAACCAGGAAAAAAATTATCTAAGGAACTTAAGTCTAGTTGAGAAGAAATTTATTTCTTCTAATGCTCTAGATATAATTATCACTGAAAAAAATGAAACAGTTGAAGAGCTAGAAATTTCTCAATCAAAAAAAAATATAGCGCAGTCTAACATTGAAAAAACTAAAATTTATGCCCCTATTTCCGGGACAGTTGAAAAACAAATTCCTTCAATTGGAGATTTTCTAAAAATAGGAGATCCAGTATTTCAGATTATTAGCAATAAAAAGCTTCGAGCACACATACCATTCCCAGAAAAATTAGCCCGAAAATTAAAATCAGGTATTCCTATAAAACTTAAAACGCCAACCTCAGAAAATGAAATTACAGTCACGATTGCTGAATTAAAGCCTCAATTAATGTCTGATAGTAGATCTATAGATATCATAGCTGATATTGAGGGACAGCCTGAGTGGCAACCTGGAGCTAGTGTAAAAGGGACTGTAATTTTTTCAACCAGAGAAGGTATTGCGGTCCCAGAACAAAGTGTTGTATTGAGACCGGCTGGCCAGGTTGTTTATATAGTTAATAAAAATAAGGTCGAGCAGCGTAAGGTCAAAATTGGTATTAACCAGGATGGTGTTATTGAAATTATTTCAGGGTTAGAAGAAAATGAAGTAGTTGCACTTGACGGTGCGGCATACCTAACTGATCAAACTTCCATTAATATTTCATCCCCATAAAAGTATGACATTACCTGAAATCTCAATACGAAGACATGTGCTAGCCTGGATGATTTCTGCAGTATTTATTTTATTAGGAATTATTAGTTTCCAAAAAATTGGTATTGATAAATTTCCTACGATTGATTTTCCAATTCTCACAGTCACAACTACTTTAGAAGGGGCTAACCCAGAAATTGTTGATTCTAGCATTACGAATCTAATTGAAGAGGCAGTAAACACAACCCCAGGTATTGAGTCTATTAAATCCGAATCCTCTCCAGGTGTGTCTGTTGTAAGCATTACATTTAACCTAGATAAGGATATTGAAGTTGCATTTAATGAAATTCAATCTAAAGTCAGTCGATTAGCAAGGCGATTACCCGACGATATTGTTCCCCCAGTTGTACGGAAAGTTGAAACAAATGCAAGTGCGATTATGTGGTTAGGTCTAACTGGAGACCGTACTGTTCAGCAATTAAATCTCTATGCGAATAATATTTTAAAGAAAAAATTAGAAACAGTGGATGGAGTTGGATACGTTACATTAGGTGGTAGGAGAGATAGAACCATAAGAATTAATTTGCTCCCTGAAAAAATGTCTGCTTTAAAAATAACCGCTAATGATTTAATTTTAGCATTTAAGAAGGAGCATGTTCAGCTGCCTGGAGGATTCCTTGTAAGAGCCCAATCAGAAAAAATGTTTAAATTAGATTTAGAGTTTCATAAAATTAAAGATTTAAAAGAAATGATTGTTGCATATCGCGATGGAGGTCCAATCAAGATTAAAGACATTGCTGAAGTAGAAGATGGTTTAGATGATTATAGACAAACAGCCCGTCATAATAACAAACCATCCATTGGCCTTGGAATTATAAAGGTAGCGAATTCTAATACTGTTGATATTATTAATAAAATTAAAGAAAAAATTAATACACAAATAAGACCTGGATTACCCCCAGGTTTAGAGTTAAAGGTATCAACAGATGATTCAATTTATATTAAATCTATGGTCAAGTCGCTACAGAACCATATTCTTGAAGGGACTTTATTAGCAGCTCTAGTTGTACTATTCTTTTTAAAATCTCTTCGATCTACATTCATCATTGCAATTGCAATCCCTATTTCGCTTCTTGGGTCTATTGCAGTAATGTATTTTTATGGTTTTACCTTTAACAGTATGACCTTGCTTGCTCTGATACTTTTGATTGGAGTGGTTGTTGATGACTCAATTGTAGTCCTTGAAAATATTTTCCGTCACCAAAAAACTATTGATAAAAATATTTTTAATGCAGCTATAAATGGCAGCAAAGAAGTGGTCTTTGCAGTTCTAGCCTCCTCATTAGCGTTGGTATGTATTTTTGCTCCAGTTATATTTATGGATGGAATCATTGGACGTTTTTTTGAATCTTTTGCAGTGGTTGTAACAGCCGGGATATTAGTCTCATTAATTATTTCCTTAACCTTAACCCCCATGCTGTGCTCAAAGTTTTTAGCCATGAAAGAGAAAGAAGTTAATTGGCTTAAAGGCTTAAATAGTTTTTTCGAAAAACTAGATAGAAATTATAAGAAAATATTAACTTGGACATTAGCGCATAGATTAAAAGTTTTGATTTCTAGCCTTATCATAGTCCTTGCTAGCAGCCTTCTATTCTCAAAAGTCGAAAAAACGTTAGTGCCTGAGCAAGATGAAAGTCGATTTACAGTCAGATTTAAAACCCCACTAGGTTCTAATATGGAATATACCTACAATAAATTATTGGAGGTTGAGAAAATTATTAATCAATATGATGAGTACACTGCCAGTGTTTTTTCATCAATTGGATTAGGAAGTCGAGGACAGGTTAACAGTGGTTTTATAAGCGTTAGACTAAAAGAAAAAAATAAGCGCTCACTATCTCAATCTGAAATTATGGCTAAAATGAGAATTGATTTTAATCAACTTGCTGGTGTAAAAGCCTTTCCTTCAGGGGTTTCATTTGCCGGGGGAAGGCGTTCAGAAAAATTACAATTTTCAATTACTGGGCCAAGCATTAATAAGGTTGCGGCTTTAAGTGATGAGCTTTTAATAAAACTATCGGAAAACGAAGGATTAGGAAGTATTGATCTTAATTTACAACTGAATCTTCCTCAAATGATTTTAGATATAGATCGTGAAAGAGCTTCTAGTTTTGGCATTAGCGCTGCTGACATTGCTGAAGCAATCTCAGTCCTAAGCAATGGATTGGATGTAGCAAGATTTAATGATGAGCCAGGAGATGGCCAAAGGTATGACATTAGATTAAAGGCAAAAGAAGGGACATTTGAGCAATTAAATGATCTTAATAAAATATATTTAAGAAGTAAGTCTGGAGATTTAGTTCGACTTGATACGATAGCCTCTTTTCATCAAGAACTCGGCCCAGCAGTAATGGGGCGTCAAGATTTACAATACTCATCGAATTTTTATTCGAATCCATCAATATCTCTTGGGAAAGCCGTTAAATTAATTAAACAGACCAGCAAGAATATTCTTCCTGGTGAATATTCAATTCAATTAGAAGGTCAAGCTAAAGAGTTTGCAAAAACAATGAGTAATATAATTTTTGTATTTTTTTTAGCAACCATATTGCTTTATATGGTCTTGGCGAGTCTTTTTAATTCATTTTTCCAGCCATTAATAGTGATGTTAGCTCAACCATTAGCCGTAATTGGCGGTATATTCTTATTGTGGATTACCGGAAATAGCCTCAATATTTATTCAATGATTGGGATGGTCCTTTTAATTGGGCTTGTTGCAAAAAACTCTATTCTATTAGTGGATATGACAAATCAATTAAAAGCTGCGGGTAAAAAAACAGACCAAGCACTTTTAGAAGCATGTCCTATACGCCTTCGCCCAGTGTTAATGACCTCTCTTACATTAATATTAGCCTTGCTGCCTGCTGCCTTGGGTTATGGTGCTGGTTCCGAATCAAACGGACCGCTTGCCATCGCCGTAATTGGAGGAATGATTTCTTCTACTTTATTGACCTTAATTGTTATACCTGCTGCTTATTCTTTATCTATAGGATTTATTGAAGAAAAGAAAAAGAAAGTTAAGGCTTAGTAATTTTATCGACAATTAGGGTCCCCACTAAATCACCTTCAACATTAATTGTTGTCCTAAATGTATCAATCAACCTATCCATTGGCAGAAGAATAGCTAATGCTTCCAGAGGCAAACCTAAAACCTGCAAAACCATTGCCATAGTTACCATCCCAGCACTAGGAATTCCCGGAGCCCCAATTGAGGCAACCATAGCAGTAAAGAATAAAATAAGCTGCTGAGCCAAGGTTAGATCCATACCGACTAGGTTTGCAATGAACAATGCTGCTGCTGCTTCATACAATGCTGTCCCATCCATATTCATGGTGGCTCCTAAAGGAAGTACAAAATTAGACACCCCTTTAGTAGTCTTGAAATTATCGTTAGCTACACTCAAAGTAATTGGTAGGGTTGCTGCACTAGAGCTAGTCGCAAATGCCGTAATAAATGCCGGCTTTCCATCTCTCCATAAATTCATAGGTGTTATTTTAGTTAAGAAAAATAAAATAGCTGGCAAGATCACTACACCATGGAATAGAATTAAAAATATTACAGTGAAAATAAAAATGCCTAACTGAGAAAATAAATCCATGTCCTGGCTAACAACCATATTTACTAAAAGTGCAAATACACCGAATGGTGCAAATAGCATTAACCAATGAACAATCTTGAGCATAACCTCATAAAGACTAGTAAAGACATCTTTAGCCGCCTTAAAACTCCCTTTCCTATCGTTTAATGCGACACCAATAATGATGGAAAAAACTATTAGTGGCAGAATTTTTCCTGAAGCAAGTGAATGAAATGGATTTTCAAATAAGCTCAATAAGAACTGTTTAAAAAATTCTGAGATAGTCATAGTGGCTGGAAGGTTATTATTAACTGATTGCCATGATTCAATACTTAGGCCAACGCCTGGCTGAACAATGTTCATAACAACCAGAGCCAAGGTAATTGCAATTGACATAGTTATCATAAAATATAAGAAAGTTGACTTCCATATTAAGCTTGAGTTTTTCCCTCCCCCAAGATTTGAAACGCCAACAACAATTGAGAAAAAAACAAGAGGCACTAAAATCATTTTTAAACTTTTAATAAAAATTTTTCCAACTAGATCAGTCACTACCAATAGATAGTCAACAAAAAATAAATTAGGGGAAAATTTAATCAATAAGCCTATTAAAATACCCGTTGTAGCAGCTATAAAAATCATTTTATTTGTATTCTTCATTTAGTCAATTCTCTCTAATAGAGCCCCAAAAAATCCATCTGTTTTATGTACATTAGGATAAAGCTTTAAATAATTATCAGCATCTAGTTTTATGCCATGTTTCTCTAATGCAGCTTTAGCAGAAATAGTAACAAAGCCCTTATGTTTACTAAGAAATTCCTCAACAATCATTTCATTTTCATCATCAAGCAAACTACATGTGGCATAAACCAAGTAACCCCCCTTTTTACATAATCCAGAAGCAGAACTAAGAATTGCCCCTTGCTTTATAACAAGTTCAGACAGTGACTTTTGAGTTTGACGCCATTTCAAATCAGGGTTTCTTCTTAATGTACCTAATCCAGTGCATGGTGCATCCACTAGGACTCTATCAAACTTGCCTTTCAATCTTTTTATTTTAAGGTCATTTTCATTAGCTATTCTTTGCATCATTATATTAGATCCGCCAGACCTCTTAAGTCTTTGCTTTAAATTTGCTAAGCGTCTTTCAGAAATATCAAATGCATAAACACGCCCAGTATTTTTCATTATTGATGATATGGCTAATGACTTACCTCCTGCACCAGCACAAAAATCTGCCACCATATGACC
>Ga0209709_10000868_pt1 | contig 28459 bp, 30 predicted proteins | sample ArcticOcean_MG_C_2_FD_187435 | JGI IMG/M metagenome (GOLD analysis project Ga0209709, IMG submission 187435) | Marine microbial communities from western Arctic Ocean - ArcticOcean_MG_CB4_136 (SPAdes) (version 2) | ecosystem: Environmental > Aquatic > Marine > Oceanic | place: Arctic Ocean... | reverse complement strand
TAATACAGAATTATTTTTAATTATGTTAATCTAATAGGTAAATAAAGAATAAATGAGAACTTTTTCCTCTGCGATTCGGTCATGTTTTAGCCTATTTTTGTTCTTTATGAGTAACAACATGTGGTGGAGTAAAAATTAAAGGTACCATTAATAGAAATGTCTAAAAAAAAAATTACAGCTGTTCTTGGTCCAACAAATACTGGCAAAACTTACCTAGCCATTGAAACTATGCTTTCGTTTGACTCGGGGATGATTGGCTTTCCTCTGAGACTGCTTGCGCGTGAGGTATATGACAAAATTATTACAAAAATAAGTTTAGATAAGGTTGCTTTAATTACTGGTGAAGAAAAAATAATTCCTGCAAATGCAAAATATTTTCTTTGTACGGTTGAATCTATGCCAATTAATAAACATTTAGATTTTGTTGGAATAGATGAAATACAAATGTGTGCAGACCATGAGAGAGGCCATATTTTTACTGATAGATTATTAAATCTTCGTGGAGAAAAGCTTACAATGCTTATGGGTTCTAACACTATTAAAAATATAGTTAATAAGCTAGGTGAGGATACTGAATATATAAATAGAGAAAGACTTTCTAAGCTTTCATATGTGGGTCATAAAAAAATTTCGAGAATAAATAGAAAAACTGCAATAATAGCTTTTTCCGCAGAAGAAGTTTATGCAATTGCTGAACTTGTAAGAAGACAAAAAGGTGGGGCAGCTATTGTCATGGGTTCTTTAAGTCCCAAAACAAGAAATGCTCAAGTTCAATTATATCAATCTGGAGATGTTGATTTTCTTGTTGCAACTGATGCAATTGGAATGGGTATTAACATGGATTTAGAAAATGTTTTTTTTTCAAATTTAAAAAAATTTGATGGGAGAAAATTAAGACGGCTTAACATGTCTGAAATTGGACAAATTTCAGGAAGAGCTGGTCGATATCTAAATGATGGAAATTTTGGAATTACTGGTGATTGCAAAGAGATTACTGCGGAAGAGGTTGCGCTACTTGAAAATCATAAATTTGAAGAAATTAAGATGCTTTTTTGGCGAAATTCTAATTTAAATTTTAATAACGCTTATAGCTTAATTAAATCACTAGAAGAAAAACCTAACAAAGATTGGTTACGAAAAATACATGAGTGTGAAGATGAAAAACTTTTAAAATACTTTTTAAAAAACATGGAAATTCATAATATTAAAAATAACCAGGAAACATTGGAATTACTTTGGGAGTGCTGTCAAATTCCTGACTTTGTTAAAAAAACTTATGGAAATCACATTGAGGTTGTTAGTAAAGTATTTGGCTTCTTAAATGGGAAACAGAGCAGGATTACTGATGATTATATGAGATTACAGCTAATGATATTAGATAAATTAGAAGGAAATGTAGATTCTTTGTCAAATAGAATTGCAAATGTTAGAACTTGGTCATATGTTTCTAATAAAATTAATTGGGTTGAAAATCAAAGTTACTGGATTGAAAAAACAAAACTATTAGAAGATAGGCTGTCTGACAGGTTACATGAAGAACTTACCAAAACTTTTATTGACAAAAGAGCAAGCGTTTTGGCAAGAGGATTAAAACAAGATATGGAATTTAAAACAGAAATTATAGAAGATGATAAGGTAATAATAGATAACCAATTCATTGGAAAATTAAAAGGATTAAAATTTGAATTAGATTTAAAGGCTGGTGCATTGGAAACTGATATCAAATCACTTAAAAAAGCATCAAGACAATCAGTTGGTCCAGAGCTTGAAAAAAGAATACAAATAATTATCGATACTGGATTGTTAGAAATTAAAAATGATTTTAAGATTTACTGGAAAAAATTTCCTATAGCTAAATTATTATCAGGTAAAGATTATTTAAACCCTGATTTATTATTAATAGTTGATGATATGCTGGAAAATAATCATAAACAAAAATTATCTGATTTTCTGAATAAATGGATTAAAGAAAAAATTGATTTTTTATTAAAAAGTTTAATTGATTTAAAAAATTTAAAAGATAGCAACTCATCAATAAAAGCACTGGCCTATCAGTTATATGAAAATAATGGTGTTATAAAAAGAGATCAGGTTTTAAGTTATTTAAAAAAACTTGGCCAAGATGAAAGAAAAATTTTGAGAGAATTGGGAGTAAAATTTGGAAGGTATCATATTTTTCTATTTCGACTACTCAAACCAGAGGCAGTTTCATTAAGAATTTTATTGTGGAAAAATTACCATCAAAAATATTTTAGTTTGACACCACCAACCTTTGGCTTAAATTTTTTGGAAAATAAAAATTTTGATAATAAAAATTTTATGCTTCTTTGTGGATTTGAAAGTTTTGATCAATTTTATGTAAGAATAGATATTCTAGAAAGATTATTTATGCAGATAATCAATGCAAACTCTGATAAAAAAAAGGAAATAAAACTCACTCCTGAAATGCTTAATTTACTTGGATGTAGCAAAGATAATTTTAAAAAACTTATTCAAAAAATGAAATATAAAGCTTATGAAAAAGATAAAGAAATCTATTTTCAATACAACCCAGTAAGAGAGAAATTTAAAAAAATGTTAAAAAAAACAGACATAAAAGACAATCCATTTAAAGTTTTAAAAAATATTAATTTTAATTAATGATTAGCTTTTTTAAAAATAAAGAAATAAATATAATTGACGATGTTAATTTTTTAACAAAAATTGCTTCTTTATTAGTTCATGCAGCTAAAATAGATGAAGTTTATACCGATCAGGAAGAAGAAATAATTAAAAAAACCTTGATTAAGTTAGGTGCTAAAAATTCTGAAATAAATCAAATAATGTCTAAGGCTGCTATTAATGAAGAAAATTCAAATCAAATATTAGACTTTACTAAAGAGGTTAAAAAAATGCCTGAAGTAGATAAAATTAAAATCATTGAAGCACTATGGCAAATTATTTATTCAAATAAAAATGCTGATATTTATGAAATAAATTTGATGCGAAGACTTGCTGGTTTATTATATATTGACAATAGAATAATGGGAGACATCAAGGAAAGGGTAAAAAAAGAATTCTTATAATGACGTATTTAGTAAATGATAAATGTATTAAATGTAAACTAATGGATTGTGTTGAGATCTGTCCTGTTGATTGTTTTTATGAGGGTAAAAATATGCTTGTAATTAAACCTGATGAGTGTATAGATTGTGGCGTTTGTGAACCAGAATGCCCTATTGATGCCATCACAGCAGATACGGCCTCTGGTAGTGAAAAATGGCTTGAGATAAATACTAAGTATTCTGAAATTTGGCCAAATATAAATGAAAAAAAAGATCCTCCTGAGGGTCATGAAAAACATAAAAATGAAGAAAATAAGTTTGAAAAATATTTTACAGAAAACCTTTAAGAAAACCCTTTTAAAAAATAAAAAAAAAGTTACTACAAAAGTGGTTAAAAAGAATAAAATTAAAACTAAAGTTAAACCTTTAAAGTTTTCTAAAAAAATTAAAAAAAATTCAAAGAAAGATTCAAAACAAAAAATAAAAAATATTGATAAAAAACAAATTTCACCAAAAATAGAAACAAAAAATGAGAATTTAAGAATATCAAAAAGTAACGAGTTAAAACCAGAAATTAAAAAAGTAAAAAAACAAGGTACAGAAAAAAAAGAGTATAAAATTAAAGATTACGTTGTTTATCCAAAACATGGTATTGGACAAATTCTAGATTTTAAAAAAATTAATATTGGTGGAATAGATATTGAAACTTATGTTCTTAAATTTGAGAAAGATAAAGCCACAGGAATGGTTCCTGTAAATAAACAGTCTCATCTACGACCTCTTGCAACTGTAAACCAGGTAAATAAATGTATTTTAATATTAAAAAGTAAACCAAAAATAAAAAGATCTATGTGGAGCAGAAGAGCTCAGGAATATGAAACTAAAATTTCTTCTGGCAAAATTTATGAATTAGCAGAAGTGGTGAGAGATTTAAATAAAGGAGATGATTTAATGGTAGATCAGTCCTATAGTGAAAGACAACTATTTGAAAAAGCTTATGAAAGAATATTGTCGGAGTTCCAGATAGTATTGGATCAATCCCTAGAAGATACGCAAAAAAAATTAGATAAAGCATTAAAAAGAAACCTCGAAGGACAAATTAAGCCTCAACAATCAAATCCAAAATTATCAGAACCTGAAATCTCAGAACCTGAGCCTATTACTGGAACTGAAGAAAAAATAGCAGAATAAAAAAAACGCTTCACACAACAAAGTCATGAGAAGCGTTTCTTTAAAAAAGAATAATTAACTATCTTCTTCTTTTTTTAGCTTTTTTCTTAGCTTTTTTCTTAGTTTTCTTTGCAGCTTTTTTTCTTTTTTTAGCCATCTTTAGCTCCCTGTTTAAGTTAAACGAATCAAAGTGATTCGTTGTTACCTTATTTTTATTTTTTTATGCAAGTTATGTCAATTCTTTAATTAAACATAATTTTTTAAATTATTTTTTTATAAAATTGTTTTTATTAATTTTTTTTAAATAACTAAAAAAGTAAGAGTTTATGCGAATAATAATCTGTTTTAAAATAAAAATTTAATAAAGTTTTTCAAACTCTTTTTGATATTTTTTTATTATTTTATATCTTTTTAATTTTAAAGTTGGTGTCATCATTCCATTTTCAATTGTAAATTGTTCATTAATGATTAAGAATTTTTTAATTTTTTCTATTTTTGTTAAATTTTTATTTATTTTGTCAATTTCTTCTTTAATTGTATCATTTGTTAATTTTTTTTGATCAGATGATAAAACAATCAATGAAACTAAATATGGTTTATTGTCTCCATATACCAATGCTTGCTCAATAAAACTTAATTTTGTTAAATTGTTTTCAATTTTAACGGGAGAAATATTATCTCCTCCTGGTGTTATAATAATATCTTTTTTTCTATCTGTTATTTTTAAAAAATTATTGTCAAACTCTCCAATGTCACCAGTATATAACCATCCATCTTTTAAAACTTTTTTTGTTTCTTCTTCATTTTTCCAATAACCCAACATAACATTTTCACCCTTAACAAGTATTTCGCCATCTTCAGCAATTCTTACTAGATTTCCTTTGAATGGAGGTCCAACTGTTTCTACTCTTATATCATCAATAGGATTACAACTAACGACCGGGGATGTTTCTGTTAACCCATACCCTTGCAGAGTTGGCAGGCCTATGGCATTTAAAAATGATCCAACCTCTCTATCTAAAGCTCCACCACCTGAAACAAAGGATCTTAAATTTCCACCAAACTGTTTTTTGATTTTTTTTCTTACTAACTTGTCACAAACAATATCTAAAAAGTTTTCAAATATAGAAAGTTTATTTCTGAATAATTTTTTTTTTCCAAGTTTTACTGTATTTTCAATTAGGATTTTTTTTAAACCAGTTGCTTTATCAAATGTTACATTAATTTTTTGATATAAATTTTGATAAAATCTTGGAACTGCAGTCATAATTTCAGGTGAACAATCGTTCATATTTTTAAGAAGTTTTTCAATACTTTCAGCATAAAATATTTTTGCTGCTACTGCTATTTGAACAAACTGAACTGTGTGTTCATATGAATGCGATAGTGGGAGCCATGTTAGAAAATTAGGACGACCTGATATTATTGGTTTTAGTAAATTACAAGATCCTTCACAATTATTAAGTATTCCACCATGGCTTAACATCACACCTTTTGGACTTCCTTGTGTTCCAGAAGTATAAATTATACATGCAATATCTTTTCTTTGAATATTTAAATCAAAAAAACTTTTATTTTCATAATTTTTTTCTTTAAAGATATCATTTATATTTTGGCTAAAATTAATATCAACATCACTTATAAAGTCAAAAGTAATAACTTGTTTAATAAATTTTTTTTTAGGAATTAAATTCTTAATCTTTTCATACTGATTGGTTTCAGAAACAAAAATTATTGTTGGCTCACAATTATCAATTATATATTCATAATCTCTCTCCGTATATGTTGTGTATGCAGGAACTGTTACACCTTCCGAAAGCATAATAGAAAGATCTGTTATCAACCATTCAGGCCTGTTTTCAGAAATCAACAAACACCTGTCGCCTTTATTTATATGTTTTGAGATTTCTTTAGATAATTTTATAATATTTAAGAAAACTTCTTCCCAAGAATATTTTTTTTTTGGTTCTTTTAAAGACTCTAAAAAAATATTATCTTTGTTTTGTTTTTGATATTGACAATAAAATAATTCTAATAAATTATTTATTTTATTTATTTTCATAAAATATTGGTGGGCGAAGAGAGAATCGAACTCTCACTTCTTACAAAACACGATTTTGAGTCGTGCGCGTCTACCAGTTCCGCCATTCGCCCCTTCTAATTATTATAATTTATAATACAAAAATAAATAGTATAAGAACATAAATTGTATTAAAACCAAAAAATGATTAAACAAATGTATCAAAAATCTCTAAAACTTGCTGCACACAAGAGTTCAAAAATATTTTTAGGAATAGTATCTTTTGTTGAAAGTTCTTTTTTCCCTATACCACCTGATGTTATGATTGTTCCAATGGTTATAGCAAAAAAAAACGATTTTTTTAAAATTTTTTTAATAGCCACATTTTTTTCAACATTGGGAGGTTTTTTAGGTTATTTTATAGGTCTATCATTTTCGGACATGGCAACGCATGTTGTGGAATTTTATGGTTATGAAGATGATGTTAATAAATTAAAGTATAAATTTTCTATTGGTGATGGTCGTATCTTATGGATAGGTACTTTATTTCTTGCTGGCTTTACACCACTGCCATTTAAGGTTTTTACAATAACTAGTGGGATGATTGGTTTTAATTTATTTACCTTCTTTTTTATTTGTCTTGTTTCTAGGGGACTTAGATTTTTTATCGTTTCTTATTTATCTTTTAAGTATGGTGATACTTTTAGCAGATTCATGAAAACTGAAGCTGCCAAATGGTTTACAATTTTAGGTATTTTAATTGTAGCTATTTTTATTTTGATTTATTTTGTTATTAAATAATATGGCTATAATGAAAAATAAAAAAACTCTTAATTTAATATTATTATTTAGTATATTTGCGCTTATTTCTGCTTTCTTCATTCAATATGTTTTGGGGCACCAGCCCTGTAATTTATGTTTATTTGAAAGAATACCCTACATATTAGTAATAATAATTATTTCATTTTGCTTATTTTTTAAAAAATTTGAAAAAATTTCTTTAATCCTTTTAAGTTTAATATTTTTATTTGCCACATTAGTTTCTTTTTATCATTTTGGAATTGAACAAGGGTTTATAAAGGAGTCTTTAGTTTGTAATTTAAGCGATCAAAATAGTAGCTTAGTGGCTGAAGATATTCTAAAGGAACTAAAAGAAAAAACTATTAGTTGCAAAGATATTACTTTTAAAATTTTGGGGCTGTCACTCGCTACAATTAATACAATTATTTCTTTAATATTTAGTATAATAACTATAAAACTTTTTTTAAATTATGAAAAAAACAAGTAAAACAAAAATTGAAGAATTTATAAGAGTTGACCATGCTGGGGAACGTGGAGCAATAAAAATATATGAGGGGCAATTGCTTGCTTTAAATACAGTTATTAAAAATGATGAATTAAAAAAAATAATTGAAGAGATGAAAGAGCATGAAAAAGAACACTGTAACTATTTTGAAAACGAAATAAAAAAAAGAAATATTAGACCTACAAAATTATTACCGCTTTGGGATTTACTTGGTGTTGGTCTTGGATTTAGCTCAACTTTATTAGGGAAAAAAGCAGCCATGCTTTGTACCGCATCAGTTGAGGAAGTTATTCAAGATCATTATGCAAATCAAATTAAACAACTTGGGACAGATGAAAAAAAACTGAAAGCCAAAATTATAAAATTTAGGGAAGATGAAATTAAGCATAAAAATATTGCTTATGACGAGGGTGCATCTAAAGAGGGTCCTTATTCTATTTTGGATAAAATTATAAAAACTGGTTCAAAAATTGCAATAAATATATCTGAAAAAATATAACTAAGTCTCTAATTCAACATCCCAATAAAGATAATCCATCCAACTTTTATGAAGAAAATTTGGCGGAAAATTTTTTCCATTTTTATGCAAGTCTTCTGTCGATGGTTTGAAAGGTGTTTGATTAAGAGCTAAGCCTGAGTTTCTTAGCAACCTACCACCTTTTCTTACATTGCAGTCTGAGCATGCTGTTACAACGTTATCCCAATTAGTTTGTCCACCTTTTGACCGTGGTAGCAAATGGTCAAACGTTAATTCTTCACAACTTCCACAATATTGGCATAAAAATTTATCTCTTAAAAATACATTAAACCTCGTAAAACTAGGGTTAGATTGTGGGCTGATAAAATTTTTTAAAGCTATTACACTTGGCAGCTTCATATTAAATGAAGGACTTCTTACTACTCTATCATAATGACTTACTATTGTTACTCTATCTAAGAATACTGATTTAACTGAGTCTTGCCAACTCCATAGGGACAATGGATAATAACTTAATGGTCTATAGTCAGCATTTAAAACTAACGCAGGACACTTTTCTAAAGAAAAGCTTTGTTCAGATAAATTTATCATTAAAATATTCTAACTGAATTAAATTATTTTATCAATAAATAGAAAATATTTTTTATTAAAGTTTAAAACTATTTTTTATATAGTTTAAAGCAAAGCTTGAAGCTTCAATAGAAATATGGTGTTCACAATTTTTTATTATATTTGTTTCTACTTCAATATTATTTCTTATTAAAAAATCTTTAGACTCTAGTAAAAATGTAGGTGAAACAACTGCATCTAAATCTCCATGCATTAAAAGCATTCTAGTTGAAGAATTTTTTCTTTTTTTTAGGTCCTCTTGATTTATTATTTTTCCAGAGAAGCCAACGATACAATTGTAATTTGTATTATTTGTTAACCCTAAGTTTATAGACATCATGCAACCTTGACTAAATCCTGATAAACAAATTTGAGAATCTTGAAGGTTATATTTATTTTTTATTTCACTGATAAACTGATTAATTTTTTGTTCAGCTTTTTTTGATTGATCTAAAATATATTTGGGGTCATCTTTTGTTAAGTCAAACCACTGGAATCCGCTGGGGTTTATGGGGCACTGTTCATGACCATTTGGGCATAAAAAAATAGTATTTGGCAAAAATCTTTTCCAATTTAAAGTTAAAGTGCTGATATCTTTGCCATCACCCCCGTATCCATGTAATAAAATAATTGCATTGTTAATTGGAATATTATTTTCTGGTTTTATTGTTGTTGTTTTAAGGCAAAATGTCATAGACGATTTATTATGTTTTTTTATTTTTAAAACACCCTACAATAATACTATGATTACTGGAATAATTCTAAAAATTATTGGTATAGCTCTTATAATAACAGTAGCTATTGTATTAATTCTTGGTATTGGAACTCTTTTTAAGGGAGGAGAAAATAGTAGAAAATATTCTAATAAATTAATGCAGCTCAGAGTTCTTTTCCAATTTATTGCGATCCTAGCACTTGTTGGCTTTGCATATTTTTTTAAAAACTAATTATAAAAACTTAGCCAATTAATAAATTTCTCCTCACTAAAATCTATAGATCCTATAATTCGAGCAAATTCCTTACCTTCTTTGTTGAATATAATCGTTGTTGGAATGCCTCTTAATGAAAATTTTTTAGTCAAAACAAGTTTTGGATCAAAATAAATATCTAAATTTTTAATATTCAATTCTTTAAAAAAAAATTTTGATTTAAACTGATCTTCGTTCGCAACATTTATTGGAAAAACCTTCAAGTTATTTAGTCTACTATCCACTTGTAATAAGTCTAATGATGGCATCTCATCTCTACAAGGAGCACACCAGGTTGCCCAAAAATTAATTATTAATAGTTTTCCCTTATAGCTAGCTAAATCAATATTTTTTTGATTTATATCTTTAAAAATTACCTCTTCATACGTTTTAGGATTTTTATTTATGACTATATTGTCAATATCCAGTTTTTCTATTGAGTAACTATAGCTAGTTGTTATTAAATAAATAAATATTATTAAAAATTTCATACTAAATGAGTATAATTAAATATCATGGTAAAAAATAAAAACAACCAAGCAATATGGGGCAATAGAATTAAAAAAAATGTCTCTACATTATTCCAAAAAGTTGGAAATTCTATTGATGTTGATAAAAAACTTTATAAAGAAGATATTGAGGGATCTATTGCTCATGTTGAAATGTTATTTAGACAAAAAATTATATCATTTCGGATTAAAAACAAAATTATTTATGGATTAAATAAGATTCAAAAAGAAATTCTTAAAAATAATTTTGAATATAATAAAAAGTATGAAGATATCCATATGAATATTGAAAAGAGATTATTCCAAATCATAGGTGAGGAAGCAGGATACGTGCATACTGCTAGATCTAGAAATGATCAAGTTGTTACTGATTTTAAAATGTGGATCAGGTCTGCAACCAAGGAAGTTAATAAAAGTTTAGAAAATATTATAAAAACAATTCTTAAACTTTCAGAAAAAAATATTGAAACAATAATGCCAGGTTTTACTCATTTAAAAAATGCACAAGCTGTTTCTTTTGCTCATTATTTAATGGCATATGTAGAGATGTTTAATAGAGACAAACAAAGATTTTCAAATAATCTGGAAAACTTATCTGAAAACCCCCTTGGTGTTGCAGCATTAACAGGTACATCTTTTAATATTGATAGGAATTTTACTACAAAAAAATTGGGGTTTAAAAAACCTACAAATAACTCTATTGATACTGTTGCAGACAGGGATTTCGTTTTAGATTTTTTATATAGTGCATCTGTTTGCTCTATGCATATTTCGAGAATAGCTGAAGAGCTTATCATTTGGAACTCTGAAGCTTTTAATCTTATTAACCTCACAGACAAAGTTGTTACTGGATCGTCTATAATGCCTCAAAAAAAGAATCCTGATTTATTAGAATTTATAAGGGGAAAAACAGGATCCAACTATGGAAATTTATTTTCAATGTTAACTATACTTAAGGGTCTTCCGCTATCTTATTTTAAAGACTTACAAGATGACAAAGAAATAGTATTTAAATCAAATGAAACTCTAAATAACTCCATTTTAATTCTTAACGAGGTTTTAAAAAATCTTAGTCCCAATAAAAAAAAAATGTTAGATCTTGCAAGCTCTGGATATATTACTGCAACAGATTTGGCAGACTATCTTGTGCAAAATCACTCTATGTCTTTTAGAAAAGCCTATCAAATGACAGCCTTGGTTATTAATTATGCTGAAAAGAAGAAGAAGAAATTAGATGAATTAAGCATTGAAGAGTTAAAAAAAATTGAACCAAAACTAACAGTTGACGTGTTAAAGGTTTTTAACTTGAAAAACTCTGTAAATTCTAAGAAATCGTATGGTGGAACATCTTTTGATAATATTAAAAAAATGATAATGAAATATAAGAAAATTTAAAAATGATTAAAAAAATAATATTAATTTCAATATTTTGTTCACTTTTTTTTTCTTGTGGAAAAAAAGCAGACCCAGAGTATAAAGTTAAAAAAGACAATATCCTTATAAATAAGGTGTAATGAAATATATTAATAAAAAATTTTCAATAGAAGAGGTTAAGGTCCAAACCTTAACAAAAAAATTTAAAACTCCAATTTATTGTTATTCTTACAAAAAATTAAAAGAAAATATAAATAATTTTAAAAAAAATTTTAAATCATTTTCTCCATTAATATGTTTTGCTGTTAAAGCTAATACTAATGTAAATCTTATTAAAGAAATTAGAAAATTAGGATTAGGTGCGGATGTAGTTTCTGTTGGGGAGATGATGAAAGCTTTAAAGGCAGGTATAGATCCAAAAAAAATTGTTTTTTCAGGAGTTGGTAAAACTTATGAAGAAATAAGTTATGCAATTGATAAAAAAATATTATTAATAAATGCAGAATCTAAAAGTGAAATAATTGAAATTGAAAAAATAGCAAAATTAAAAAAAAAAATTGTTAATATTGGAATTAGATTAAATCCTAATACAGACCCTAAGACATTAAGTCAAATTTCAACAGGTAAAAAAGAAAATAAGTTTGGTGTTGATGAAAAAACTTTTTTTGAACTAATTAAATATTTTAAAAATTCAAAGAATATTAGAACCAAATGTTTAAGTGTACATATTGGAAGTCAAATTATAGATCACAAGCCTTATGAAAAAATGTTAAGAGTGATTGATAGAATTATAAAAAAAACCAATCATAGATTTGATTTTATAGATCTTGGTGGTGGCATGGGAATATCTTATAATAACGATAATAAAAAACTGAATTATAAAAAATATAATAATTCAATTATAAAATTTTTAAAAAATCACGACTCTAAAATTATATTTGAACCAGGCAGATCAATAGTGGGTGATGTTGGTTACCTAATTTCAAAAGTAATTTATATAAAAGAAAATGAAAAAAAGGACTTCATTATATTGGATGCTGCAATGAATGATTTAATGAGACCAGCGCTATATGGAGCTAAACACCTCACTCTTCCTGCGTTTAAAACAAACAAGATTTCAAAAAAAACTTATGAATTTGTTGGACCCATCTGCGAGAGTACAGATAAATTCATAACTTTAAAAAAATTTCAAAAACTAAAAGAAAAAGACCATATTGTAATATGTGATGTTGGAGCATATGGAATGTCATTAAGCTCAAATTATAATGTAAGACCTAAACCAGTTGAAATATTAATTAAGGGTTCAAAAATCAATGTTATTAAAAAAAGACAAAAACTTAAAGATTTAATTTAGTTTTTGATACAAATGATAAGAAATTTTTTATTTTCTCTTTTCTTTTTTTTAGGAATAATTTTAATTTCTATTATTTTTATACCAGCTCTTTTTTTACCAAAAAAAATTGTATTATTGGGTGGAAAAATAATGGGTCATTGGGCTTCGTTTTGCTTACGTGTTTTTCTATCCACAAAAATAATTATTAAAGGTAAAGAAAATATAATTCATAGTAAAAAATTTTTTATAGCATCTTCACATCAGTCAATGTTTGAAACTTTTTTTTTACAAACAATTTTTAATTCACCTGTTTTTATTTTAAAAAAAGAACTACTTATAATCCCTATATTTGGGTGGTATTTAAAAAAAATTGGATCTATATCTATTAAGAGAAATAAAACAACTAAGCAAAATGTTGGCTTTTTTAATGATGTGCTAAAATTAATTAATTCATCTAATAGACCTTTGATAATTTTTCCTCAAGGTACAAGGTTATCACCAAATGACAGAACACCTTTTAAGAAAGGTGCAAGCAGAATATATGAAGAGTTAAAAATAGACTGCCAGCCTATTGCTATTAACTCTGGGCATATCTGGCCAAAAAAAGGATTTAAAAAAATTAATTCTAATTTAACAGTATCAATTTTAAAACCTATAGAAGCTGGGCTAGATAAGATTGATTTTTTAAAAAGATTAGAAAATGATATATATTCTGAGCTTGATATTCTAAATTAACCTTTCATAGGCATAACAACAAAAATACTATCAAAATCAGCTGGATCTTTAATTAAAGCTGGAGAGCCAGTGTCATTAAAAAAAATTTCTATTTTCTCTCCATCCAACTGAGACGCAACATCAATTAGGTATCTTGAATTAAAGCTAATTTCTAAGTCATAATCGAATTTAACATTTAAACTTTCTTTTCCATCACCACTATTAGTATTATTAACAGATAAATTTAAAACATCTTTTGATAAGTTAAATTTTACACCATCTTTTTTATCTAGAGAAACTGAAGCTACCCTATCTACAGAATTTAAAAAAATATTTAAATCAATATCTAATTTTTTTTGATTATTTTTGGGTATCACCTGATTATAATTTGGAAACTTTCCATCAATTAGTTTTGATATTAAAATACTATTATTTAGCTCAAATTTTATTTTTGATTTTGCGTTTGAAATCCTAACATCTCCATCATATCCTTCTAATAATGTGCATAGTTGAAATATTGTTTTTTTTGGTAATATAACTGGTTCGAATTCAATTTTTTGATCTAGTCTTACTTTAGATATAGACATTCTATGACTATCAGTAGCCACAGCGGTTAAAAAATTTTTATCTTCTAATTGTGTTTGATGAAAAAAAATTCCACTTAAATAGTGTCTTGTTTCATCATTTGATACTGAAAATTTGCACTTATTTAAAAGTTTTAATAATTTTTTAGATTTTATTGAAAATTCATTCTTATTAAAATTTTCGTCAGTTAATGGAAATTCTGTTGGGCTTATACAATTCAAGTTAAAAATTGATTTTTCTGACTCTAGTTGAAGCTTGCTAACTTCAGTTAATGACAAATTAATTTTTTTACCCGAGGAAAATTTTCTAATAATATCATACATTATCGAAGATGTAGTCGTTGTACTTCCCTCTTCAATAATTTCTATATTATTAATTTGATGAATAAATATTAGGTCTAAATCGGTAGCTGTAACTGTTAAGTTTGAATTACTAGCATTCAATAAAACATTTGAAAGAATCGGAAGCGTACTTCTTTTCTCTATAACACCCTGACAATAATTCAATGCTTGTTGTAAATCTTGTTGATTAACGTTAAATTTCATTATCTTTATTATACAGTATTTCGTTTTTTAAGTTATCTATATTACTATTCATTTCTGGTTCTTTTTCTTTCAATTTTTCAATTGTTTTAACAGAATGTATAATTGTTGTATGATCTCTGTTGGCAAATTCTCTTCCAATTTCAGGCAAAGATTTTGAGGTTAAAATTTTAGTTAGGTAGATTGCAACTTGTCTTGGTCTTACAAGGTATCTTGATCTTCTCGAAGAAAGCATTTCGTTTTTACTTATCTTAAAAAATTTACAAACTTTTGATTGTATCAAATCAATAGTTACCTTATTTTCTGCTAAATTTAATAGATCTTTCAGTACGACTTTAATCTCAGATAAATTTGGAACCTTGTTATATATTCTTGAAAATGAAACAACTCTATTAATTGCTCCAACCAATTCTCTAATACTTGTTGTAATTTCAGAGCTAATAAATTTTTGTATTTCATCTGATATATCTATTTGATTAGAATAGAAGACATTTAATTCTTCAGTTTTTTGTTTAACTATTTTACTTCGCAATTCATAATCAGGTTTTTGAATATCAACAACTAAACCGCCAGCAAACCTAGATTTGATTCTCTCTTGTATTCTAGATAGCTTATTTGGTGCTCTATCAGCAGATAAAACTACCTGGGATCCTTTATCTAACAAAGCATTAAAGGTATGAAAGAATTCTTCCTGCATAGCTTCTTTGCCATTCATAAATTGAATATCATCAATAATTAAAATATCTGTGTTTCTAAAATATTCTTTAAATTTAACCATATCATTTGACTTAATTGATTTTACAAATTGATACATAAATCTCTCCGCAGAAATAAACATGACTTTGTTTTTTTCTTTTAAAGTGAGGCCAATAGAATTTAATAAATGGGTTTTTCCCATTCCGACGCCACCATAAATATACAGAGGATTATAATGTGAAATATTTTCTGAAACTTTTTGAGAAGCTTCATAAGCGAGCTTATTACTTTTACCTGTTATAAAATTTTCAAAATTTTTATTTGGATCAATTCTATTATATTGTAAATACGTGTCTTTAATAAAAGATACATTTTCATTTTTGTCTATTTGTTTAATAGCATCATTCTGCGTCTCACTATTTGAATTTTTTTCAATAATCTTAAATTCAATTCTACTAAGGTCCTTTTTATATACTTTTATAATTTGTAAAATTTGATCTAGATATCTTGAAGTAATCCAATCTCTTATGAATCTTGTTGAAACAGACAATAAAATATAATTATTCATTTCTTCTACAAAATCTATTTTTCTTAGCCAGCTCTCATAAATATCACTACCAAGCTTACTCTTCATGTCTTTCTGAATAACGCCCCAGTCAAGATCGTTTGATAAAATATTTTTTATATTTTGTGATGAGTTGTTATTAGACATAATTTTTAGGAATAAACTCAGTTAGAACCAAATTAAAATTTATGCAATAAATAATTATAAAAAATAAAAAATAAATAAAATCTATAGGTGAATCGTTTTATACGTGAATTAATTAGGATTAAATTTCTTTTGGACAAATTATACTCAGGCTAAAAAATGATTTTACAAATTTAAAATCTGTGGGTGAGTATTTTATAAATTATTAGTTTTATTTTTTTACTAAATCTACATATAGTAATTAAACGAAACTTTTTTTCTTATTTAGTATGAATACTTTTAGTTGAAAAATAATAACAACTTAAGATTTTTTTTTATAGGGCTGCTATTTTTTTTGTAATTCTCGATACATTTCTTGAGGCATTTGCTTTTTTAATAATTCCAGTTTTTGCAACTTTCATTAATTCAGAATTCAACTTAGGTAAGAATTTTAAAGCCTCTCCCTTGTTTTTTTTTTCAAGTAATAAGTTCATTTTTTTAATAGAATTTCTATATTTGCTTCTACGAGCTTTATTTACCAGTGTTTGTGTCGCAATTCTTCTAATTCTTTTAATTGCTGATTTTGTATTTGCCATAAGCGCAGTGGTATAGCTCGAGAATTTATAGTGGTCAATAGAATAATTGGCTATTTTTGGCAAATATTACAAAAGAAAGTAGATCTATTAGATATAATTTTTTTTTTTATTTTTCCAAAACATTTATCTCTGGTGCAGTCTAAATTTTCTCTTTGGTATACCCTGAACTCTTTTTGAAAACTGCCACTTATGCCTGAAATATTTTTGAAATCACGAATACTTGATCCACCTTTTTTTATAGCTTTATTAAGAACCTTTTTTGAAAATAAAATTATTTTACTGCATTCTTTTTTGGACAATTTAAATGCCTCTTGAATTGGGTTAATTTTACTAAGAAATAAAATTTCACTTGCATATATATTTCCAATCCCAGATACAAATTTTTGATCCAATAGAAAACTTTTTATATTTTTCTTCTTATATAAAAAATGATCTAGAAGATATTTTAAATTAAATTTTTTTGAAAATGGCTCAGGACCTAAATGGCTAAATCTTCTAGACAATTCTTTGTAATTTTTTACAAATTTAAAAAAACCGAATCTCCTAGGATCATTATAAATAATTTTTAAATCTTTAAATTGAATCTCAACATGATTATGTTTTGTGGGAAGATTCAGTGAATTATAAAAACTTGTATTAGTGAGTCTATTTGAAGAATCTTTTTTAATTAGATGAATGGTACCCGACATTCCAAGATGAATTAAACAAAATGATTTATCAGAAAAATTTAATATTATGTACTTGGAAAATCTAGTTACTTTTTTAATTATCTTATTTTCTATAATCCCCTCAAAACCTGTGGGAATTTTAAATCTTAAATTTCTATTTTTTATAATTACTTTTTGGATTTTTTTTTCTTTTATCTTTTTATCCAATGATTGTTTGACTATTTCTACTTCTGGTAATTCTGGCATTTCACACTATATTATTCATAAATAATTAATTTTATATGCAACAATACCTTCAAAATAAAAAAGGACTAGTACAGAATGTCTTTAATACTGTTTATGACAAATATGATTTAATGAATGATTTCATGTCAATGGGTATTCATAGAATTTGGAAAAAGGACCTAATAAATTGGATGAATCCTTCAAAGGATAAAAAATTAATTGATGTGGCCTGTGGTACTGGAGACCTCGGCAAGCTATTTTTAGATTCAACAAATAAAAATGGAAGAATTTTATGTGTTGATCCAAATAGTCGAATGCTCAACAAAGGAAAGTTAAAATTAAATAGCTACAAAAATATTAATTGGATAATTGCACCTGCTGAAAAATTGCCTGTTAAAGATAATTCTTGCGATTACTATACGATCAGTTTTGGCCTTCGTAATACTAAAGATCTTAATAAGGCTCTTGCGGAAGCCTATCGTGTACTAAAGCCAGGTGGTAGATATTTGTGTTTAGAGTTTTCTAAAATACAAAATTCAAACTTAAACTTTATATACAAAAATTATTCAAAACTTATTCCTTTAATTGGCAAAGCAATTATAGGTCAAAAAGAACCTTACGAATATTTAATTAAAAGTATTGTAGACTTTATTAATCAAGAAGAATTGATTAACTTAATGAAAAAAAATAGATTTCAAAATTGCAGTTATAGAAATTTATCTGGTGGAATTGTTGCTATTCATTCAGGTTGGAAAATTTAATGATCAAAAAATTATTTATCTTATTTAAATTGGGAAGAAAACTAGCTAAATCTGATATTTTAAATATCATTTCTAAATTTAAGAAACCTCCAATTGCTATAACAATATTATTTCGTTTTCTTTCTTTTTCATTTTCAAGCCCCAAAAAAATTAATTTGAATATTAGTGAGGGTGAAAGACTATCAAATTCATTACAGTCAATGGGAACTACATTTATTAAACTTGGTCAATTTTTAGTTACAAGACCAGATATAATTGGAGAAGATCTGGCTAAACAATTAGAAGGTTTGCAAGATAAACTTCCTGCTTTTTCTTTGTCTCAATCAAAAACAATAATTGAAAAAGATTTGGGAAAAGTAACATTTGACTCAATAATTGATTTAAGTGAACCTGTTGCAGCGGCATCAATAGCTCAAGTTCATAAAGCAAAAATTGACGATAACGGAACAATAAAAGAAGTGGCAATTAAAATTCTAAGACCTAATATAAAAAAAATATTCAATGATGAGATCGATGCCTTGATGCTTTTTGCATTTCTCATTGAGTCATTTGCTAAAAAAACAAAAAGATTAAGATTGGTTGAAGTAGTTTTTTTACTTAAAGAAATAACCAATCTTGAAATGGATTTAAGGTTTGAAGCTGCGGCAGCAAGCGAGTATTCAGAAAACACTAAAAATGATGCTGGGTTTAGAGTACCACAAATTTATTGGAATTTTACAAGTGAAAATGTAATGACACTTGATTGGATTGATGGTGTTTCAATTCGTGAGACTGAATATTTACAAAACAAAAATATTGATACAAAGCGAATAGCTTCCGACATCATTCAACATTTTCTAAGACATGCCATTAGAGATGGGTTTTTTCATGCAGACATGCATCAAGGAAATATATTTATTGATAATAATGGACAAATTATACCAATAGATTTTGGTATTATGGGAAGATTAGATAATTTAAGTAAAAGATTTTTAGCAGAAATATTGTTTGGATTCATACAAAGAGACTACAAAAAGGTAGCCGAAGTCCACTTGGTTGCTGGTCTTGTTCCCAAAACGGTTCCAGTTAATGATCTTGCTCAAGCACTAAGGTCTATAGGTGAGCCAATTTTTGGTCAGTCTGTTAAAGATATTTCGGGTGGTAAATTATTAAAACAACTTTTTGATGTTACAGAGAAGTTTAATATGCAAACTCAACCTCAATTGCTAATGTTACAAAAAACTATGGTTGTTGTTGAGGGCGTTGCTAGAAAACTTAACCCCGATACAAATATCTGGGAGACTTCGAAACCTGTTTTAGAAAATTGGTTGAAAGAAACAAAGGACCCTATTAATACTTTAAGTGAAAGTTTAAAAAGTACAACAGAGGTGATTAAAAGATTGCCAGAGTTTCCAAAAATTATGGATAAAGCTAACGAGGCTTTAACTCTTTTATCAAGTGGGCAAATACCTCAAAATTCCAGCTCCTATGCCGCTCTAAATGAAAAAAAATCTGAGATGATAGCATTTAGAAATCAGTCTATTGTTACTTTATTACTGCTTGTAATTTTTGGTTTAGTAGTATTTTAATTATTTAAATGAAAAGTTTATTAGAAAAAAAAATACTTTTAATAATTTGTGGAGGAATTTCTGCCTATAAAAGTTTAGAGCTTATTAGGTTACTAAAAAAACAAGGCACGAAAATTAAAACCATTCTCACGAAAAGTGCAAAAAAATTTATTACACCTTTGTCTGTGGCTTCGCTTTCACAAGACAAAGTCTATGATGATTTATTTAATGCAGAAAATGAAGCCGAAATGGATCATATATCTCTTTCTAGATGGGCCGATGTAATTATCATTGCTCCAGCAACTGCTAATACTGTTTCAAAATTAAGTGCTGGATCATCTGATGATCTTGCGTCGACTGTAGTTCTTGCTTCTAATAAAGATATTTTTTTAACGCCAGCTATGAATATAAGAATGTGGAAACACCCATCTACTAAAGAAAATCTTAAAAAATTAATATCTTATGGGTATCAAATAATTGGTCCTGAAATTGGTGACATGGCTTGTGGAGAATTTGGTGAAGGAAAAATGACTGAACCAAAAGAAATTTTAAAAAAAATAGAAATTTATTTTGAAAGTTTGGTTAAAAATAAAAAATATAAAGCCTTAGTAACTGCTGGACCAACCAACGAATACATTGATCCTGTTAGATTTATAACAAATAAATCCTCAGGAAAACAAGGATATGCTTTAGCTAACTCACTGGCAAAAAAAGGTTTTGAAACAACGCTTATTTCTGGTCCCACTAATTTAGAATCTAACAACAACATAAATTTAATTAAAGTTGAAACAGCCACAGAGATGTTTAATGCTACTCAAGAAAATTTGCCTGCTGATATAGCCATCTTCTCTGCTGCAGTAGCAGATTTCAAAATAAAACAAAAAATAAATCAAAAAATAAAAAAACAAGATTCTATAAATTTAGAATTAGAAAAAAATATTGATATTTTAGATTATGTTTCAAAGCACAATTCTCTAAGACCAAAACTTGTTATAGGTTTTGCAGCTGAAACAAATAATATTCAAGAAAATGCGAAAAAAAAATTAATAGAAAAAAATTGTGATTGGATAATTGCAAATGATGTCTCAAATAAAAAAATTGGCTTTAACTCAGATTATAACGAGATTTCAATTTATTATAAAAATAAAAAAATTAAGGATGAAAAAATTAGCATGAAAACTAAGTCTGAAATTTCAGATGAAATTATTGACAGGGTTATTAAACAACTAAATTAGATTCAGTGGTAAAAGTATTAGTTAAAAAATTAGATCCTAACGTACAACTTCCAGCTTACAAAACATCTGGTGCCTCTGGCATGGACTTAATGGCTTTTATAGATAAACCAATCAAGTTATCTCCAAATAGCTCTTGTATAGTGCCTACAGGCCTTTCTATTGCATTTACTGATGATTATGAGGTACAAATACGTCCAAGATCTGGTCTTGCAGCAAAGAATAGCATAACCATTTTAAATACGCCGGGAACTATTGATAGTGATTATAGGGGTGAAATTAAGATTATACTTTTTAACCATAGTAATAATGATTTTATAATTAACAACAACGACAGAGTTGCCCAGATGATTTTAGTACCTGTTGTCAAAATGGAATTGGAACAAACTAATGATTTGCCAGATACAATGAGAGGCAAGGGTGGATTTGGTTCTACGGGTAAATGAGGCTTCAATTAAATAAACATTTAATTGAAAGATTTTCGCGGCAAATAATTCTAAAAGACGTTGGAATTATTGGTCAAAAAAAAATTTTATCTGCAAGAGTTTTAATTGTGGGTGCTGGTGGCCTTGGATGTCCAGTAGCAGAATTTCTTTCAAGAGCTGGAGTTGGTTATGTTGGGATTATTGATAACGATAAAGTTAGCCTTTCTAATTTGCATAGACAAATTTTTTATAGCACATCTGATATAGGAAAATTTAAAGTACAAGTGGCGAAAGATAAAATTAAAAAAATAAACCCTAATACAACCATAAAAATTTATAAAATTAGATTAAATAATATAAATTTTAAAAAAATTATTAACAATTATGACTATATTGTCGACGGATCAGATAACTTTGCAACTAAATTTTTATTAAATGATTTGTGTTTAAAATTTAAAAAAATTCTAGTAACTGGAGCTATTAGTAAGTTTGACGGACATATATTTACTTTTGATTTTAAAAATAAAAAAATTCCTTGCTTAAGATGTTTTTTTCAAGAGTCTAAAATTTCAGATGATATATTAAATTGTGAGTCAGAAGGTGTTCTCGGGACTGTGGCTGGTATTATTGGAACTATTCAAGCAAATGAAATCTTAAAAAAAATATTAAATATTGGATCAGGCCTGGATGGATATATCTTTATTCTTGATCTGTTAAATTTAAAATTTAGAAAAGTTAAGATAATAAAAAAAAAAAATTGTCTTTGTAAATGATAAAAAAAATAACTATTTGGTTTTTATCGCTAGTATTTTTATTTGCACAATTATCAAATGCTGAAGAAAAATTCTGGTCTTTAAAAAACAATAAAGTGAATGTTAGATATAGCCACGGTAAAGAACATGCAATTAAATATATTTACAATAAAAAAAACTTACCTGTAAAACAAATAGATAAAAAAGATAATTGGAGAAGAATTATTGATTTAAAAAATAATAGTGGTTGGATACATGATAGTCAGCTCAAAAAATCAAATTCTTTGATTATCTTGGAGAATAAAATTTTATTTAAAAAACCTAGCAATTTTTCTAAACCTATTGCAAGATTAGAAAAAGGAAGATTGTTAATTATAAAAAAATGTGAAGATAATTGGTGCCATATAACAACAGATAGTTATTCAGGATGGATTAAAGCTAATAATATTTGGGGAAAAATTAATTAAATGGATCTTCTAATACACAGGCAACCAAGTGCACTCTTGATTGTTCACCGCCATTAAAAAAATTATGATACTTTGTATTGTTGGTAATAGTAACGTGTCCATCAGCTGGTAAATGTTTGGCTACATTTTCTATAACCATAGAGCACCCTAGGTTAGTAATAATTGGAATATGCAATCTTGGCTCTGGATCTTTATGCCAACTCAAAGTTGATCTTGGTTCTTTCATTAATAATCTTACTCTACCCAACTTGAAATTTTTCCTTAATGTTTCATAAACTTCTTTAAAGTAAGTATTTTCAAATTCGGGTACTAATTGCGTATATTGTGACTCATCAATACCTATGTCTCTAGAAACTTCTTTTCCAGTCTCGTCTGCTATTGTCCAGTATTTTCCCCTAATATTATTTCCCTCAATAGACTTAGCATCATTAGGTATTTGATTTAATGAAATTGCTCCAAAATGAGTTACACCGGGGGAAAGAAATTTTTTTTTCTTTAAGATGGTTTCTAAGGATTTTCTTAATTTAGGTACATCAAATTTAAGGTTTGGAACTTGATAAAAGTCTTCAAAACTCACTTGAGGCATAATATATCTATAATTAAAACTATTTATTTATATCAAAACGATCAGAATTCATCACTTTTGTCCAGGCGGTAACAAAGTCAGCTACAAACTTATCATTTGAATCCTTACATGCATAAACTTCTGCAAATGCTCTCAATTGAGAATTTGAACCAAAAATCAGATCAGCACGAGTCCCTTGCCATTTTACTTTTCCTGTTTTACGATCTTTTCCTTCAAATAAATCCTCTTTATCAGAAGTTTCTTTCCAAGTTGTGTTCATGTCTAACAGGTTGACAAAGAAATCATTTGTTAGTTTGCCAGGATTTTTTGTAAAAATACCATTATTGGAATTATCAAAGTTTGTGTTCATTGCTCTCATTCCACCCACTAAAACAGTCATCTCAGGTGCTGTAAGTTTCATTAAATTTGCACGATCAATTAACATTTCCTCTGCTGATAAAGAATAATCTCCTTTAACATAGTTTCTAAAACCATCTGCTTGTGGTTCAAGTAAACCAAAAGAATGTATGTCTGTCTGATCTTGAGAAGCGTCTCCTCTGCCTGGCATAAAAGGAACTTTTATTTTTTGCCCAGCTGATTTAACAGCTTTTTCAATTCCCACATTACCCCCTAAAACTATTAAGTCAGCTAATGAAACAGATTTATTTTTTGAATTAAATCCTTTTTGAATATTTTCTAAAACTTTAATAACTTTAGATAATTCTTTTGGATTGTTAACTTTCCAATCCTTTTGTGGTGCAAGACGTATTCGAGCTCCATTTGCTCCACCTCTTTTATCTGAACCACGAAAAGTTGATGCTGATGCCCAAGCTGTGATCACTAACTGAGATAAGGAAATATTTGATTTAGATATTTTTGTTTTTAAAGACTCAATATCTTTGTTTTTAAGCTTATATTTAGCTTTTGGAACTGGGTCTTGCCAAATAAGAACTTCTTTTGGAACATCTGCACCAAGATAATTGGCTCTAGGACCCATGTCTCTATGTGTAAGCTTAAACCATGCTCTTGCAAATGCATCTGCAAACTCATCGGGACTTTCATGAAAATTTCTAGAAATTGGACCGTATTTAGGGTCCAGTTTTAACGATAAATCAGTCGTTTGCATCATTGGAAGATTTTTTTTACCTTTAGCATGTGCATCTGGAGTCATCTCAATGTCGTGTCCATTCTTTATTGGTTGCCATTGATGTGCGCCGGCTGGACTTTTTGTTAATTCCCAATCATAACCAAATAAGTTTTCGAAATATCCCATATCCCACTTTGTTGGATTAGTTGTCCAGGCGCCTTCTATTCCACTGCTTATTGTATCAACTCCTAAGCCACTTTTATAATTACTATTCCAACCTGTTGCCTGATCTTGAATTTTGGAACCCTCTGGCTCTAACCCTTTATGTGATTCTGGAGCCGCACCGTGTGATTTTCCAAAAGTATGTCCTCCAGCTACAAGGGCTACAGTCTCATAATCATTCATTGCCATACGACCAAAAGTTTCTCTAATATCATGTGCTGCTAAAAGAGGATCAGGGTTTGCATCTGGTCCTTGCGGATTTACGTAAATTAAACCCATGTGAGAGGCTCCAAGAGGTTGTTCCAAGTCTCTTTTACCACTGTATCTATTAACACCTAACCACTCTTTTTCTGAACCCCAATAAATATCTTCTTCTGGTTCCCAAATATCTTCTCTACCACCCCCAAAACCAAAAGTTTTAAATCCCATTGTCTCTAAACCAACATTTCCAACTAATATAAAAAGATCAGCCCATGAAATTTTATTCCCATATTTTTGTTTAATAGGCCAAAGAAGTAGTCTTGCTTTATCTAGATTTACGTTATCTGGCCAACTATTTAATGGTGCAAATCTTTGATTCCCAGTTCCTGCACCACCACGCCCATCGCCAGTTCTATATGTTCCAGCGGCATGCCAAGATAATCTTATAAATAAGGGTCCATAGTGACCGTAATCAGCTGGCCACCAGTCTTGGGAATCGGTCATTAGTTTAGCTAAATCTTTTTTTAATGCTTTAAGATTTAGTTTTTTAAATTCTTTTGAATAAGAAAATTTCTTATCCATTGGATCTACTAAAGGAGAGTGTTGAGATAAAATTTTAAGATTAAGCGCATTCGGCCACCAATCTCTATTGGAAGTCCCTCTTCCTGTTGGATGCTTTGGTGGTGTTCCTGCTCCTGTAAATGGACACTTGCTTAATTCGCTGCTCATATTAATTACCCCTATTAAATATTTTTTATATTATTTTATAATAATTCTAAAATATATGTCAAGTAGTTTAGAATAGTTATAAACTATGAGAATCATTCTCAACATTTATTATAACATCAACATCTTTTATGGATTTACCACTAGGTGGAATGGGAATATTTTTTAGTTCAATTTGGCTTGAATCAATATCAATAAGCATGTTTTCTTTTGTATCAAAAAAATGATGATGAATACTTGTATTGGTGTCAAAATAGCTTTTATCAGAAGTTATGGAGATTTCTTTTAAATAACCTTTTTTTTTAAATGCGTGAACAGTATTATAAACAGTGGCTAAGGATATTTTTTCACTTAATTTTTCTTCTATGATTTTTATAAGATCGTTTACTGTAAAGTGAAAAGTTTTTTCAGGGGTAAATAGAACTTCACATATTTTAAGCCTTTGCTTAGTAGGTCGTAAACCTGATTTTCTTAATTTTGTTACAAATATATCTAAATTTTTCATTTATTCTTTATAATTGTTCTAAACTATTTCTATATTATAAAGGCTATAAATCAAGTATTAAGGATTAAAATAATCTATGAAAAAAAACTCATTTACATATAATGAACTGATAGACTGTGCCAACGGAAAACTTTTTGGACCAGGAAATGCAAAATTACCTCTTCCTCCAATGCTTATGTTTGATAGAATAGCAGAAATCAAAGAAGATAATGGTGCTTTTAAAAAAGGATCTATTATTGCAGAGCTAGATATCAAAGATGATCTTTGGTTTTTTGATTGCCATTTTAAAAACGATCCAGTTATGCCTGGGTGTCTAGGCTTAGATGCAATGTGGCAATTGGTTGGTTTTTATCTTGGATGGATTGGCAATCCTGGTAAGGGTAGAGCTTTAGGGGTGGGAACTGTTAAATTTACAGGAGAAATTTTAAAAAATGTTAAAAAAGCAAAATATATTATCGATATAAAAAAAATTATGTCCCCTGGTGGAACAACGGTTGGAATGGCAAATGGTCTTTTGTTTGCAGATGATAAAAAAATATATTCAGCAGAAAATTTAAAAGTAGGACTATTTAAATAATGAGAAGAGTGGTTGTTACAGGCTTGGGTATAGTTTCGTGCTTAGGAAATAATCAAGAAGAGGTTTTCCAATCTCTATTAAATTCAAAATCTGGAATATCTTTTTCAGACGAATATAAAAACTATAATTTAAAAAGCCATATTCATGGTAAACCAAATATAAAATTAGAAAACCACGTTGATAGAAAAATAATTAGATTTATGGGTTCTGGCTCTGCATATAATTATATAGCGATGAAAGAGGCTATTGAAGACTCAGGCTTGGAAGAAAAAAATGTTAGTAATTTTAAAACTGGAATTGTTATGGGTTCTGGTGGTCCTTCGATAGAAAATGTTATTGTAGCTGCTGATAAGACAAGAGCTAAGACTCCTAAATTAATGGGTCCATTCATAGTTCCAAGAACTATGGCAAGTACCTCTTCAGCAACACTGGCTGTACCTTTTAAAATTAAAGGTGTTAATTATACAATGAGTTCAGCATGCGCAACTAGTGGACATTGTATTGGACACTCAATGGAATTAATCCAAATGGGGAAACAAGATATTGTTTTTGCAGGGGGGAGTGAAGAATTGCACTGGGCAATGACTGCTATGTTTGATGCGATGACCACATTGTCTTCTAAATACAATGATGCGCCTGAAACTGCCTCAAGAGCTTACGACAAAACTAGAGATGGTTTTGTAATAGCTGGTGGTGGTGGAGTTTTGGTGCTTGAAGAGTATGAGCATGCAAAAGCCAGAGGTGCAAACATATATGCGGAATTAACGGGCTATGGCGCGACTTCTGATGGATATGATATGGTAGCTCCATCAGGTGAAGGAGCTGTTAGATGTATGAAGATGGCTTTAGCAACTGCTAAAAATAAAATGGATTACCTAAACACTCACGGAACATCAACTCCAGTCGGGGATATAACAGAGCTTAGAGGTGTTGGTGAAGCGTTTGGTGCTGAGGTACCAAAAATCAGTTCTACTAAATCGCTTTCTGGACACCCACTGGGTGCCGCTTCAGTTCATGAAGCAATTTACAGTTTAATCATGATGAAAAATAATTTCATCACAGCTTCAGTTAATATTACTGATATGGATGATGAGGCTAAAAAATTTCCAATTGTTACTAAAACAGAAACAGATGTTAAGTTAAACTCTGTTATGTCTAATAGTTTTGGTTTTGGTGGAACAAATGCAACTTTAATTTTTGAAAAGGTCTAAATGAGTTTAATGAAGGGTAAAAGAGGATTAATCATGGGTGTTGCCAATGAAAGATCTATTGCTTGGGGTATTTCACAAAAACTTGCTGAAGCTGGAGCAGAACTAGCATTTACTTATCTGGGTGATGCATTAAAGAAAAGAGTTATTCCTTTGGCAGAAAAATTAAATTCGAAAGCTACATTTAGTTGTGACGTTGAAAATAAAGAAGAAGTTATAAAACTTTTTGAAGATATCAAGTCTCAATGGGGGCAAATTGATTTTGTAGTTCATGCAGTTGCTTTTTCAGATAAATCAGAATTATCAGGTGAGTATTTAAATACTACTAGAGAAAACTTTTTAAGAAGCATGTTAATTTCATGTTTTTCATTTACAGAGGTTGCAAAAGAAGCTTCTAAAATAATGAAAGAGGGTGGAAGTTTGTTAACTTTAACCTATGAATCCACTAAAGCTATTCCAAATTATAACGTGATGGGTGTTTGTAAATCAGCACTTGAAGCGAGTGTTAAATATCTTGCGAGAGATTTAGGAACAAAAGGAATGAGAGTGAATGCAATAAGTGCAGGACCTATTAAAACGTTAGCAGCTTCTGCTATTGGAGATGCAAAATTTCTTTATAAATGGAACGCAGATCATTCTTTTTTAAAGAGAAATGTTGA
>Ga0209709_10000867_pt1 | contig 28466 bp, 23 predicted proteins | sample ArcticOcean_MG_C_2_FD_187435 | JGI IMG/M metagenome (GOLD analysis project Ga0209709, IMG submission 187435) | Marine microbial communities from western Arctic Ocean - ArcticOcean_MG_CB4_136 (SPAdes) (version 2) | ecosystem: Environmental > Aquatic > Marine > Oceanic | place: Arctic Ocean... | reverse complement strand
TTAATTCACTTAATCATTAATATATTTAGGTCTTCGACCCTCTATTAGGGCTGATAGACCTTCTAAAGCATCCTTTGATTCAAAAATTGTATTTAATTTTGCTAGCTCAAGATCTAATCCCATATCTAAATCATCACCCGTAGATATCGCACTATCAAGAAGTTCTCTTGCAATTTTTAGAGCAATTGGTGCTGTAAAACTCAAAGATTTCATTTGCCTAATTACTTTTTTATCATCTGAATCAAAATCTTCAGGAATTTCTCCTGACATAATGAGATCCATATTTTCATTTTTATAGAATTTCATTGCAAATAATGATACGGGATGATTCTTATCTTTTGGTTCTCCAGGATATTTATTAGTCGGCTTTCCTTTGTTGGAGAGTTCCTTTGTTGTTTTAGAAATCTCAGAAGGTTCAACTAGATGTGTAATAATTCCTAATGCAGATGCTGTTGTAGAGTCTAAGAAATTCCCTGCTAGAACAGCATATCTTGCAGCTTCTATCCCGCATATACGTGGTGTTCTTTGCGTGCCTCCAAGACCAGGGAATATCCCAATACTTGTTTCTGGAAAACGAAATTGTGAGCGCCTTGTCCCGATTCTATAATCACACGATAATGCCAACTCCAAACCTCCTCCTAAAGCTAGTCCTGTTGTTAGAGCAATAGTGGTTTTATCTGATTTTTCAAGCTTATTTAATACTTCATGGCCATGTGAGGTGAAGTCATAAATGTCTTTTATTGCATCTTCATTTATCTTATCTACAAAGAATTTCACATCTGCTCCAGCAACAAAAGCTTTTCCAGCTCCTTCTAGAACTATCGTATCAATATCATTTCTTGAATTCAATTCATCAATAGCTTTCCCTAATTGTTCAACAACAGATTCATTGAGAGCATTCATCGCCTCTGGCCTATTTAATTTAATTTTAGCAATTTTATTATTTATCTCAATATCTATGTAATTAAATTCAAAATTACCCTTTTTTTCTTTCATCCATTGAGGCAGTTTAAATCCAGCGAGTTCAGAATATTTTTCTGCCATCATTCTAGATTCGACAATACCTATTTTATTTGCAATTTCAAATGGTCCCTCAGCCCATCTTAGGCCTACTTTTGCACCTCTATCAACATCTTCAATTGAACATATTTCTTCTTCGACAATTTGTGCAGAAACAGCAAAAACTTGACCTAGAAGCCTTTCTCTGATTATTTTAGAAGTTTCATGATTACATTCAGTATCTTCTCCAATTTCCCACATCCCTGAATTCTCGATAGTTTCTCTTAAGCTTTTAGCACCACTATAACGAGGACAGTTTAATTGTTCAGACAAATAATTAGTTGCATGTAATGCTATTGCAGGTCCTGTAAGATTCATCAATGCAAAGGGCCCCATTCCTATATTGAATGCTTTTTCAGCTACTGCATCTATTTGAGCAATCGATGCAACTCCTTCATCTAATAAGTGACAAGCTTCATTTAACCATGGCACAAAGAATCTGTTAACTACGAACCCAGGCCTATCTTTACACACAATTACAACTTTACCCATTGTTTTACAGTATTGTTCTACTGCAGCTAAAGAATCCGCCGAGGTAGTTTCTGCAGGTATTATCTCAATTAGTCTATTTTTAGCGGGATGAAAAAAGAAGTGTAGCCCTACAAATCGATCTGGCCTTCCTGTAGCCTTTGCTAACTCATTGACTGATAGAGAAGAAGTATTTGATGCTAATATTGTTTCTTTATTGCAAACTTTATCAAGAATCTCAAAGACAGCTGTTTTAATGTCAAAATCTTCGAATACTGCTTCAATAACTAGATCCGTATCTGGTGATACATTTTCGGTTCCAACAACTCCTGTAATCTTACTTTTAATCGCTTCAACTTGTTCTGGTTTGAAAATTCTTCTATCAATAGCTTCTTCAAGAAAATCAGAGATTATTTGTTGGCCACGATTAACCCATTGTTCTTCACGATCAACCATTTGAACATCGAATTGTTCTTGTGCAGATTTCTGAGCAATTCCAGAACCCATATTTCCGGCACCTATTATTGCAACTGAATTTACAATGTTCATAGTTGTGCGAAACATAACTTGTGCATCAATGCAACGGAGTCATCGACTCTATCGTTTAGGATAAGTTATTGACCATAGTAGTCAAGTTGATGTACCAACTGATTATAATAAATCCCAATCATGAGGGCATAATGATGCACCGTCGTATCGCAGTAATTCTAGTCGTTTTATTTCTTGTTGCTACTGCTCAAACAGCTCAGTCTAATGCTGCAGGAAAAACAGGAAGTTCATCTTCAGGTTGTACTTGTCATGGTGCCAGTGCATCTATGAGCGTAGACTTGTATGGTTTCCCATCATCTGGTTATACTGGAAATACCTCTTACAATCTTTCATGGGATGGTGGACCGCATATTCCGGGTACAGGAGGATTTAATTTAATTGCCACAAATCCAACAGGGCAAGCAATAATGGGTTCATGGAGTAATTTAGGCACGAATGTCAAACAAGTTGGTAGTGAGTTAACACATGATGGGACATCTTCACGTTCATGGTCCGCTGTTTGGACAGCACCTCAAGCAGGATTAGGAACTGTGACATTTAATCTCGCATACTTTACGGAAACGGTAATGGCAATAATCAGGGTGATTCTTGGGATACAGGTTCTTGGAATATCCAAGAAGCAACTGGGAGTACGAATAATCCACCAACTGCTACAAATGTCCATTATGTCCCCTCAAATCCCACAAAGGAAACGGGTCTAGCTGTTGAATATGATTTCAACGATGCAGATGGTAATTCTGAACAAGGAACCACTATTCGTTGGTATAGGGATGGTCTCCAAATTGCTCAAATTAATGACATGCAAACAGTCCCTAGTGTTTGGATATCAAAGAATCAGCAATGGAGAGTAGAGGTGACTCCTTCTGATGGGAATGATGAAGGAGAGGTGGTATCCTTAAATCCAGTAATGATAGAAAATACAATTCCAATTGCTCGTAATCTTGAGATTTCACCCTCATCTCCATTAGATGATGATAATTTAGAATTGGATTATGATTATTTTGATTTAGACGGTGATAATCAACAGGATTCAGAGATACGTTGGTATCTTGATGGTAATAGAATTACCGATCTTGATGATATTCTTACTGTTTCATCGTTAATGATTCGTTCAGGTGATCAATGGGAAGCTCGTGTGACTCCTCATGATGGTACATCTTTTGGTATAACAAAATCTACTGGTTTGATAATCATTGGTTCTTCGAATAATCAACCTACTGCCAATGCTTATATCACTCAAGGATCTAATGCTTATACTGATGATTTATTACAAGTTGTAGTTGGATGGTTTGATTCCGATGGCGATGACCTTGCTGGAACTGAAATACGATGGTATCGTGATGGATTACAGATTTCAGCATTTAATGATTTGACATGGGTGACTTCCGATGCAACTTCGAAGGGAGATATATGGTATGCCAGTGTTAGAGTATCTGATTCACTAATGTGGTCAGATTGGGCTAATGCTGAGAGTATTACTATACTGAATAGCCCGCCTGTAGTAACATCTATCACAATGCTTCCTGAAGGTAATCTCATAGCTAATCAAGAACTTTCAGTTACATGGGAGCAATTCGATTTAGATGGTGACTTAGAATCTGGAAGTGAGATTTATTGGTGGGTAAATGGTGAAAGAGTCCTAGAACTTGATGGTTTGACATCCATCTCTTCAGAGCATGTTTATCGTGATCAACACTGGGCAGTAGAAGTAGTTCCTCGTGATGGAGATATCTTAGGGAGTGGTATGACTACGCAATCTCGAGTAATAGAAAATGGTGCACCAAATCAACCCATAATAAAGTTGGGAGCCGGTTCATCAGGATATTCTGGCGAACCATCTTCATTTACTGATTTAGGCATAGCGAATTCTCTAGAATCTCTTGTAGTTTTGACCTCTTCTACTGACCCTGATGATGAACCACTATCTTTTGATATAATTTGGTATCGTAATGGATATAATGTTCCTGATTTAGATGGACTACTTTTAGTTCCTCTTGAGAGATTAGAGCCTGGGCAAATTTGGGAAGTTATCGTAATTGTTAGAGACCCATGGGGATTAACCAATCAATCTTCTGAATCGATAACGATTTCTAATTTACCTCCAATCCCATCTTGGTCCACAATTCCAGAAATCCCTCTTTCAGGATCAATGATTAATTTTGATGGTGAATCTTCTTTTGATCCTGATGGTTACATTAATACTTGGTTATGGCAAATAAATGGTATATCTTATTCTGGTTCTAATATTGAAGTACTTCTAGGTGAAGGAACACATTCTGTCAAACTGACAGTTATTGATGATCTAGAGAGTTCTATTACAATACAAGATATATTTATTCTTGGTCAAGTATCCATGGTGAATTCATTGTCCGGAGAAGTTATTGATACTGATGTTAAATTATCTTGGGACTTAACTGGTGTTGATGAGTATCGAATATATCGTTCATCTTCTTCACCTGAATCATTAAATGATATGAAAATTGTAGGAGTTACCGAAGAAAATAGTTGGAGTGAATTAGCTCCAATCGCTTCAAATTTATATTATGCAGTTACTCAAGTTATAGATGGAAATGAAATTTTATGGCTAGAAAATGGGACAAATTCTGTCAATATTGATGCATCATTAGTTGCTAATTCAGTTGATACCACTCCTACTGGATCAATCACTATGTTATCTATACCTTTGACAATAATTTTCTTGCTATTAGCAGTATCGAGTATAGGGCTCAATTTACAAATTAGAAGGAGGTCATCATTATGAGATCTCGATTTTTAGTATTGAGCGTTATTCTAGTGTTGCTTCTAGCATCTTCATCAGGAGTTGCTAATCCTGGAGGAAAGGGAGATAGTAACAGAGACTTCACTTGCGGAGGTTCTTGTCACGGTGACCCAAGTTTATCTTCCGTCTCCTCTGCTGATATTCGGATTGATGCAGCATCAACTGCTTTCTCTGGAACTGCTACTGAGATATCAATATCAGTCAGTGGTATGGAGCTCTCAGAAAATAATTTAGTAGGTGTTTTCTTACTGAGTTCAAAAAATGGTAATGATGATCATCCCGAAGACCACGGTTGGCAAATCATTCAAGATCCCAATGGGGGAACATCAAATTATGTAGAAGTGATTTCAGAAAATGATAATTCAATTACTGTAAGTTGGGTGCTTTTAGCACCGATTGATGAGGGTACGAAACAGATATTCGCTTCAATTCATCATGGTTCTTTCTATAATCACGATAATAAGGCGTATATTGGCGAAACTGATGGTTTGCTTGTAAGTATTGAACCTGTGCCTGAAAATTATCCACGACTCAAGGAAGGATGGGTCTCACCTGATGAAAGAATATCAGGGGATTCTTCTCCAATAATAGTTAGAACAGTTAATACTGATTCATTATCAGTTTTCTGGAGACTTTCCGGTGAATCTCAATCGCATGAAGCATCCGTAGAAATGATTGAAGATCAAGAGTGGGAAGTATCTCTTCCTGCAACTCTTGGAGATACAAGGATTGAATATCAAATAATTGCTTCAAAAGATGATTTTAATAATCAAATTCCCTGGTTATCTATGGGTACTTCTGATCCATATTTTGATGGGACCTCATTAGGAGCTAAACTACAATCTTTATCATTTACATTAATCATTTTAGGTTTCATGTTATCATTACAAGCTTGGTTTTCACCCAAAGGTGTTAGAAAGTTAGCTGATAATACCAACGAAGTAGAAGAAATGATTTCTGATGACAATAGTGATTATTGGTCTAGACTTATCCCGTCTGATGAAAATCCAGGATGGTTATGGGATCCAATAGAAAAAGAATGGGTTGCTGATCCAAATAATCTACCAGGAGGTAAGCAATAATGTATGCTATAACATTTCATCATATGGTCGTTGGATTGGCTGCAGGAGCAGGTACTCTAATGGGCATCTGTGCTCTTTTAGCATGGCTATCTAGGTATATTTCAAATCTGGAATCATCACAATCAACTTTAGATAAGGCTTCGTACGCTGCCTCAATCCTTACATTAGTAGCAATTCCTTTAGCTATGTTTTCTGGTTACTATTCTGTTTCAGAACCTGCAGGTAGTGCAATACTATACAATAAATTTGTATTCTCTGGAATTGCAATGGGTTTTACAGCATCTTATATTGCTGGTAGAGTGAGATTTGGACCTGATTTATGGGCTAATAATGCTTTGGGGAATTTACAAATGTTATCTGCTTTATTTGGTTTAACTGCGATTATGATTCTCGGTTCTATCGGATCGAAGATAACTCTAGGTGAGTCAACTCTTGACCTCTTACCTTTCTGGCCAGAATTTATGAATTCAATAGTAATCAATCAATGGATAAGTTTGTTTCTTTTGATACTAGGTGTGTCTTCTGTGATATTCTCTTTCAGAATCATGAAGTCAATAAAACCAATTTCTGAATTAGATTAATTTTTATGATTCTCTAATCAAATATTTTTGTATATTTGATAAATTCTTTCTGCATGTTTTTCACAACTCAGATCTAATTGTTGAATTCTTTTTTTACCCGATTCCGACCATTTGATTCTTATGTCTTCATCATTGGCTTTTTGTAAAGCATCGCTCCAATCTTTGAGACTAGATCTAGGAATTAACCTACCATTATCATTATCAATAATAGTATCTCGAAACCCTCCCTCATTTACAAAAATAGCAGGTGTTCCAATTGAAAATGCTTCAATTGGCGTAAGTCCAAATGGCTCTCCATGAGCCATACTAATACTCGCTCTCGCACCCCTTAAAAGTCCAGAAAGATCACTTTCAGATAATCTTGGTGCGAACCATACTTCAACATTGCAAGATTTTGCATGTTTACTTAGTTCATTTATATCATCAATACTCCCACCTCCAATATGTGCCATTGATAATCCTGTATTTTTGAGCATAGAGATAGTTTCCCAAGTTCCTTTTACCCAACTTGCTCGACCAATATTCACTACATATGGGCTTGTAATTTCAGTAAAGTTTCTTTTTTCCCCCTCATTAGGTTCAGATGGGAATTCTTCAGATGATACGCTTGGCCATAATAATCCTGCATCTATATCATAAATTTCTTTAATTCTTGAAACAGTATACTTTGAATTACCACTAATTACTGCATTGCTTCTAGATGACAATTCTCTAATCTTGATAATATCTCTCTTTCTTGCCCTAGATAAAAGAGATTTTGTTAGTCTAAGATTGCTTTTCGATTTGCCATTTATTTTTTTATGTAAAACATCTTCATGTAAACCTCGATGTGGTTCTAGAAGGTGTAGATGTATTGGTATTGATTCTGGAACTAAATTAATTAATGATGTAGAACCATCTCCACTAATTATATGTATCAAATCTGCTTCTAAAATTGCATTATTTATTCCATTAGATTCTTTCCAAGATTTCAAACTAGATTCCATAGAATTATCTAGGATGATTGAGAGAGGATCTCTAGGTATTTTCCAAGATTTTCTTGGAGTTATTAGAGGTATTTTGAGTTCTTGACATAATAATTCTAATTCAGTTACTGAGTCTAGTGTTGCCACTTTAATTGAGAATAATTTTGCGATAGATGGTATATTTCTTAGAATGTCTCTTTCAGCTCCACCCATTGCTGAAAAACTACCTTTTACTATCAAAAGTTGAGGTTTTGCGTCCATCACCTCTCCCGCATAACTCGACATCTGGTACGCCATCTCCCGTTCTCGTTTAAGGCAGATACGCTGTGACGTGTACTGTGGTAAGACGCGTTTTACTTGCTCGAGGGGCTAATTTGGACTCCAATACAGGACTCGGCCGGGCTCATAACTCCGTAGTTTCTTTATTAGATAAAACACTAGTTAAAGATTGGACTAAAGCAGGTATTATTGAGCATGAGATGGGTGGAAATATTATCAATAGACTCTCGAATAGATGGTATAAACATCCTACTTTAGTTAAATCTGAAATAAGTTCTTCTACCGCTGATTTATTGCATATTACTGATCAAGAACAAGCCCATCTTGTGCCTAAGAACAGCCCAATCCCTGTAGCTGTAACAGTACATGATTTATTTCATATTAATCCTCGAAAAATAAATGTAGGAGATTCCATGATTAAAGTTGGAGATATGAATCCTAATTTCGTTCGTAAAATTGACATTAAGAAACTAAAAAAAGGTCTACAACGAGCAGATTTATTGATTTGCATATCCGAGTCAACTCGTCAGGAAGTCAAGCTTCTTTTCCCTGAGAAATTAACTGCCTTAGTTAGGCACCAGATAGATGTTGATTATTGGAATCCTGAAATCAACCCTAAGTCTTCTGATCTCATCTTGGATTTTTATGATTCAAAGAAATGTCTGCTAATTACAGTCGGAAGTGATGAGCCTAGGAAGAGGTTAGACTTAGTTGAAACAATAATTTCCTGTCTGCCTTCTGAAGTTTCTGATGATATAAATGTCGTAAATATTGGTAGTGAATTGAAGCTTAGTGATGAACAATTAGTTGCGGCATTTCAGTATGCTGATGCATTGATATTTCCTAGTGTGTCCGAAGGTTTTGGATATCCTCCAGCCGAAGCGATGGCAGCTGGTTGCCCTGTAATCGCCTCTGACTCAGCAGCACATAACGAAATAATTCCTAAGAATAGTCTTCTTCCTATTGACGAGTTAAGGGCATGGGTTGATGCTTTTGAGAGGATTCATACAGATTGGAAAAAAAATGTTGGTGAACCTCGCCACCATAACCCAAATTTAATTGAGCACGTTAGGAGTATTTTGAGCCCACAAGCTCATGGTATTTCTTTATCTAATGCTTATGATTTACTTTTTGAAGAATTGGACTATTGATTATTATGCTACCCTCATTCAACGTTCTAGGTACTGAATTACAAACTTGTTCAATCGATCCCTTAACTGGTTGGTTCAGGGATGGTTGTTGTAATACTGATAGGAATGATCGCAGTCTTCACACTGTTTGTTGTGTAGTTAACAGAGAGTTTCTTGATTTTGCTCTATCTCGAGGAAATGATTTGATTACCCCTGCTCCCCAATTTAATTTCCCCGGTCTAAAACCTGGAGATAGGTGGTGCGTTTGCGCTCAAACGTGGCAAGATGCATATCATCTGGGTGTTGCTTGCCCAGTTGTACTGGAGGCAACTCATGAAGAAACATTACAGATAGTTTCTCTTGAATTTTTACAGAATATTGCTTATCAAGTTTAGACAGAGATTAAAAAAGGATTTTGTCCGCTTGAGATATATGTTAGACGTCCATGGACTGAAAAAGGGTTTTGGTTCGGGGCGAAGAAGACTTGAAGTTCTTAAAGGTATAAATCTCAAAGTCGAAAAAGGTGAACTAGTCAGTTTGATGGGACCGAGTGGCTGTGGAAAGAGTACTTTACTGAATATCATAGGTGGATTACTGGAAGGAGATTCAGGGAAAATTAATCTAAATTCCTTTGAATATGGAACTAAATCTCCCAACAAGGTAGTTGACGTTCGTAGAAAAGGTGTAGGTTGGATATTCCAAGATTTTCATCTTATAGAAAGACTGACCGCTCTTGATAATGTAATCTTCAGTTTAGAATTATCTGGTATTTCAACGGCTGAGGCAGAAACTAGAGCGCGCGATGCACTCGAGAGAGTAGGCCTAGGTGATAGGATGAATTTCATACCTGATCAATTATCAGGTGGTCAACAACAGAGAGTTGCAGTTGCACGGGCAATATCTGGGTCTAGATCATTAATACTTGCAGATGAGCCAACAGGTAACCTCGATGTAAAAAGTGGAAAAGAAGTCATCAATTTATTTCAAGATCTTTGTCGCAATGATGGTATTTCTGTTCTTATGGTAACTCATGATCCTCTATTGGCATCTATGGCAGATAGAATGCTACTTCTGAAAAATGGAACTACAGCAGCCTCTGATATTCGTTCTGCTTGGGGCATTGAGGAGGTGAATTAATGAATATTGGTACAATGTTTTCAGAAGTTATCCCTACAATGCTTATTGCATGGTTAGGTGTTATATTCACTATCATTGCAATTTCTTTTTCTAAGAAAATTAGACATTTTATTTTTGCTCTAATTAAACCATTAATACAGCCTAAGCAAGCCAATCGATTAGATAGTAAAGAATTTTCCTTTAATGAATTTGTAAGTAATTGGTATGAATCATTTCGTTCAACATGGTTAGCCGCTCCCAATAACATACGTTTGGCAATTCAGAGTGCCTGGAGGGGTAGAGAGAGAGGGTTAGCAATATTTGCTGGAGTATTCCTTGCCTCTCTAGTAATGACCACTGTTTTAGGATACGCCGTAGGTCTCAATCAAACATTCTTTCAAGCTTCACTTGGAAATGATGTATTCGATGCAAAGATAGATTTCCAAGAGGACCCAACAGGGAATTGGGAAGGTCGCACTAATGATTCTTCAGTATGGGAATCGTTTTGTGATGATCTTACTGATAGAGATGAATTCTCTGACTGTGGTCTTGTTTTCGGACGTCAAGGAATACGGATTAATGGATTTTTTGATTCTGATTTCGCTAATCCTCAGCCATTGAATGTTGAGTCGATAAATAGTACAACTTCTGATTGGTCAAATGTGACTTGGGATTATACTGAAGCATTTGAAAATGGACCTCCAATTAATGATCAACGTACAATTAGATTCTATGGTGATGGAATTTGGGATGGCGAACTTGGAGAGAGACATGCAAAATCTGTAATTTTTGGAGAGTGGCCATCTACCGCACTTGATGCTGAAACTAATAGATCAGTGATTTTACCATCTAAAATAGCAAGTGCAGCAAGTATAGACATAAATGGGAAGATAGATAGTCTAACATTTTCTTATGTAACAGAAACCTATGAGGTTCGAGATGCTATAGAGGCATACGATGAATGCATTACACAGAATAATCTCACTCTTGTTCCTAACTATGAGGTTGAAAGGTTATTCTGTAAAGATACAATAACTGTAACGAACCTTACACTTGCCGCAATTTATGAAGAGAGTTTTGGAAATCCTACCTTACTTTTTAATCCTGTAATGGTTACAGATTCAGTACTTACTGATGAACAGAAAACAATACTTATGCAGAGTGATCATGGATATCTTGGGGTATCTGTTGACCGAACCGTACTCCCAACATCATCAACCCGTGCAGCAACAACTTGGCTTAGTAACTTGCAAGCAAATTTAGAATCAACAAGAGGCTTAGTTCCCGTATATGATGAAAACGGAACTGAAATAGGTACTGAAGAATCTTCAGTGCCGCGTTATTATGAGATTGATAATGAATCTGGTACTATACTCATCTCTGTAGAATATGTAGATCTAATATCTGGCTCAATAACTTTCCTCAATATTTTCTTGGGTATAATACAGGTATTCGATTATATTCTAGTAATACCGATAATAGCACTTTCATTTGTTGTATTACTTTATGGTATCCAACTTTCTTTAGAACAGAGAAGAAGAGAAGTAGCTATTCATAGGGTAATTGGAGGTACTGAAGAAACCTTGTCCAGGATGATGATGATTGAAGTTTTTGCAATTGGAACAGTTGCTTGGGCATTGGGTTTCCTTTTTGCCACCGGTGCTGTCGAGATAGTCCTCAGAGCCGTTGGTTTTCTCAGATTTACTGAAGAAGGAGATTTCAATGTTAACCCTATTCTAAGCATCGCATCAACAATATTAGTAGGTCTATTAACAATTGGCGTAGCTCATTGGAGAGGTTCTGAAACAACTAGGAAATTCCTAAGTATGGAAATAGATGAGGGTGTAAGAAGAGTTAGTAGTGAGAGAGAACCGTATTATCTTCTTCATTGGGTTACTTTCCTTATTGGTATTCTTGCCTTTACTGAAAGCTGGATTCAATCTAATGGCGGATATGGGCCATGGGGCAGTTCCGGAATAATTACTAATTTCATCCCTAATGCACTTCTTCTTCTCTTGGGTCCATTTTTCCTTTGGATAGGAGGTGCTCTTGTTCTTTCTCGAATCGGCGCTGCTGGGCCTCAAATTCTGAATCGTTTGTTTGGATGGTCACCAGCAATTTCTGATATTCGAAGGGGTCTAAGTGGTTCAGGTTCAAGTTCTTCTGTAAGTCGTTTATCGTTGATTCTCTTGTTGACTCTATCGATAGTAACACTAGCTGCTGTTCAAGGCCATACGGGTACAATGGTTGATGAAAGAACAACTAGTGCTCAGAATGGTGCTGATCTAATGGTTCAATTTGATAGTTCATTAACTGAAGAACAGGCTCGAAATCAAATTATGCTTTCAATAGATTCTATCGGTGATAACGATATCAATGATATATCTTCAATGACTTCCGTAGCTAGGACACTGACTCAGACGAAAGAGGAAGGAATTATGTTACTCACTTGGGTTGTATTTGATGGTCATCAAGATACATTACATTGGGATTATCAGGCAATCCCTGGAAATGATATTGACGATATATCAGAGACATGGCGTGTTGGTGGATATACTGCTGGTACTGCTGCTCGTGAATCTTTAGACTCCCCGTTAAATGGTAAATCACTCACATTACAATATACTACATATGAATTAAATGAACTTGGGCTTCCGGTTGAAAAAGGAACTACTGAATCTATAGTAAATTATGCTGGTCGTCATCAATGGGTACCTGGTATTACCTCAATTGAGGCATCCTCAGTAATAGTAATTGGTGAGAGTTCCTATAGAGAATTAGTCGGTGATCAAATCGTTGATTCGCACACATCTTCAATATGGATGTTTGAGTTGTGTGATCAGTTAGAATCAGAATGTGCAAAAGCATTGGAACTTTTGAGTGCTGACATTAAGAGTAACAGTGGGGTTATATCAGCATCTGATTGGTCTACTGCTCATGAAGCGAACGAGCGTAATGGTGGTTTGATTTTTGGTACTCCTGGATTACTTAGCATGATGTTCGTAGTTGCTGCCTTGGCATCGATATCTTCAGCATTCGTATTCCTTTCTCTAGTTTTAAGCCAAAGAAAGAAAGAACTAGCAATCTTGCAAGCAATAGGTGCAAGTCCTAATCAGGTAATCCGATTAGTACTTTTTGAGATAATGTCAATTCTTCTAGTAAGTATGGTGTTGGGTGTTACTCTCGGTCTAGCAGTTTCGGAATCATTCAATGGCTTCTTCAGCGTATTTGGATTCATTTTCCAATTATTCCTTGGTCAAAGCACTCCTATTGATAGGGATTTAGTATGGCCATGGCTAGAAATTATAGCAGTTAATGGATTAGTTCTTGTTGCAGTAGTTTTGTCACTACTATTTACAACTAGAAGAGCTCTTGATTCTGATTTGGCTACAGTACTTAAAGGTGAGTAAAATGCCTGAAAATAACGAAATACTCCGTGCCAACTCTATTTATCACATATATGAATCAAATGCAGAAGACGGTAATGTAGTCGCGCTCAGAGGTCTGAGTGTTTCCATGCATCAAGGAGAAGCAGTTGCTGTAGTTGGTCCGTCTGGATCAGGTAAGTCGACACTACTCAAATGTCTAGGTGGATTGATGAAACCATCTGCAGGTTCTGTAGAGTTAGCGGGAACTAGGATGACTAGATTGACAGGTAAACAATTAGTTAAGTTACGACAGGAAACAGTTTCTTTCATCTTCCAAGATGCTAACTTACTTCCTCATCTTAATGCACTTGACAATGTTGCCCAGCCTCTAATTCATCAGGGTGTTCTCGCAAGAACTGCTAGACCAAAGGCGCAAGACCTACTCGACAAACTTGGTATGGGAGAAAGATCATATGGGATGCCAGACCAACTTTCTGGAGGTGAGCAACAAAGAGTTGCAATTGCTAGAGCATTAATCACAAATCCGAAATTAATTTTAGCAGATGAGCCTACTGGTGCTTTAGACCCCATAACAAGTAGAGAAGTATTGAAGTTGTTTAAACAACTTCATGAGGAAAGTGAAGTTGCATTTCTCCTAGTCACTCATAATCATGAAGTAGCTTCCTTCTGTGAGCGTTCTTTAGAACTTAGAGAAGGTCGTTTCATAGCTCAGCACGGTACTGATGTTGATATTGGTGATTTATCTGATTCAAGAAAATTAATCATCGATGATACTGGAACTGTAACTCTTCCACCTGATTTATTACTCAATTTAGGCGGTCCAGGTAGATTTGAGATATCTGATATGAATAGAGATATTCTTCACTTAGAAAGAGTTGAGGATGATAAAATATTTGTATCATCTGGAAAACAGCGAATGGTCTTGTCCCCGTCTTGTCCTGCATGTAAGTATGATTATTCAGATAGTGATGTTCAATTATGCCCTGATTGCGGATCTAGCCGGCCAATGGTTAATTCATCAACATAACTTCATCAATCAGAGTTGAGGTAATTTGAAATTCTGAGGTTTAGCAATACCTAGATCTTTTGGTAAGTCTCTTACTTTGGTTGGTAAAGTAATAGGAATCATTTCTTTTCCAATTAATGCAACTCTACTCTCTCTTCTATGAGATAGCACTTCTCTTCCAACTAATGGTGCAAGATTTCTTGAAAACTCCATGACTTCATCGTGTGATGGCATATTCTCGATTGTGTGATTTGATTGTGAATTACCAACATAGATATATCCTTTAGCTTCTATGAAATCAGGATCTGCGATATTATCTAATCTTGCATAATCTTTCCAATGTCCTAGCGATTCTCCCTTAATTAGGGTGTGTCTGCAAACTGTTCTTGTATCTAAGCTTGGAAGAAGTTCTAGAGTTTGCTCTAGTTTTTCAAAGGCAGATTTATCGAATTTTGGTTTACAGATTCTATCAAATATTTCTTTATTAGGAGCATCTACACTGACATAAAGTTGAGTTGGTAGTGTATCAAGATTCTCGATTACTTTCGGTAGAGAACCATTTGTAACAAGGAATGTAGATACTCCATGTTGATGACAGATATCCAAGAATTCCCCAAGTCTTGAGTAAAGCGTAGGTTCGCCATTAAGAGAAATAGCAACATGCTTAGGATCTTGAGCATCCAACCATTTTTCTCTAGGAACAGATGGATGTCCACCAAATCCCGTCAAAAGTCTTCGATGAGCTTTCACAGATTGAAGGAATAATTCGTAAGGATCATCATCAATTTTTGTTAAAGTATCTGAATGTGGTTCTCTCCAACAGTACGTGCATGCTAGATTACAGGTATCTACATTAGGTGCCATTTGCATACAACCATGGCTCTCAATACCATAGAAAGTACCCTTGTAACAAGATCGATCAGCAACAAGACTTTGTTTAGTCCAGTGACAAACTTTGACTCCTCCATGTTCACCAACGAGATGATAACTTTGTTTAGCTAAACGTGCCGCTATTTGGGGTTCAATTTTAGTTACAGGGTTCTGCATGGGTATCAACTCCGACATTACAGCCCACAGAGGGGCGGTGTCAGATAAGTTATCCAATAGTGGTTTAGATTTCAATTCTATGTATAATGGTGAAATCTCTATGTAGGCGAATAAACTATGACCAATTAGTTCTACGGCATGTTTGATGACTGACCTATTGAATGCAAATACTTACCTCATAAGGAAGAAATTAATGAAAATATTAGGTGAAGAATTTCATATTTATACTGACGATAATCAAGAGGTAATGATAGGGTATTCCAAACAAAAAGCTCTCAAAATAAAGGAAGATATTAGAGTGTTTTCTGATGAATCACAATCAAATGAAATTCTAACTATTAAAGCTAGAAATATTTTTGATTTATCTGGGAATTATGACTTCACAGACTCAAATACAGGTGAAAGTTTGGGGGGTGTACGCCGTAATTTTAGAAAATCATTGTTTCAAGACTCTTATTCAATCTATGGCCTCGATAATCAAGTATATGGCGAGATTAAAGAAGATAGCATGATGAATGCTATCATACGCCGATTTGTACCATTCGCAAATCTCGCCTTACCTCAGGTATTCTCTATGGATGTACAGGGCCAATCTCCAATCACTTTTACACAAAAAATAAATCCAATAATTCAGAAACTTACTGTACAGATACCCGATGGAAATCAGTTGGATCGTAGAGTAGTATTAGGTGCTGCGATGATAGTTATTGCAATCGAAGGTAAGCAAAATTAGAATCATCATAAAAACGAATTATTAATTCATCATAAATCTAAGAGATTTATCTCTAGAATTGATTTTTGTTATGCCATAATGGAACTATTGAAATAGGACTGGTCTAGGCCATCTTTAATGGCACAGGATAGCATACCGGAGGCTCTGACCTTTGATGACGTACTTTTGTTACCTGCCGAATCAGATGTACTTCCAGCTCAAGTGAAGTTGAAAACAAGGCTTACATCTACAATTTCTTTGAACATACCAATATTATCTGCGGCAATGGATACTGTGACCGAATCTCGCATGGCTATCGCTTTGGCTCAAGCAGGCGGAATAGGAGTTATCCATCGTAATATGACTATAGAAGAACAAGCCTCTAAGGTTAATTCAGTCAAGAGATTCGAATCTGGATTAGTCCTTAATCCCATTACAATCAGACCAGAAACTACGATTGGAGAAATGCGCCGATTAAAAGATAAGCATGGTTTTTCCGGATTACCAGTAATTGATGATAATAATATGTTAGTTGGAATTATTACTAATCGTGATATTCGATTCGTAGACGACGATAGCCAACTTGTATCTTCAATGATGACTACTGACTTGGTGACAGTTCCTCCGCATGTAGATCCTGAATTTGCTAAGAAATTACTTCATCAACATCGTATTGAAAAACTATTAGTTGTTGATTCAGAGGGTAAATGTACTGGAATGATGACTGTAAGAGACATTCAACGTAGCCGTGATAATCCTAATTCTTGTAAAGATGAACATGGTCGTTTACGAGTTGCTGCAGCAACAGGTACTGGTGAAAAGGGAGTTATGAGAGCCTTAGCATTATTTGATGCGGGTGCTGATGCAGTTGTAGTTGATACTGCGCATGGTCATTCACATGGAGTGTTACACACAGTTGCTCAGATTCGCGAGCAGGCAGGTCCTGATGCTCAGATAATTGCAGGTAATGTGGCTACCGGATCAGCAGCTGAAGCCCTGATTTCAGCTGGTGCTAACGCTGTCAAAGTTGGCATAGGTCCAGGTTCAATTTGTACAACTAGGATTGTATCTGGTGTTGGAGTTCCTCAATTAACTGCTGTACAGAACGTTGTTTCAGTATGCAAGAAGGCGAATATTCCAGTTATTGCTGATGGAGGAATTAAATTTAGTGGAGATATTGCTAAAGCAATTGCAGCGGGTGCAGATTGTGTAATGATGGGAAGTGTTCTTGCAGGAACCGATGAGGCTCCGGGAGAAGTCGTTCTTTACCAAGGAAGATCATACAAGGTATATCGCGGAATGGGTTCAGTAGGTGCAATGAGTAAAGGTGCACATGATCGATATTTCCAGTCAGAGCAAGGCGATACGAGTAAATATGTTCCAGAAGGGATTGAGGGAAGAGTTCCTGCTAGAGGCCCTGTTGAGAATGTAATCCATCAATTAACCGGTGGTTTACGTTCAAGTATGGGTTATACTGGGAATCATGATATTACTTCTATGAAAGTTAACTGTGATTTTGTTCGAATCACAAATGCAGGTTTATCAGAATCACATGTTCATGATGTAGAAATTACTCGTGAAGCCCCCAACTATAGAAGGTGAATTGATGCAAACTATAGTTCTAGGTGGTGGATGTTTCTGGTGTGTTGAGGGTGCGTTATTAGGACTTCATGGAGTAGATAAGGTGATTCCAGGATATAGTGGAGGACACACTAACAATCCAACTTATGAAGAGGTATGTGGTAAGAATACAGGTCATGCAGAAGTTGTTGAGGTTTCTTATGATGAGACCCTTATTCCACGAAGAATATTACTTGAAGTATTTTTCACATGTCACGATCCGACTCAATTAAATCGTCAAGGGAATGATGTCGGCCACCATTACCGTAGCGTTATTTTCTATAAAAATGAAGAAGAAAAACTAGATGTTGATGAAGTAATAGGTTATCTTCAACAAAATTTTGTTGAGGATATAGTTACTGAAGTTAGTCCCTTAATTAATTTCTTCATTGCAGAAGACTATCATCATAATTATTTTGCTAATAATCCTAATAATCCCTATTGTGCAATGGTTGTGAATCCTAAAATCTCTAAAACTAGAGCAAAGCATGCATCACTGTATGAATAAATATTTTCAAAGACTCGATTGAGCTTCATCTATCTATTTTTCTTGATATTATATGTTCCATCCTGAGTAATATTCAACTATAGTGGAAAGTTCAATGCTTGTTATGGCGTCTAGTGCGACTAGTGAAAACACTCCTTCTTATGACAAAGCATGGACGATTCATGCGTCCATAATTGGTCTAAATACAGGTAATATTTTATTTCAAGGTCTCGAATTAGATAAAAATAATCCTGATATGATTGTAGTTACAGCGCTTACAATATTAACTGCTGCACTCCCATTTCAAGCTATATTTTTCCTAATTAATTCATACATCCGAGAGTTTGATGGTATGAACGAATTAGAATATGCTATGCTCGAGAGACTATTGATTATTTGTCAAGTTATCTCTTTCTCTTCAATCATAGGAATCGCTATTTTGATGACTAATACGCACCATTTTATGGGGATGGCCTTCATAACTTCTGCAATTTTAGCGCTTTTATTCCTCAGAACTGCATCTAACCAGGCAGATATCTTATCTAGAATGACCAAATAGTTAGAGGGTGATGTTCATGGTAGACAATGTTTCAGCCGATATTGTGTCAGATGCTATATATTTCCCATCTTTACCTCCAGCCTCGCCTTGGGAAGCATATTTATTACTTCTCATAATTCCATTTTTATTGCGACTTATTCTTGTTGCACCACCATTAATAGATTTAGTAAATACATATGCTCCACCCGGTGATAGGACTCAACATGTCAAATGGTTTTTACGACGAATGAAGAAATTACCAATTGATGGTTTTTGGAAAATAGTCATGAATGAAGTACTTTCATTTATTTTACCTGCTTTGATTGCATTAACAGCAAGATTAGTTATTAATGGAGATATTGGGTGGCAAAGTTGGGACGACACTCCTGACTTTGGAATATTTTTATTACTATTAGCAGGTACTATTTGGTTAATCGTTGATTTTGGTAAAGTCACACGTTCAAGAAAAAATATTCAGGCTATTGCAAAGTATAACTTGACTACTGCAAAAGCTCTTGTTGAGGGGGCAGTAATAGGGCGTGAATTTCTTAAAACAGTAGATGAGTTTACCATACCTCGTCCTTGGAGAGAAATCATTGAAATCTCAGAAGATTCCGATGGAATTCATAAACCTAAAAAAATAAATCCATTACAAGATCTGATTTCAAGTCTTCTAGATAAAGGAGCAGATATGCTTGAAGAGGTCTTGATTAAGGCTAAAGATCCTGCATCTGGGATGATTGATCGGATAGATAATGAGATTAGAGAACGTATAACTAAACAGGTTCAGGCATCTTCTCGATCACTTATGAGGGATATAATTTTCTCAATAGCACCTATTATTGTCTTAATTGGATTACAACGATTCATAGGTTAACTATCGGCTCTTTGTCAAATATTACCTTTTCTTTAGGTGCAGCAATTAATATCCAACCAATTCCCATAATGATTTGAATAATCGCAGATAGCGCAATAACTTCCCTTAATTCTAATAACTGATTTTCAAGAATAAAACCAGCAGCTATTGCGGAAGTTCCCATCATAAAAGTTAGCGCTAGAAAATCAGCTCCTGCAACTCTTCCTCTCCATTCGTCTCCAGCACGTTCTTGCGTCAAAGTAGTTGATTGAACCCAATTGAACCCACTAGCTGCATGAGCTATAAATATCATGACTAGGAGTAAATTACTCCATTCCATAAGTGAGATAATAATGTAAAAAATTCCTGAAGTACCAACTGCTAAACCTATCAAATATGGTCGTAATATTTTATTTTTCATTAGTGATCTTCCAACCATAGGGCCAAATCCTGATCCAAATCCTCTAGCCATGAATAGAATACCTATCCCTGCTGCAATATCTCCAAATCCTGCCTCCATTCCTATTAATATCAAAAGGAATATTTGTGCACCACCTCCTGATGACCAGAGTGCCTTAGCAATTACTAACCTTCTAATTTCTGAGTTTTGAAGGATATATCTCCAACCGTCTGTTATTTCCTTATTGACAATTCTCAGTGTTACATTCTCACGTTCACTGATATCTGGTCCTCCAGAGGGAAGAGTAATAATAAATATAGCAGAAAATAGGAATGTTAGTGCATCTATCCATAATGCGGTAGTTATTCCATAATTTGCAATTGTTAAACCTCCTATGGAGGCTCCGATTCCCAATGCTATTGACCATCCACCAGAGCCAAGAGCATTAGCTGTGAGTAATTCTTCATCAGTACATATATTTGGTAAATACGCATATTGAGCAGGGTCGAAAATAGATTTAGCTACCACCATTGCAACTGCCAAGAAATATACTGAGGATAAACTGTTTAGTAAATTAAATTGTAATACTATACCTAAAACAATACATGCAGCAAGATCTGAAGTAATCATTAGACCTTTACGCGAATAACGATCTGCTAGCATTCCAGTAAATGGAGTTACTGCTGCTAATGAAAAACTCCTTGTTGCTAAAACACCAGCAATGGCTAAAGGGGAATTATCACTAGCTTCTCCTGCTAATATAAATAATGCGATTACAGTAAACCAATCTCCAATATATGATAATTCTTGAGCAATGAATAAACGACGAAATGAGTGATTATTCCTTAGTATCTGTACATACCCTACATCACTCATATACTCTCGCATAACTTATTCATTATCATCCTGATGCCTAACATAACTCATAAGACTAAAGTGCTCTCGCGTCAATCATGGTTGAAGAGCGCCTAGTATGGATTGATCTCGAAATGACAGGACTTGATCCAGATGAAAATACAATTATTGAAATCGCTACTATAGTTACTGAAGCAGATCTTTCTGTAGTCGCTGAAGGACCAAGTTTTGCAATTTCTGTTCCTGAGGAAGAGTTAGCAAAAATGGATGAATGGAATGTATCTCATCATACTGAAAATGGTTTAATAAAGCGTGTTAGAAACTCCGATACTAGTATGAGCGATGCAGAAATTGCTACTCTTGATTTCCTTCAATTACATTGTTTGGCGGGTGTTCCTCCATTATGTGGTAATACCATTGGACAGGATCGTCGTTTCCTTCGAAAATATATGCCAACTCTTCACTCCTTCTTTCATTATCGTAGCGTTGATGTAACAAGTATCAAGGAATTAACAAAGCGTTGGTATCCCGAGCTACCTAAATGGAAAAATAATTCTGGACATAGGGCACTAGGCGATATAAGAGGGAGTATCAATGAGCTTTCTTACTACCGTGAGAATATTTTCATTGAAAAATAATTTAATTCAATTGAGATTTTAATATGTCAAAGTCTGTAAATTTTGATATTAATAAATTACGTAATATAGTAATTTCTAAAATGAAATTTTTTATCGATATTTCGGGACATAGAATTTTTAGTGATGACGATTTATCAATATTATCTGAAATTAAAGTATCTTATCTTTCTAGGAATTCTATATCTAGACATGGACTTACAACCAACTTAGATAAATCCAAGAGAATGAGTAATAGTAATTGTCTTGTACGTCTAAATAGAAATTTATTTCAAGAAAATTACCTTAGTTATGCTGAATTTGTTCTCTTTCATGAATACATCCATTGCCTTGGTAATTTCACCCATAATAAGGAATTTCGTTTGATAGAGAGCCTTTGGCCTAATAAAAAAGAAATGAATATTATTGGTAAGAAGTTAACTAAAGAATTACAAGATAGTAAATCTAAGTGGGCTTGGACCTGTTCTAAGTGCGGCTTTATTGTTAGAAAAAGCACTCGGAAATTTAGAAGTAATTATTTTCATAAAGAATGCAAAGGCAAATTACAAAATATTCTAATCATTCATCCCACCAAATAGGTGAATTAAACCAATTCTCATGATCTATTGGTCTATCTAAAGTTGGTAGGTTAAGAACTTGATATCCTGCAAATATTGTCATACCCAAAGATGCACATGGAGATGGTAAATAGTCTTCTCCAGTCTCAGTAACTACTAACTGAATTGTGTGGCCTTTTGGTACTATTACATCCATTGGATTAAATTCCATTAACATTCTATAACCAGTCATTGGTGATGTGGGCTGCGCTTCATAACCCCCATCCCTATATCTTACATCCATAGTTGCATGTCCCAATCTCAAACCACTAGTTCCATCATACATCGTTACAAATAACTGCCCTCCGTTACACATATTTGTTCTAGCATCAATATGCAATGTAGGTAATCCTGAAATATGCATCTCATTCGTCATAGGTTGACTAGTTATTGTCATCGATTGTTGAGAGTTAACAGTACCAGACATACCACCTTCCCAATCAGTAATTGCATATTGAACGTCCTTGGTATCTTCCGCTGGCCATGTGTTTTCAATATGCCATTTTCCATCATTTCTCTGAACTTGGACATAGGATTCTGGTTCATCGCCGATTCCTTTGAGATAATATTCAAACCATGGGAATAATTCTACAGCCCAATCCATTCTTGTAACATTTGGAAATGCTTCAGCCCCATATCCTGATTCTAGACCCTCATGAACAGTAGGTTGGTCAGGATAATTATGCCCCCATTGTCCCGAAATAGTTCGAACATTTATTCCTGCATCTTTCAAAAGTTGGTGAGTAGGGAATGCATGATATGGATCTACATTCCAATCTTGTAGTCCCCAAACAATGTATACACTTCCATTATAATTATCTATTACATCTTGTAAGTGGTATCTTTCATCCCAATAATCATTCCATTCATCTCCTCCAAAACCTGCACCTAACCATGTAGTAAATGGGCTGATTGGACCTATGGCATCATCTGAGCACAACCTCATATCATCACTGGAAGCATCTGTAGTAGCACCTTCATACAATACATCATACAACATTGCTCTTGCTTCACTAGAACCATTTCTATAGAACATCTGCTGAACTCCTATTGATCCAGAGATAGGTACAATGGTTTTCAGATGTTCTGAAGGATTCTGTGCTGCTTCCCAATTTGTTGTTCCTGCATATGATTTACCCATTAATCCAACATTTCCATTCGACCACTCTTGTTCTCCTAGCCAATGGACTGCAGACTGGATTCCTATCTGTTCACCGAGTCCTTTGACATCCTGGCAATGGGTCGATTTCCCAGTCCCAAAAGTCGAAATCTGCGCTAGAGCATATCCATGTGGCACAAATTCTTCTAATACCCAAAGACCAACTCCGGCATCAGGTATTGTATTAGGGTTCGAATCATCTCCAGCGATTCCTTCTCCACCAAAATCATAGTATGGATGAACAGTTGCAATGACTGGAACTTTTGTACCATTAGGTACCTCTGGCATCCATATAGATACATGCATAAGAGCAGGTCCAGGATATCCAACATCTTGCTCTGAAGGAGGTAAATCAACTTCTACGAAATATTCAGTAGGTCCCGACCAAGAATATAATCCTTCAACAGGTAGTTGACTTCTCCATCCAGTCATATTCAATTCCATATTATATCTTTCATTAACTGGTGTTTCCCACCACTCATTTTCCGAATTACTGAATCCACCGGGACCTGCTGCTGACCATATAGTTGAAATCATAATTAATCCAATGACAATTACAGTAGATACCATAATTCCTAGCTTTTTCTTTGTCTCTAAATTTTTTAAAAAAGGCTTATTGATGAGAATAGAGATCCCTCCCTCTTCGACAATTTCGGCATCCAATACCTCACCCATTGACTCTGCGATTAAATGATAGCAGATTATCATGATGGTTTATTGAATAGAATTATGCTCTATTAATCTCCATATCTAGAACTAAATGATCCCAATGCGGTGCATATGATTTAATTTTATTAATATTGACTTTTTTAACTTTATAATTTGTATTAATCTCTTCTAGAGTTGCGGTAGTTTCAACTACTAATTTTTCATGATTATCAGCGGGAGCTAATCCATGAAGATGTAGGGTCCCACCGGTTTCTTTCAGGCAATTTAAAGCGATATGATAAGATTTTTCTGCTGTTGGGAGAAGTCCTAACAATACTCGATCTGCAATATCCAATAAGTCATTACTAGTAATCCTATTATCTCCTTCATATATTGTACATCGATTATCTACCTTATTATTTTTCAAGTTAAATTTAAGTGCATTTATGGCATTAATATTCCATTCACATGAATGAACATGTTTTGCTTTACTTTTCACTAGAATTGGTAAGGTATAATACCCAATTCCACAAAACAAATCAACAACGACATCATCCTTAGATACAATTTCACCCATTCTTCTACGTTCATTTACATTTCCCGAAGAAAACATACATTGGGTCAAATGATAGCCATACTTTATTCCACTTTCTTTCCTAATAACCCAGTCATTTTCTCCAACTAACATTTCTACAGTTGATTCTCTTTTTTCTCCAATGACTTCCCCTAGTCTAGCAAGTCTGTTAACTTCTAAGCCTGCGCATACTTGAACCCAAAATTTATTGTCAACAAAACGCTCCCAATGTTTATTCTTAAATGCCGAATTTGGCAGTAAAACTATATCTGCGAATTTTTCCCAACGCTTGGGAATATCATCCAATAATATCTGTATATTTTCTAAATCATTGTGATTTAATATAATATGTGAATTTATAAATTCACGAAGTTTAAGATGAGGTTGAGTGGTACTCATTCATACTATCCGAGATGCAGGTTGGATTCAGACTTATGGTAGATGACTTTTTCCAGTATAATATGCAACGCCTTGTAGTGCTACTTGTTTTGTTGCTAATTTCTCCGGTTTCTTTGGCATCTCCTTCTCCAGGTGAGCCTGAAGTTACGAATGATATTTGTTCAACATGGAATAGCTCAGATGGTATTTGTGATGATTATCAATCTATTTTAGATGGTTCAATTACTGATGAATGGATTAAATCTTCAATTACAGTTAATGTTGAAGATGCTGAAACAGTTTCATTAACAATAGCAACTGCAATCCATGAACTTTCACGCTCTGATTTAAATCTCGAAGATCTAAATCTCGAAGGAGATAGTAATCTTGAAGATGGAATACCCGCTGACTACATACGAAATTATCTTGATTTGGAGAGAGATGGCCTTACTGTTGAGGAAAGAATGTTATCTTCAATTCAAACAAGTATGAGAGAATATATTGAAGATAATTTTGACTATACTGATAGTTCAATTTTAAATACAATATCTGCTATTGATTTTACTTCAGAAAATGATTTACAATGTACATACACCGGTTCCCAAGACTCTATCGATGAAATTAATGGATTTTCTAATGACCCATTTAATCCGCCTATTTGTTTTAGAGGTGTATTTGTATTAGTCCTTAATCCCGATAAATTAGGACTTAATGAAGATACAGGAGACCTCGATCGGATGATGAGAGGTTTGTTATTAATGGGAGGTGATATCAATACTGCATTTAACGCTAAGGCTCTAGCAGGACATTATGTAGAATTGACAGTATTCCCTCCTGATTATTCTACCGCTTATCAAGTTGATAATCCTGGCATATTGCTTACTCAAAATTATCCTAATCAAGTTTCTCAAGGTTTTGGTCATTTATTCTTAAATAATACTAATGCAGATTCTCCTACTGCAAGTATTTCTTTAGATCTTAATATGCGTATCAGGAATCGAGATCAACTTTCTGTCTTGTCAATTGATGATGATCAACCGGCTTTAACAATTAATATTGTAATTGATGCCAGAGACTCTAGTAATACTGAAATTGAAATGAAAATGTCTATTCATCACCTTGATTCAGATACATTGAGCAATTGGGGCGTTAACTTTGATGATGGTGATATGAATATCCCATTTATCACATCAGATGGAATCAGGATGCTAAATAATGAATTAGATGATGATTTAACAGAACTTATTGATGGAATCCCAATTGAGTCGATTTCCTCAGGTTTCTCTACATTGCTTGGAACAGATATTCAATTTCTTGAACCTACTTTCTCAGTTTCAGACCAAGAAGGGGGGTTAGATTTTCATCATCGATTCGGCCAAACTTGTGATGAATTATTAGAGGTGAAATACTGTTTAAATGGAGAAGAAGCGATGTCTGGAAAGAATCCGATTTATATTCAATCAAGTTCTCAACCGGTACAGGTTCAAATATCACAAATAATTGGAAATATGTTAGGTTCGAGCTTAGGTGATATTTCGACACTTGATTTTTCTATAATTAATGATGAAGATTTGGCTGCTGCCATGAGTATCATAGAAGTTGAGTTTTCAACTGATCCAAATTGGTTACAGGATTTAATTCCAGTTAATTTTCCAAATACTGATGTTAATTTAGATCTCCTTCTCCCCGAATGGATTAAATCTACAATAGGAGAAAGTTCTATTCTTGAAATTCATTCTTCTTTTCAAGGCAATGATAAATTTAAGATTGGCTTTGAAGGGAGTAGGAGTTTTGATTGGCATCATCCTATTTGCCTAAATTCAGTGCCTTGTGAAGATACTTCCAATGACTTGTTGTGTTCTTCTAAACAAGGAACATGTATTACTTCAAAAATTGAGATTTTTCTTGGAAATATTGCAATCAATGAATTAAGTGGAGAAATTAATATTGATTTTAGGGCTGAATTAACTTTGTCTATTCATCGTGTTCGAATCGACTTAGGGGAAGATGGAATTGAATTACAGCCTATACCTTCAGATCTGATACGTAGAGCTATTGCAATTGGTGATCGTAACCCTTCTTCATTGACTACTGATGAGAATGGATTTCCAATATCTCAAGGAAGTTCTGCTGGACTTTTAGGTGGTTCCGAAATAAAAGCACCTATAGATTTCGGTAATGGACATATAGTTGATTTAATTATTTCTAATTCAGGCATGGTTCAGTTTGCTAATGACCTTAATGATCTATTTCCATTAATATCTGAGGAGAACAGTTTATCTGGTTTTCCTTTAGACTTAGGTTTTGGTCAATATGAGTTAAATACAAACCTGGAATCTACTCCATTCATAGTTGAATCGAGTATTTATGAAATCCCAGCAACAATTACTCCTTCGGATTTGAACCCGATTAATTTTTCTGCGTCAATTAGAAATGCTGTGATGAGTGTATCATCAGATGATAATCAGATTAATTTAGATGTCCACCGTTCTTCTATTGGTTCATTTTTTACCGATTACTTTGAATTTCCATTTGGTGACCCAGTTACTACTAATTTTGGGCTTACATTTGAGAAATCATATATGCAACAAAAAATATTTCCAATAATGGAGCACACTCCATTCGGGACCATACGTTCATCTTCATTAATCATAATTCATATGCCCGATGAATTAAGATTTTCTTCATTTGATAGTTCGAATGATTTAGGTTATATCTCTGAAAATGATGGTCGCCAAACGTTGACATATTTGACTCCAATATGCCCTGACTCAACATCATGGGTTAGTTGTAAGAAAAATTCTGATACAGTAACTTATAATCTTGAATATAGTTGGTCATTTATATTTGTAGAAATAATCCCATATTTGATGATATTATCTTCTTTATTTGGTATGACATTTATTCGATTTTTAAGGAGAAGAAAAGAAAAATTAATTCGGAAAAATTCTGAAAAAGAACGAGAAGAAAATAAACTTACTGAAGATGCTGCTGTATCTGAGTTTGGACCAATGAGTTCTCCAGTAATAATGGCAGATGAATCTTTTTTTGAGGAGATCGAAGAAGATAAAAATGAAGATTGGTTGAAATCTAATTAGTTAGATTAGTTCTGAATATATTTTTTCGGCCATTTCTTTCCCAATTCCTGGTACTTTTTTTAATTCATCGACTGATGCGAATTTTATTTTTTTATAACTACCGAAATGTATCAATAATGCTTGAATTTTTTTCGCACCTAAACCCTCAATATCTTCTAATGGATTTTTCAGTGTTGATTTCCCTCGTCTTTTTCTATGATATTTATTGACAAATCTATGTGCTTCATCTCTTGAATGAATTAAAACTCTCCCCCTCCGATCGAGTATTAATGGCTCTTTTCCTTTACGAAAGATGGTTTCTTCTTTTTTTGCTAATGCTGCGACTGGAAACCTATTATCTAAACCCTGTTTTTCTAATACTCTGAGAATTGTATCTAAGTGTGTTTTGCCACCATCAAGTAGTAGTAAATCTGGCCATTCTTCTTGTCTTTTCAACCATCTTTCAATTACTTCTGACATC
>Ga0209709_10000866_pt1 | contig 28477 bp, 27 predicted proteins | sample ArcticOcean_MG_C_2_FD_187435 | JGI IMG/M metagenome (GOLD analysis project Ga0209709, IMG submission 187435) | Marine microbial communities from western Arctic Ocean - ArcticOcean_MG_CB4_136 (SPAdes) (version 2) | ecosystem: Environmental > Aquatic > Marine > Oceanic | place: Arctic Ocean... | reverse complement strand
TTCCAAAAAAAAAAAAATAAAGAAAAATATTCTTAATGGAATTGCTTATGTTCAATCTACTTTTAATAATACAATAATTTCAATTGCTGATACTAATGGTAATGTAATATCTTGGGCGTCATCTGGACAAAAAGGGTTTAAAGGTTCTAGAAAATCTACACCTTATGCTGCACAAATTGCTGCAGATTCTGCCGCATCCAAAGCTTTGGAGTTCGGAATGAAGACTTTATCTGTTGAGGTTAAAGGACCAGGTTCAGGAAGAGAAACAGCTTTAAGAGCTTTACAAGCGAGAGGATTTAAAATTCTTTCAATAAAAGATACTACACCAATGCCACATAACGGCGTAAGACCACCAAAAAAAAGGAGAGTTTAATAAATGGAAAGTTTAAATGTGAATGTTAAAAATTGGAAAGCATTAATTAAACCAGCACAATTAGATGTTGCAATTAGTGATGACAAATCACACGCAAAAATTATAGCCGAACCGCTAGAAAAAGGTTACGGCCTTACTCTAGGAAATTCATTAAGAAGAATTTTACTTTCATCAATTAGAGGTGCTGCGGTAACATCAATTCAAATCGATGGTGTTTTACATGAGTTCACTTCAATCAAAGGTGTAAGAGAAGATGTAACAGATATTGTTTTGAATGTTAAATCACTAGCATTAAAAAGCTCTTCTGAAAGTACAAAGAAACTAGTTTTAGATGCTAAAGGACCTGGTGAAATTAAGGCATCTGACATAACTGCTGTTACTGATATTGAAATTTTAAATCCAGATTTAGTTATTTGTAATTTGGATGAAAATACTCATTTCCATATGGAAATGAATGTAGGCACAGGAAAAGGTTATGTTCCAGCTGTAATGAACAAACCAGAAGAGCCGCCATTAGGATTAATTGCTATAGACTCTTTATATAGTCCTGTAAAAAAAGTATCCTACTCTATAAGCACTGCAAGAGAAGGTAAGGCACTTGATTATGACAAATTAATTATGGAAGTTGAGACAAATGGATCAATTTCAGCCGAGGATGCAGTTGCATACTCAGCAAGAATTTTTCAAGATCAGCTTAACATGTTTGTTAATTTTGATGAGCCTGTAGAAGCACCAGTAAAAGAAGTTTCATCTGAGCCCGAATTTAACAAAAATTTATTAAGAAAAGTAGATGAGTTAGAGTTATCTGTTCGTTCTATGAACTGTCTTAAAAATGACAATATAATTTATATTGGTGATCTTGTTCAAAAATCAGAAGGTGAAATGCTTAGAACTCCAAATTTTGGTAGAAAATCACTTAATGAAATAAAAGAAGTTTTAACTGGTATGTCTTTATATTTAGGTATGGAAATACCAAATTGGCCACCAGAAAATATAGCTGAAATGTCTAAAAAGTTAGAGGAACAAATCTAATGAGACACGGAATGGCTAATAAGAAGTTAAATAGAACTTCCGAACATAGAAAAGCACTATTAAAAAATATGCTAAATTCTTTAATTAAATATGAGCAGATTACTACCACACTTCCCAAAGCCAAATTTTTAAAGCCACAAGCAGACAAGATCATTACTTTAGGAAAAAAGGAAACTCTACAAACAACAAAAATGTTAATGACTAAATTACAAGACATTACTTCTGCTAAGAAAGTTACTAAAACTTTGTCAAAAAGATATGAAAAAAGGCATGGTGGATATACTAGAATTATTAAAGCTGGATTTAGATATGGTGATAATGCACCAATGGCTGTAATTGAATTTGTTGATAGAGATGTTGAGGCAAAAAGAGTTGATAGAAAGAAAAAAGAAACAGTTAAAGGTAAAAACGAAGAGAAAAAATTAGCAACTGCTTAATTTTTTATATAAAAATATATCATCATGAAAAAGTCATTTAACGTTGATTCAACGTTTAACGATATGCGCATTGATCGATGGATTAGAAATAATTTAGGAAATATTCCTCAAGGCCTAATTGAAAAAAGTTTAAGAAGTGGAAAAATAAAAATTAATAATAAAAAAGCAAAAAGCTCACAAAAAGTAAAAACTGGTGATGCCGTAGATTTGTTTAATTTTGATTACACAGAAACTATAGTGCAAAAGAAAATAAAATTTGTACCATCAGAAGAGGTCGTTAAGGAAAACGAAGATTTAATAATTGATAACAATGATGATTTTATAGTGTTAAATAAAAGTGCTGGTATTTCAGTTCAGGGTGGAACAAAATCAAAAAAAAACCTTGTAGATATTTTTGCTAAAAGTGAAATTTTTCAAAATACAAAACCTTTCTCAGTTCATAGACTTGACAAAGATACTTCAGGGGTTTTTATTATGGCTAAACATAGAGAGTCTGCTCAGTTATTAACATCATTATTTAGATTGAGAAAAGTTCATAAAACTTATTTAGCTATATGTCATGGTGAATTGCAGAAGGATTCAGGAGAGTGGAATGAAGACCTAACCAGGTATGATAATGACAAGGAAATAATAGAAAAAGCTAGAACTGTTTATAAAGTTTTAGATAAAAACTCAATTTGCAGTCTCATTGAAATGAAACCAATTACTGGAAGAAAGCACCAACTTAGAAAACAATTGTACGGTGTAGGATGTCCAATTTATGGAGACCAAAAATATAAATTTACTAATACCGATAAAGCAATTAATAAAAATTTAATGCTTCACTCTTATCAAATTAAATTTATGATTAAAGATAAAAAATATACATACACTGCGCTATTACCAGATTATTTTAAAAAGCTTTTAAAAACTAAGAGACTTAGATTTCCAAGTTTTTAATAAAATTTTTAATAATTATATTGCCTAAGTCATTATAATTTTGATCATTAATTTCTTTAAGATTACTGACACCTTTATCTGAGATGCCACAAGGTATAATGTTTTGATATTTTTTGAGATTATTGTTAATGTTTATTGCAAAACCATGGTAGGCGATCCATTTACTAACTCTTACACCAATAGCTGCAATTTTCTTAATATTATTTTTATTATTTATCCAAATACCAATATTTTTTGGATCCCCAAATGACACAATATTAAACTCTGATAAGCTTTCAATAATTGTTTTTTCTATTAAAGTTATGAATTTCCTAATATCTTTTTTTCTTTTTTTTAAATCTATAACAAAATAGCAAATTAATTGTCCTGGACCATGATAAGTTATTTTACCACCACGGTTAGTTTTTATTAGGTTTATATTTTTATTTATAACTTCATCTTCTTTATAACTAGTGCCAGCGGTATAAATTTCTTCGTGTTCCAAGATCCAAATCAAATTAGCCTTTTTATTATTACATATATCTGTCAATCTTTTTTCAAGAAACTTTATAGCAGCATCATATTTTACTGGTTTTATTGACTTTTTAATTTCTATATTCATTTATAAATTGTATTATTCTTATTATACTTTAATAGTGCAAAATTGATTTATAGGTAAATTTATGTCTTTAATAAAAAAAATAAAAGATAAAAAAGTTAATTTTGAGTTTAATAAAGAGTATATAAAAATTGTTACAACAAAAATTGCTAACAATGATGCTCAATTTATTACTAATTCATTTAAAGGAATGCACCCGGCTGATGCTGCGGACATTATTGAACAACTTGGTCAAAATGATAGAGAAAGTTTAATAAAACTTAATAACTTTAATATCGACCCAGAAGTTTTCATAGAGCTTAATGAATCTGTACAATCTGAAATTATTGCTTATCTTTCATCGGATTCTATTGTTACTCTTTTAAAAAACCTTGAATCTGACGATGCTATTGCGATATTAGAAAATGTAGACGAAAAAGACAAAAATGATATCTTAAGCTCCTTACCACCAAAGGATCGTTTCGCATTACTAGAAAGTTTAAGTTACCCAGAAGATACGGCTGCAAGAATAATGCAACGTGAATTTACTGCAATACCAAGTAATTGGTCTGTAGGGCAGACAATTGATTATCTAAGAGAAAATAAAGATTTACCAGAGGAATTTTTAGAAATCTTTATTGTAGATGAAGAATTTAAACCCATTGGAACCGTACCTTCATCTAAGGTTTTGACTACTCCAAGAGAAGCTAAAATGCTTTCAGTTATGTCGGAGTCTCAGTTGCTTATACCTGTAGATATGGACAAAGAAGAAGTGGGTAATTTATTTGAAAACTATAACCTTAATTCTGCTGCTGTAGTTGACAAAACTAATAAACTTGTTGGCATGATTATGTATGATGATGTATTGACAGTATTAAAAGAAGAGGCAGAAGAAGATGCTTTAAGATTAGCGGGGGTAGGTGATGAGGTTATTACAGATGGTGTCTTTAAAAAAACAAAACGAAGATTCAACTGGCTTTTATTAAATCTTTTCACAGCTTTTTTGGCAACCTGGGTGATTAGTTTGTTTGGTGCAACAATTGAACAGATGGTTGTACTAGCATTTTTAATGCCAATTGTTGCCTCGATGGGGGGGAATGCCGGCATGCAAACACTCGCTGTTACAGTCAGAACTTTAGCAACAAACGATTTAACAAAAAATAACTTTGCACAAAATATTTTAAAGGAATTCAATATTGGAATTTTAAATGGTATTATTTTTGCAATAATTAGTGCATTAGTAGTGCAGATTTGGTTCCAAGATTCTTTATTATCAATGATTATATCTATGTCAATGATCGTTACCATGATTGTAGCTGGTCTATTCGGTATCTTAGTACCAATAACTTTAAAAAAAATGGATATTGACCCTGCTATTGCATCAAGTGTATTTGTGACAACAATAACTGATGTTATAGGTTTTGTGTCCTTCTTAGGTGTTAGTGCCTATTTTCTTTAAAAATTATCTATTAACCTTACGTTGTTTAAATAATAAGCCACAAAAAGTTTAAATGGTTTGTTCTGTAAATTAGTAGTTAAGCTCATTAAATTTCTGCATTCCATATACTCAATTTTGATATTAAATTTTTTAATTAAGCTCTCCTTTGTTTTTTGAATTAATTCTCCAGATCTCTTAGAAGCTATATTATTGAGACCATTTTTTTTACATATTGAGCGCATTAATTTAACCAATTTATTGGCAATTAGTCCTGAAGTTTTGAGGTCAGTTTTGTTTAACAGCTTATTTCTTGATGATAAAGCCACACCATTTGAATCTCTGATTGTTCTACAGGGATAAACTTTTGTAGCATATTTTTTTGAGATAAAGTCTCGAACTAAAAAGTACTGTTGATAATCTTTCTCACCCATAAACATTATTTTAGGAGATATTAATTTTACAAAACGATTTAAAATATCAAGCACACCCTCAAAGTGACCCTCTCTAAATTTTGCACATAAAATTTTTTGTGATTTTTTTAATTTAATTTTAGATAATTTTTTATTTTTATAGATTTGATTTACTGATGGTGTGTAAACAAAATCAACTTTTAATCTTCTAAGAGTTTTGAGGTCTTCACTCAAGTTTCTAGGGTAATTTTTATAGTCATCTTTATTGTTAAATTGATTAGGATTAACAAAAATACTAACCAATGTTTTTTTACAAAGTTTTTTAGATTCATTAATTAGAAATTCATGACCCTTATGAAGACTACCCATTGTAGGAACAAATCCTAATTCTTTTTCTTTGTAAATAGCCTTATTTAAGTCAGTTATTTCTTTTATTAATTTCATTTGTAATAATAATATTAATAAGTAAAACATTTATATGATTAAACAAGCTATAATTCCTTTAGCAGGCCTGGGAACGAGACTACTTCCTTTAACAAGTGTTTTTGCAAAAGAGCTTTTACCAATTAATGGTAAACCTGGAATAGAATACATACTTGATGAATGTATAGAAGCTGGAATTAAAGAAGTTATTTTAATTATTTCACAAAAAAAAATGATGATTAAAAAATATTTTTATAATGATAAATTTTATAAAGATATAATTAAACGCAAAAAAGACCCACGCATCATAAATGAATATAAAAAAATCCTAAAATATAAAAAGATGATAAAGTTCGTTTTTCAAGATAAACCCTTAGGAACGGGTGATGCTGTACTAAAAACTAAAAAATTTATTAAAGACAAATATTTTCTAATGTTATTGCCTGATGATTTAATAATTAAAAATAATTGTTCAAAATCTATGATGACTATTCATAAAAAATTTAACTCATCTGTCATGGCCAGCATGAAAGTAGCTAAAAATGAAGTTTCAAGATGGGGTATTTATAATATTAAAAAAAAAATTAATAAGAAAAACTTTATGATTAAAAGCGTAGTAGAAAAACCTTCCATTAAACAAGCACCCTCTAACAATGCAGTTATAGGAAGATATATATTACCAAAGACAATTTTTAACAAATTATCAAAACTTAAACCAGGCAAAGGTGGAGAAATACACATTACGGACGCTATACAATTTTTAATTAACGATAATAATAAATTTATAGGTCATAATTTTTCAGGAAAATATTTAGATTGTGGAACAATGAAGGGTTATATTAACTCAACTTTGGAGATTGCCAAAATATGAAAATATGCATGATAGGAACTGGCTATGTTGGGTTAGTTAGCGGTGTTTGCTTCTCAGATCTTGGTAACGATGTTATTTGTGTAGATCATGATTTAAAAAAAGTTGAAGATTTAAAAAAAGGCATTATTCCAATATATGAACCTGGTTTAGATGAGTTAGTAGTAAAAAATTATAAAAATAAAAGATTAAAATTTTCTACTGATTTAAAGGATGCTGTTTCAAGATCTGATATTATATTTATTTGTGTCGGTACGCCTACTAAAAAAAATGGTAATGGCGCCGATTTAAGTCAAATCTATAATGTGGCTAAAGAAATTAGAAGTTCTATTTCTAAATTTAAGATTATTATAACTAAATCTACTGTTCCCGTTACTACTGGAGATGAAATAGAAAAAATAGTTTCACAAAAAGTATCTAAAAATCTTTTTTCTGTTGTTTCAAATCCTGAGTTTCTAAGAGAAGGAGAGGCTATAAGAGATTTTATTTACCCTGATCGAGTTGTAATTGGAACAAATGACAAAAAATCAAATATAATTTTAAAAAATCTTTATTCACCTCTAATATCGAAAGGTGCCAAATATGTTAATACATCAAGAAGAGCTGCAGAACTAATTAAGTATGCATCAAATGCTTTTTTAGCCACAAAAATAACTTTCATTAATGAACTAGCGAATTTATGTGAAAAAATTGACGTAAATATCGAAGACATTTCTATAGGTATGGGTCTTGATAAAAGAATTGGTGGACGTTTCTTAAGAGCAGGTCCAGCTTATGGTGGTTCATGTTTTCCAAAAGATACTAAGGCTATTGCTGCTACAGCAGATAAATTTAAAACAAATTTATCAGTTATTAAAAGCGTAATTAAATCTAATGAAAATAGATCTTCATTATTGTTAAAAAGGGTTTTTGATATTTTAAAAAATAAAGTTAAGAACAAGAAAATATGTTTTTTAGGTGTGACTTTTAAAGCCAATACTGATGATATGAGAGATTCATCGAGTCTATCAATGATACCTTCTTTGATCAAAAAAGGTGCAAAGGTAAATTATTTTGATCCAACAGGTGAGAAAGATGATTTTAAAAAATTTAAAAATGTTACCTTTTCAAATAATATTAAATCTGCAATAAAAAACTCTGACTTAATAATAATTCACACCGAATGGAATGATTTTAAGTCAATAAACTTTAAAAAAGAAGTTCAGAACAAAAAATTTACAATATTTGATATGAGGAATATTTATTCAGCCACCAAAATGAAAGATTTGAAAATTAAATATTTTGGTGTAGGCCGTTAATTTAATTCAAAGATAGCATCAACCTCTACAGAAACTCCTAGTGGTAAACTATTGGTACTAACAGCTGCACGTGTGTGCATACCCGCATCCCCAAAAACAGATACAATTAAATCAGATGCACCATTAATTACTTTGGGTTGTTCAATAAAATCATCTGTAGAATTTACAAAACCGGTTAATTTTACACAAGATTTGATTTTAGATAAATCATTGTTACAAGCTTTTTTAACTTGTGAAATTATGCTTAGTCCACATCTTTTTGCAGCTTCATAGCCATCTTCAGTTTTTAATTCTCTTCCAAGTTTACCCTTAATTAGATCCCCATTGTCTGAAATTGATATTTGGCCTGAAATAAAAAGCATATTGCCACTAACTTTTGACGCTACATACGATCCAACTGGAGCTTTAGCTTCAGGAAGTTCTATTCTTAATTCTTTAATTTTTTCTTCAAAATTCATTATTCTGTACCTTTCTTAAATAACTCAGTTAGTGTTTTGCTTGATTTAAATTTTTTAACTTTTTTAGTTATACCGTATTCACTGCTTTTATCCCCCAAATTATTTTTTTGACATTGAATATATTCTTTTGACAATTTTTTAATTTTTGAACAATCTTTAATTTCTGAATTTGAAATAGAAACTATTGTAAAAAAAATTAATAAGGTGATTGTAACTATTTTCATTTTTTTTTTCTTTTTTTAGACTTTTTATTTTTATCGTATTCTTTTCTTTTCTCAATTAATATTAAAGCCTCCTCCATATTGAGTTCTAGAGGGTCTTTTTCCTCAGGTATTGTAGCGTTTAAAGATTTATATTTAATATATGGTCCATATTGTCCCTTCATTACTCTGACTGGTTTTTTGTCTTCAGGATGCTCTCCTAAGTCTTTAATTATGGATGACGACATTCTTCCAGGTTTTGCCTCAGCTATAAGTGTAATGGCTCTATTTAAACCAATTGAAAAAATTTCCTCAACATTTTCAATCCGTGCCGATTTATTTTCACATTTTAGATAAGGACCAAATCTACCTGAGTTTAATATTATATCTTTTTGATTTTCTGGGTTAATACCCAAACTCTTGGGTAATGAGCAAAGAAATTTTGCCCTATCTAAATCAACACTCTCTAATGTTATTCCTTTTGGTATAGATACATTTTTAAAATTATTTACCTCTTTGTCATTTTTTTTATTTTTTGTCTTTTTCTTCTTTTTTTTAGTTACAATTATTTCTTCTTTTATTTCTTCAATTTTTTCATATTGAACATAGGGACCAAATCTTCCGTTTTTTAAATACATATCATTACCATTCTCATGTTTACCAATAAATTTTGGTTCAGCAAGTTGAGATTGTGCAGCAGCCTTTGTTTTTGAGAGAGGTCTTGTAAATTTACACTCGGGGTAGTTTGAGCATCCTATAAATGCTCCACCTCTAAAACTATTTTTTAAACTTAAAGAGCCATCATTACATAATTGGCATTTTCTATCAACCTTGCCATCTTTTCCTCGTTCAAAAATTAAACTTCCTAGGCTATCATTTAATAAATCTAAAACTTCTCTTGTTCTTTTTTCTTTAACCTCTGAAACATTTTGATTAAAATCTTTCCAAAATAACTCTAAAACTTTTATCCATCCTTCTTTACCAGTTGTTATATCGTCTAATTGATTTTCTAGGTTTGCTGTAAAATTATAGTCAACATATTTAGTAAATAACTTTTCAAGAAATGCAGATATTAATTTTCCCCTATCTGTAGGGTGAAATCGTTTATTAATTGCTTCTGCATAACCTCTCGTAGATATAACAGAAATAATACTTGCATATGTAGAGGGTCTACCTATTCCAAGTTCTTCTAATTTTTTTACTAAGCTTGCTTCTGAATATCTTGGTGGTGGTTGAGTGTAATGTTGTTCATCTAAAAGAGATTCTATGTTAACTGGTCCAATAGACATTTTTGGAAGAATTTCTTCATCTTCATCTTTTTTACTATCTTTCATTATTTTCAAAAAGCCGTCAAACTTAATAACAGACCCACTAGCCTTACAAGTTGTTTTATTATCTTCAGAAGATATGGTAATTGTGCTTCTATCAAATTTAGCAGTCTCCATCTGTGATGATAGAGCTCTACTCCAAATTAAATCATATAATTTATGTTGATCTGGGCTTAAGTATTTTTTTACCACATCTGGTGATCTCATTATGTCTGTAGGTCTAATTGCTTCATGAGCTTCTTGTGCATTTTTAGCTTTTTTACCAGTATAATTTAAAGGAACCTCAGGCACATATTCTTTTCCAAATTCATTTTTAATATAATTTCTAAAAGTATCTATAGCGTCAGTTGATATATTTATACCATCGGTCCTCATATATGTAATTAACCCTATAGTTTCACCTTCTATTTCTATCCCTTGATATAATTTTTGCGCAATTTGCATTGTGCGTGATGCACCAAACCCTAATCTTCCAGAAGAAACTTGTTGAAGTGTTGAAGTAGTGAAGGGGCCAGAAGGGTTTCTATTCACAACCTTGCTTGATATGTCACTAATTTGAAATTTTTTAGATTTTACTTGCTCGATAGCTCTATCGATTTCAGCTTTATTCTTAAAAGAAAATTTTTCTATTTTTGAACCATTAAGTTGTGAGATGCTAGCCAATAGTAAATTCTTATCATTATCTTTAAACTTAACGCTTAAAGTCCAAAATTCTTGAGGGTCAAACAGTTCAATTTCGTGTTCTCTTTCAGTAATTAATTTTAAAGCAACAGATTGTACACGTCCTGCCGATTTTGATCCTGGTAATTTAGTCCAAAGTATTGGTGAGATATTAAACCCAACCAAATAATCCAGAGCTCTTCTTGCCATATAGGCATCAACTAATAATGGCTCAATTTGTCTTGGATTTTCAATTCCATGAATTACTGCTTTTTTAGTTATTTCATTGAAAACAACTCTTTCAACATGTTTGTCTTTAATTAATTTTTTTTCATTAAGGTATTCTTTAACGTGCCATGCAATAGCTTCTCCCTCACGATCGGGGTCAGTAGCTAATATAATTTTTGAAGAATTTTTTGCTGCATCAGTAATTTCTTTTAAATATTTTTTTGAAAAGCTATCAACCTCCCACTCCATCTTAAAGTTATTTTCTGGGTCAACAGACCCGTTCTTAGAAGGTAAGTCTCTTATATGACCATAACTCGCCAAAACAATATAATTATTACCCAAATACTTGTTAATAGTTTTAGCTTTAGCTGGGCTTTCTACTATGACCAAATTCATTATCCAATAAACTACTCAAAAGCTTTTGATAGTCAAATCAATAAATTTTAGTCTTATTTTCTTCTTTGTTTTTCAAGCGTTTAACGTTTTCTCTGTGTGTGTAGAATATCAAAACAAACATTATTATGAAAAATATTGAATTAGAATTTTCAAATATTAATAAATATATTGGTACCAATAAACTAGCAACAAGTGATGACAGTGAAGAATATTTTGAAATTAAAAATGTAAAAACCCAAGTAGTAATGAAAATAAAACCATAAATTAAATCTATAGAAAAAAGTATACCCACATAAGTAGCAATACCTTTGCCTCCTTTAAATTTAAGCCATATAGGAAATACATGTCCCAAAAAAACACTTAAAGAAGCAATATATATGTAATCTGGGTAATTTAACTTAACAAAGATCACAGGCAGTATAGCCTTAGCTATATCAAGGGCCAATGTAGCATAACCTAATGATTTATTTCCAGTTCTGAGAGCGTTAGTTGCACCAATGTTTCCTGATCCTATATCTCTAATGTCTTTTTTTAAAAATATTTTTGTAAGTATAAAACCAAAAGGTATTGATCCTAACAAATATGATCCCATTGCAATGATTAAATATTCCATTATTATAATGTAAATAGTTCTTCACCTTTTACAAATGTATTGGTGACTTTGCCTTGAAGTTTTTTGTCTTCAATTGAAGTATTTTTAGATTTTGAGACAAGTTTATCTTTTTTTACAATCCAAGGTTTATCTAAATCTACGATACAAAAATCTGCATTACTACCAATTGAAAGGTTACCTTTATCTATCTTTAATATCTTTGCAGGGTTTGAAGTTAAAGCTTTAATAATAGTTTCTAATTTTACAGAGCCATTATGATATAATTCTAAACTTAGAGATAATAAGGTTTCTATACCAGATGCACCTGTTGCAGCTTGTGCAAAAGTTAATCTTTTTTGTTCTTCATCTTCAGGTTTATGGTCAGATACAATCACATCAATCGTTTCATCCTTTAAGCCCTGGACTAAAGCTATTCTATCTTCCTCTGTTCTTAATGGAGGAGAAAGTTTTAAGAATGTTCTAAAGTCTCCAATATCATTCTCATTTAATGATAGGTTGTTAATGGAAACACCTGTTGTAAATCTAACTTTATCTTTTCTTTCTCTAATTATCTCAACTGATTTCCCAGCTGATATTTGTGATATGTGATATCTACATTTAATATTTTCAAGTAATGTTAAGTCTCTTTCGATAATTATTCTCTCTGCAACAGCAGGTATTCCAGTCAAGCCAAGTTTTGTTGCAATAATTCCAGAATTTATCATTCCATTTTTAGACAAATCATAATCCTCAGCATGTTGCATGATCAATGTTCCTAAATCTTTAGCAGAATTCATTATACGTGACATCAACCTTGTATTTTGAATCGTCTTTATTCCATCAGTAAACCCAATTATCCCCCGGCTTTGAAGAAGACCAAACTCTGTCATGCTAGTTCCTTCAATATTTTTTGTCAGTGATGCGCTGGGAAAAACATTGATTTTAGATTTATCTCTTCCACGTCTTTTTAAGAAATCTACAATGGATACGTTATCTATTATTGGATCTGTATTTGGCATAGTTACAACTGAAGTGACACCACCTGCAAGTGCAGCACTACTCAGTGTTCTAAAATTTTCTTTGTATTCATAACCAGGCTCTCCAGCAAAAACTCTCATATCTACAAGACCAGGGAGTATATATTTACCCCTTAAATCGATTACCTTTTCTCTTGAAGGTATATTGTTGGTATTAACTTTTTTACCAATTGCTTCAATTAATCCATCTTCGCTAATAATCATTCCACCATTCTCATTTATAGAGTTATGAGGGTCAATTATGTTTGCGTTTATAAAATATTGTTTTTTCATTTATTTACAAAATATTTTTAAACAAGCCATTCTTACTGCAACGCCAAGTTCGACCTGTTCTTTAATTACACTTCTATTAATGTCATCTGCTAATTTAGTATCAATTTCAATTCCTCTGTTCATTGGACCTGGGTGCATGATTAAAGCATCCTCTTTAGCATGAGAAAGCTTGTCTGGTGTTAGTCCATAATATTCATAATATTCTCTGTTCGATGATAAGAATGAACCAGTCATTCTCTCATTTTGTAATCTTAACATCATTACAATGTCACAATCTTTTAATCCTTTTTTCATATCGGTAAATGTATTAACACCAAATTTTTCTATTTCTTTGGGCATCAGATTTGACGGAGCAATAATATTTACTTCAGCGCCCAGCATGTTAAGTAAATATATATTTGATCTTGCAACACGGGAATGTGTAATATCTCCACAAATTGATATTCTTAATCCTTCTATTTTTTTTTTTCTATTTATAATTGTTAAAGCATCTAATAGAGCTTGAGTAGGGTGTTCACGGCTCCCGTCCCCAGCATTAATTACTGCACAGTTTACTTTTTGAGATAAAAGATTGCATGCACCTGAATCTTGGTGACGGATTACAATAATATCTGGATGCATTGCATTCAAGGTCATTGCTGTATCAATAAGAGTCTCACCTTTTTTAATAGCAGAATTTGCCATGTTCATAGACATTACATCTGCACCCAATCTTTTTCCAGCAAGCTCAAATGAACTCTGAGTTCTAGTTGATGGTTCAAAAAATAAATTGATTTGAGTTTTTCCCCTTAGGACATCTAATTTTTTATTTTTACTTTGGTTAAGTTTAATAAAAGTTTTGGCTTCATCTAAAATTAGATTAACATCATTAATCGAAAGATCTTGAATACCTAGGAGGTGTTTTTGAGAAATTTTAATAGCCTTATTTATTTTAATTGCCATTAAAATTAACTCTATAACTATTAAGTATCCTTATGGCAAGTATTAATTATTTAAATAGTCTATAGCACCCTGTAAAATAAAGGCTGCTGCATTTTGATCAATAGTTTTAACTCTTTTAGATACATTAACATCTAACAAACTAGACAGATTAAAAGCACCCACTGTTGAAAGTCTTTCATCCCATAATATCACTGGTAGGCTGATTGATTTAGAGATATTAGACGCAACATCACTAACTGATTGAGCAGATCTACCTATTGAGCCATCCATATTGACCGGATTACCAATAATAATCCCACCTATATTATTGTCTTCAATAATCGCATTAAGCTCTTCAATAAGTTTATTTGTGTTAGTCTTATTTATTGTTTTAAATGGAGTGGCTATAGATTGTCTTTCATCACAAATCGACACACCAATCCTTTTTGAACCTAAATCTAAACCAATAAATCGTACTTTATTTAAGTGTTTTTTTTTAAAAACTTCAATTGTGATCATATTGTATATTTTATACTTAAGTGATAGTTTCCCGACATATTTAATTACCACATGACAATTGATCTTAAAACAATAAAACACATATCTAAATTATCAAGAATTTCTATTGATGATGAAAAAGCTAAAAAATTAGCAGGGGATATGAATTCAATATTTGATTTTATTGAAAAATTGAATGAACTTAACACTGATAATGTTGAGCCTTTAACCTCCATTGCTGAGACAACATTAAAATTAAGAGTTGATGAAGTTAAAAGTAAAAATATTAGAGATAAAATATTAAAAAATTCACCTGATGAAAATGAAGATTTTTTTGTAGTTCCAAGGGTAGTTGAATAATGTCAGATATTACCTCACTCACATTAACTGAATTAGTTAAAAATATAAAAGATAAAAAAATTTCCTCTGAAGAAACAACTAAAGCATTCATCGAAAGAGGAGAAAAATCTAGAGATCTAAATGTTTATATTACAGAAGATTTTTCTAGCGCACTTGAGAAAGCTAAAAGCTTTGACCAAAAGCCTAATTTTGATTTAAAACTTCCAGGTGTACCAATGGCAGTCAAAGATTTATTTTGTACAAATGGAGTAAAGACTACAGCTGGTAGTAAAATTTTAAATAATTTTATTCCACCTTACGAGTCAACCGTTACACAAAACATTTGGAAAGAAGGAGCAATATTGCTTGGAAAATTAAACTGTGATGAATTTGCAATGGGCTCTTCTAATGAAACTAGTTTTTTTGGAAATGTTCAAAGTCCCATAGACAAAGATTTAGTACCAGGAGGGTCTTCAGGTGGATCAGCTTCTGCATTAGCTGCAAACTTAACACCTATCACAATTGGAACTGATACTGGTGGCTCTATAAGGCAACCAGCTTCATTTACGGGTACAGTAGGTTTAAAGCCTACTTATGGTAGTTGTTCAAGGTATGGTATTGTTGCTTTTGCATCATCATTAGATCAAGCAGGACCAATGTCTAAAGATGTAAAAGATTGTGCACTACTTCAAGAAATAATTAGCACTTATGATGAAAAAGATTCAACATCTATTGATTTTAAAAGAAACAAATATAGCAAAGAATTAACAAATAATATTAAAGGTAAAAAAATTGGAATCCCAAAAGAATATAGAGTTGATGGAATGCCAAAAGAAATTGAAGATTTATGGAAAAAAGGAATTGAGTACGCAAAGGATTGTGGTGCAGTAATTGTTGAAATTTCTTTACCCCATACCAACTATGCTTTACCAACCTACTATATAGTTGCACCAGCTGAAGCTTCTTCAAATTTAGCAAGATATGATGGTGTAAAATACGGATTTAGATCTAAGGGTGAAAACTTAATCGATATGTACGAAAAGACTAGATCGGAAGGTTTTGGTGCTGAAGTTCAAAGAAGAATAATGATTGGAACATATGTTTTGTCATCAGGTTATTATGATGCTTACTATCTAAAAGCTCAAAAAGTCAGAAAATTAATTAAAAATGATTTTGATGAAGCTTATAAGAAGGTGGATGCAATTTTAACTCCATCAACTCCTAGTGCTGCATTTAAGATTGGTGAAAAAACTAATGATCCAGTTTCCATGTATTTAAATGATATATTTACAGTTCCAGTTAATTTAGCAGGATTACCAGCTATTTCTATACCAGCTGGGGTGGATGGTAAGGGCTACCCACTAGGACTGCAAATTATAGGTAAAGCATTTGATGAACAGAATATTTTAAACATTGCTTATGCAATGGAAGAAAAAATTGAATTTAAAAATAAAATTACTGACTGGTGGATTAAATAAATGACAAAAGATAATTGTGAATATTTAATCGAGAGAAAAGATAATGTTTATGAAGTAGTCATTGGTCTTGAAGTGCATGCACAAGTTACATCAAATTCAAAATTATTTTCATCTTCATCAACAACTTTTGGTGCTGAACCAAATACCCAAGTAAGTTTAGTAGATGCTGCTTTTCCTGGAATGCTGCCAGTTATTAATGAATATTGCGTAAAGCAAGCAATTAAAACAGGCATAGGCTTAAAGGCTCAAATTAATAAAAGATCAGTGTTTGATAGAAAAAATTATTTCTACGCAGACCTTCCACAGGGTTATCAGATTTCACAGTTTAAATATCCAATTGTAGGAGAGGGCACAGTTGTTCTTGATATGCCACATGGTCAAAAAGAAGTTGGTATAGAAAGATTACATCTAGAACAAGATGCTGGAAAAAGTATACATGATATGGATCCACAAAATACATTGGTTGATTTAAATAGATCTGGTGTAGCCTTGATGGAAATTGTTAGCAAACCAGACATGAGAACTCCTGATGAGGTTAGTGCTTATGTTAAAAAATTAAGATCCATTATGAGGTATCTTGGTACTTGTGATGGAAATATGCAGGAAGGGTCTTTAAGAGCTGATGTTAATATTTCTGTTAGAATTAAAGACTCTGATAAACTTGGAACACGTTGTGAGATCAAAAATGTTAACTCAATTAAATTTATGCAAATGGCTATTGATTATGAAGCTAATAGACAGGTTGATTTAATTGAAGAGGGTAAAACAATTGATCAAGAAACAAGGTTATTTGATACTAAAAAAAATGAAACAAGGTCCATGAGGTCTAAAGAAGACGCTCATGATTATAGATATTTTCCAGATCCAGACTTATTACCACTAGAAGTAACAGATGATTTTATTGAAAAACTTAGAGCTGATATTCCAGAGCTTCCAGATGAAAAAAAGAAAAGATTTATTGATAAGTTTAAAGTATCTCCATATGAGGCAACAATTTTAGTATCTGATATTGAAACTGCAAAATATTTTGAAGAAGTAGTTGCAAAAATGGGCAAAAACCAAAATATGAAATTAGCTGTTAACTGGATCACAGGTGAACTGTTTGCTGTTTTAAATAATAAAAACTTAGAAATATCTGAAAGCCCAATAAGTGCAAAAAATTTAGCAAAATTAATTAATCTGATTAAGAATGGAACAATTTCAGGAAAAATAGCTAAAACAATATTTGAATTAATGATGGATGGAGACAAAGATCCTCAAATAATTGTTGATGAAAAAGGGTTAAAACAAGAAAGTGATCCAAAGGCATTAGAGGCTTTAATTGATAAAATTATTAATGATAACAGAGAAAAAGCCATTGAATATAAACAAGGTAAAGAAAAGCTATTTGGTTTCTTTGTAGGACAAGCAATGAAAGTTTCAGGTGGTAAAGCCAACCCTCAATTAATAAACGAGATATTGAAGAAGAAACTTTAGATTTATAATATCTCCTTAAAATACAATTTTGAATTGAAGTTAATGTTTTTTTATTAAAATCTTTAAATAAATTTAAACATAATTGAATTGACTTGGTTATTAATAGAAGTCACAATCTTTAAAATAAACAATTATAGAGGGAGAAATAAAATGATTAATCTTAAAAAGATAGTTCTTACTTTTATAGCATTTATTTTCGCAATTAGTTTAACAGTGCAAAGTGCTAATGCTGGAAATATTACTATTAACTTAGGACATGGAAATACTGAAGGAAGCGCTTACGATCCATTAGCAAAAAAATTTGCTGAATTAGCTGAGAAATATTCTAATGGTAGCATCAAAGTTAAAGTTAGATGTTGTGCCTCATTAGTAAAAGAAGATGAAGCTTTTAAAGCAATGCAGTTAGGAACTGTAGATATGGCCATTATTACTGGAAACAATATATCTCCTCACTTCGGTTTAACGGATGCTTTTGTATTACCTTATATTTTTCAAGATAAAGAACATGCATATAAAGTTTTAGAAGGACCTGTTGGAGATAGTTACAAAAAAAAACTATTTGATGCTACTGGTATAACTATTTTAGCTTTTGGTTTTGTTGGTGATAGGGATTTTTACAACTCAAGAAAACCTATTAAGTCTATGGCTGACATGAAGGGTCTAAAAGTAAGAGTACCAAAAAATCAAGTCATGATTGATACATTTAAAGAGTTTGGTGCTGCACCAATAGCTTTACCATGGGCCGATACACCAACAGCATTACAAACTGGCACTGTGCAAGGAGCTGATAATGGAACTTCTTTTATTAAATCTGCAAAGTTTTATGAAATAATGCCTTACTTTACTGCTCTTGAACACTTCACTTATTTTTCACCTTTAATGGCAAGTCCAAAATTGATGAAAAAACTTGATGCAGATCAAAAAAAAGCAGTTATCAGAGCTGGAAAAGAGGCTAATGACTATCAAAAAGCTATAATGTCAAAAAGAGTTGGAGAAATTCGTAAGTTTCTTACAACTGAAGGTCAAGGTGGAATGAAAACTACTGAGTTCGATAGAACTGACTTTATTGCTGCTGGACAACGTGTTCAGGACAAGTATGCAACTTCAAAAGGAGCTGAATTTACTGCGTTTGTTAACGCAATAAGAGCAGCTGCAAACTAAGTCTACTTTTAGTTAAATTAATGGGCGCATAGTATTAAAATCCTAGCGCCCTTTTTTAATTTTTAATATCATTCAACTAATGTTTAAAAAAATAAATAAAAATTTCGAAGAAGTGCTTTGTACATTTTTTTTAAGTGTTGTGTTTGTTTCAGTTATAACTCAAGTTATTTTAAGATTTGGCTTTTCATCTGCAGCAGTTTGGGCAGAAGAAACAGCAGTTTATGGTTTAATTTTTGCAACTTATCTTGGTGCATCTTTAGGCATTAAGAGAAGAGAACACGTTAGAATTACGTTTATTGTATTATCTTTTCCAAAAAAATTAAAAGTAGCCTCAATTGTTTTGGCTGATATTCTTTGGTTGAGTTTTTTAGCACTTATGATTGTACAAACACTTGTTTATACAAAGCTTTTATTTGATGTAAGCTATGTACTCCCTGGACTAAAAATTGAATTGAAATGGCTTCAAATGTTTATACCAATGATTTTTGGTTTGATGTTATTTAGAGTTTTTGAAGTCTACTGGATTTGGAAAAAAACTGGCTGGAAAGGTTTACCATTATAATGGAGTTTTTAAATGGTCCAATAGTGATGGCACTTGTCTTTGTTTTTACAATGATGATTGGAGTACCTATTCCCTTTGCAGCTGGTATAGCAACTGTTTCAGGTTTAATTATAGCTGATATACCATTATCACTTATGGCATTGAGTGCTTGGACTGCATTTGAACCTTTCCCATTAGTAACAATCCCCTTATTCATTTTAGCTGGACAACTTATGGAACATGGTGGTATGTCCGAAAAATTAGTAGCAATTGCTAAAAAGTTAGTTGGTGCCTACAAGGGGGGTATGGGTTTAGTTACTGTTGTTGCTTGTATGTTTTTTGCAGCTTTATCAGGATCTGGTCCAGCAACTACAGCCGCAATAGGTTCAATCACTATTCCAGCAATGAAAAAAGAAGGGTACGACTCTGGTTTTGCTGGAGGTATTGCAGCTGCTGCTGGTGCTTTAGGTAGTATGATACCACCATCAAATTTGATTATAATTTTTGCACTTGTAAGTGATGTTTCAATTCCAAGACTTTTTTTAGCGGGGATACTCCCTGGGATAGTTCTTGGCTTGATGCTTATGATGGTTGTTTTTATAATTTCATTAAAAAACAACTATGGCGGAGCTGATGCTAAGTTTCAATTTAGACCTTTGCTTTGCGCATTATGGGATGGAAAATGGGCAGTGTTTGCTCCAATAATAATTTTAGGAGGAATTTATGCAGGAATTTTTACCCCATCAGAAGCAGCAGCTGTTGCTGTTGCGTATGGCTTATTTGTAGGACTGTTTATCTATAAAGGTTTAACTTTGAAGAAAATAATTGATTCATTTAAATTTACAGCTGTTGTTATTGGAACAGTTATGTTTATCTTAGGTTCTACCAAAGCTTTTGGTCAACTTGTAACAATCTATGACATTCCTGAATCAATTTTAAATTTATTTCAAGTATTAGAAAATCATCCTGAGATAGTTATGCTTTTAATAGGAGTATTTTATATTTTCATTGGTATGTGGCTAGAGAGTGTAGCTCAAATTGTTATTTTTACAGCAGTATTTCTACCTTTGGCAATAAAACTTGGAATTGACCCAGTAGTTTTTGGAATATTTACTGTATTAACATGTGAAATTGGATTTCTTACTCCACCAATTGGAATTAACTTATTTGTTGCAGCAAGAATAACTGGCGACTCAATAGAAAAAATATCCATCGGAGTGTTGCCTCTCCTAATACCCTATATACTAATGGTTATAATTTTAGTTTATTTTTCAGATTGGGTAACTTATTTGCCAGATTTAGTTTATGGAGTTAGTAAATGACGAGTATTCCTTTAGTAGGATACTCTGATAAAATTTCATTAAGATCAGAAGAGACCATTTCATTTAAAGTATCATCTACATTAAAAACACCTTTTATAGCATCTTTAAAAAGATCTATTAGTGCCGATCCAAACCCTAAAGGTATTGGTATAATCGAAGAAGACGCATCCAAATACTTTAAAACAACTTCAGTAAAATCTAGAATACAGGATTTTAACCCTGGATCTTATGCAATAACTAAAAAATTACTTAAAATTAAAATTAAAAAAGAATTAAATATCAATGTAAAAATTTTTCCCACACTACTTGTAAAAAGAAAACAAACAATTCTAGCATATGATAATTTAGAGATTTATATAGATTTAAATGGAAGACTTACTTTTTGTATTGATAAAGAGATAATTTCAATTAAAGAACAGTTATTATTAAGATCTTGGTACAAAGTTGATATTAAAATTTCTTTAAAAGGTAAAATAACTATCACACAAAAATTAATTAAAGGTAAACAAAAAAATAAGTTAACTCATCAAAGTAAGTTTAATATAAAAAATAATTTTAAAGGCCAATTATCTTTGGCCGCTTTAATTTTAAAAAAACATAAATCAAATCATTATAATGGAAAAATAGAGTCTCCTAAAATCATAGCTGATGGAAAATCTGTTTTAGATTGTGATTTATCTAAGAATACAAGCTCTTCATTTGTAAAATCAATCGTTGGCCCAGATTTATTTTTTAAAAATTTTCCTACTCGAGCAGTTACTGGCTCAGAGTGGGATGGATCAGAAATGAACTGGCAACATAAACCAGAACATTATGCAGCAGTTTATTTTCATGATGATGATATCTATGATTTTGAGTGGAATACTGATTTTAAATTTAAAATTCCTAAAGACATGCCATCTGGCATATATTTAATGAAAATTAACGGAGAAGGTCACGAAGACTCAATACCTTTCTTTGTGGCTCCTAATATTAAAAAGATTAAAGCAAAAATTTGTGTTTTAATATCTACATTTACTTACTCAATATATGGAAATCATGCTCGAGTAGACTATAAAGATAGTTGGGAAAATAGAATTAAAGAGTGGAATGCTTACCCATATAATCCAGTTAATCATAAAAAATATGGCCTTTCAGCATATAATTATCACTCTGATGGTGCTGGTATATGTCATGCTTCTCACAGAAGGCCTTTGTTTAATTTAAGACCTGGCTACATAACTTTTGGTGGGTCTGAATCCCCCTGTTCTGGATTAAGACATTTCCAGGCAGATAGTCATTTAATTAGCTGGTTGCACAATAAAGAACTAGATTATGAAATAGTTACTGATGAACAACTTCACCAAGATGGATTTAAGGCTATTAAAAAATATAAAACACTTATTACTGGTTCTCATCCTGAATATCATACAAAGGAAACGTTAGACGCTTTATGTGACTTCCGTGATAATGGTGGATCTCTTAATTATTTAGGTGGCAATGGTTTTTATTGGCGTATTGCCGTGCATAAAGAAAACAAAAGTCTTTTAGAAATTAGAAGACCTGAAGGTGGAATACGTGCCTGGGCATCAGAACCAGGTGAAGCCTATAATGCTTTTGACGGTACTTACGGCGGTCTATGGCGAAGAAATGGTAGGGCACCTCAAGAACTTGTTGGTATTGGATTTACGGCACAAGGTAACTTTTATGGACATCCATACGAACGTAAATGTTTTGATGCAAAATTTAATTGGATTTTTGCAGGTATAAAAGACAATAAAATTGGCGATTTTGGTTTTAGTGGTAATGGTGCAGCTGGCTTTGAGTTAGATCATATTGACTCAAATCTTACTTCAAAGAAAGATATAATATTATTAGCTCAATCTAAAGCATCGAAAGACCCAAAAGAAAACTTTGTACTTGTACCAGAGTCACAATTAACACACCTATCAAATATAAAGCATCTACCAGAAGAGGAAATTTTACAAGCAGACATGGTTTATTTCACTGTTCCCGGTGGGGGCTCTGTGTTTTCAACAGGATCTATTACTTTTTGTGGAAGTCTACCTTGGAATAATTTTGATAATAATGTATCAAAACTCTTAGAAAATATAATAAAAAGATCAATATCCTAAAATCAAAATAGTTAAAGGATTTGAATATGGGCAAAACACTTGAAATTACTGAAAAATTACAAAAATATATAGATAATTTTAGTTTAAAACTAAATCCTGTTCAGCAAGAACTAATCGATTACAATAATACACTTGGAAATGAAAAGAGAATGCAAGTCGCAATATCTCAATGTCATTTTCTACATTTAATTATTAAAACTTCTAACATTAGAAATGTACTTGAAATTGGAACCTTTACTGGATTAAGTGCACTTTCTATAGCCTTAGCCTTACCCGACGATGGAAAGCTTATAGCTTTAGATAAAAATGAAGAGACAAGTAAGGTTGCAATAAATTTTTTTAAAAAAGCCAATCAAGATCACAAAATTGAAACAATGATTAATCCGGCTTTAAATAGTCTGAATAAATTAAAGAATAATAAATTTGATATGGTTTTTATTGATGCTGATAAAATGAATTATAAAGAATATTATGAAATATCTTTAAAACTAATGGACAAAGGTGGCTTGATTATTATTGATAATGTTTTGTGGCATGGGGAAGTTGCTGATGAGAATAATCTAGACAAATTTACAATAAATATTAGAGAGTTTAACGCTCATGTTTCAAATGACAAAAGAGTGGAGCAAATTATAGTACCATTAGGTGATGGTATGACTGTTTGTAGAATTTTATAATGTTTGATATATTTGGCTTTTATAAATTTACAAAAATTAAATCATTAAAAAAAAATAAAATTTTACTTCAGAATTTTTTAATAAAGAAAAATATTAGAGGAACGGTAATTATTGCTGATGAAGGAGTAAATGCAACGATCTCAGGAAAAACCGCTGATTTTAAACCAACTATTGCTAATATTAAAAAAATATTAAATTTTAAAAAATTTGATAGTGAAAATGTTTCAAAAAGCAAATTCCAACCATTTCACAAACTAAAAGTTAAAATTAAAAAGGAAGTTGTGCCTATGGGACTTACCTTAACTTCAAAAACTAGAAAAATTGACCATGTGGATCCAAAAAAATGGAACAAGTTAATTAATGATAAAGAAACTTTAGTTTTAGACTCGAGAAAGCCATTTGAATATAAAGTAGGTACTTTTAAGAGATCGGTTAATCCTGATGTTGATAATTTTAGAGAATTTCCAAAATATTTAAAAAAACTCAATAAGAAAAAACCTATTGCAATGTTTTGTACAGGTGGAATTAGATGTGAAAAAGCTTCAGTTTTTTTAGAGAAAAAAGGCTTTAAAAATGTTTATCAATTAAAAGGTGGAATTCTTAATTATCTAAAAAAAATTAAGAAAAAAGATAGCTTATGGAAGGGCGAATGTTTTGTTTTTGACAATAGAATCAGTGTTAAACATAAGCTAGCAACAGGGACATTCTCAATGTGTAGTGGCTGTAGGAAGCCAATTTCTCATAAAGATAAAAAGTCTAAAAAATATGAGGAAGGTGTTTCATGCACTAATTGTTACAATTATTTAACAAAAACTCAAAAGGATAGATTTAGAATGAGACAGAAACAAATAAATCTTGCTAAAAAGAGTGGTTCAAAGCATATATTCCAAAAAGAATTTAAATAGAAAGTATAAATTGTCTAAATCAATAAATTTAACTAAAGATCCAATTTGGTCGCTACTTAAAAATGTAACTATTCCAGCTAGTGTTGGTTCATTATTTCAAACATTCTATAATTTGGTTGATACATGGTTTGCAGGAAGAATTTCAGCTGAAGCTATAAGTGCTATTGCCAAATCTTTCCCTATTTATTTTACAATAATAGCAGTTGGAGTTGGTATAGGAGCGGCCACTAATGCATCTATAGGTAATTTGATTGGAGAAAAGAAATTAAATAGAGCCTCTTTATTTATTGCTCAATCTGTTGTTTTTGCATTGTTTACTTCTATTATTGTAACTTTGTTTGGGTTAAATGCTTCCAACTTTCTCTTAGGCGTAATGGGTTCTGATGCTGCTGGCATTGCTCTAACAAAAGAATATTTAGATATAATTTTTTATGGAACTTTCATTGTTATGATCCAAATCTCTTTAAATGGAGCTTTGAATGCACAAGGTGATACTAGAAGTTATAGAAATGTTTTAATTTTTAGTTTCTTCTTAAATATATTTTTGAATCCTTTGTTTATTTGGGGATATGGTGTTATTCCAGCTTTTGGTATAGGCGGATTAGCTATTGCAACTGTGATTTCACAATCGATAGGTACAATTTATTTAGCTTACAAAATCAACTCATGTAAATTAAAAAAATATCTTAATGTTAGATGTTTTATACCCAAACCAGAAATGCTGAAGGAATTATTTTCACAAGCATTACCAATAATGTTTAGTATGTTATTTATTGGCGTTGGTATTTTTAATATTTTGTATTTTATTGGTCAGTTTGGCGATCTAGCTACAGCTGGTTATGGTGCTGCATTGAGGATTGAGCAAGTTTTCTTACTACCAGTAATTGGCTTGAATACAGCAGTACTATCTATTGGTGGACAAAACTTTGGAGCAAAAAAATACAATCGAATAAGAGAACTTTATACAAAAGCATTATTATTTGGATCGTCATTCATGGCAGGTGCAGGGATAATACTATTCTTTGGCGCTGAATTTTTTGTCTCACAATTTACAGATAACCAAGAAGCAATAATTCATGGTGCTATATATTTAAAAGTTGCAGCATTAATTGCACCAATTTATCCTGTGTTTTTTATAACTACGGCAGTATTCCAGGCTCTTAAAAAACCTATTTATAGCCTATATTTGAGCATCTTAAGATTAACCGCATTTCCATTCTTATCTTTATGGTATGTTATTAATATACGTGGTGGTGATTATGCTGATATATTTTACACCATAATGGCAACCAATTGGTTTATGGGTATTGCTTTAATCATCTTCATTGGATATTTTTTAAATAATGTTTTTAAACAAAAGAAAAGTCATTTTTCTTACTAGTATTTTTTTATTAGTATTTCTCTTAACTATTAATGATATTAAGTCACAAGAACTAAAAATTGTTGATGGTGATACCATTCATATAAATGGTGAAAAAATTAGATTTACAGGTATTGATACTCCGGAGCTAAAACAGACTTGTATAAATAATGGGATTAAAAACCCTTGTGGTATTACAGCTAAGAAAATTCTTATTGAAAAAATTGCTGATAATAAAGTTGAGTGTATTAGCGAAGGAAAGGATCAATACAAAAGAACTTTAGCCGAATGTTTTGTAAATAATGAAAGTTTATCAAGCTATTTAGTTAGAAGTGGCTATGCATTTGCCTATAGAAAATATTCTAAAAAATTTGTTGCTGATGAAGATTATGCAAAAGAAAAGCAAGCAGGCATGTGGGATATGAATTTTGATTATCCATGGGATTATAGAAAAAAAAGATGCTCTGTTATTAAGCCACTTATTTAACTAGAAGTTTAGTTCAGAGAATAAAAAATTTGAAAAGTTGATAGTAGATAAATAACACCACCCCATTTTCGAATGTGAGCATTAACCTTAGTAACTCTTCTTTGCATTTTTGCTGTTTTTTGAATAAATCTACTAAAACCAATACTTATAAATGTTGGAATGCAGCAAAAAATATAAGACAGTAAAATATATTTATCTAAGTCAGTTAAATAATCCAATTTAGGAATATCTCCCTCAAAAACAAAATTGTAAGCTATTAAAGATAAGAGAGCCACAATTGACGTTGTTAATCTTGCATCAAGTTTGTAAGTTGGAATCCATAACACTGACCATGCAACACATAGAATTAAAAAAACTGGGATGATGATTTTAAATAAATAATGTGCAGAATTTCTTTTAATTTCTAATTTTAAATCAATGGAATTTACACTTCTTGGAATGGTTTTATCTTGATATAGATCATAATAATTTTCATTAACTATTGTATTACTGGATATGCTCACATCTGTAACAGCCCAGCCTAATTCACTTAAAAAATTTTTCTTAAGATAATTGTTTAAACCAATAAAAGCTCCTTTGTCAGGTGTTATAAATGTTACCGAAGCAAAACCTTTAGGCCAACTATTATAAGGATCTGAGTCACTATGAGCACCACTTTCAATATTTATTACTAGTGTTTGCTTATCAAATGGAAATTTTTCAAAATTAAATTGTTGTCTAAATTGACCGATGCCCCATTCATTTCTAACAATTTTAACTTCACCATTGTCGTAAGTAAAAGTTGGAAGATAATCGTTATGGATACCATTTCTAACATCTACATCTAATTTATATTCAGATATAGTTACTGCTGTAATAGGAGTTTGAAAATTTGCATCATAAAGTTCTTGTTCTATGTAATATTGATAGTCTTTAAGAACCCCTTTTGCATATTTATTAAGTTGTGGTCTCTTATTTGTAAAATCTGCTTGAAATGAAATTTCTAATATTCCTTTCGTAGTGTCAATATTATTAATGTACTCAAGGTTAAAATTTGCAAGCTTAATATTATTTAATTTGTAGGGCTTATTATTTAAAATAATCAGTTCATTATTTTTTAAAGTTTTAATTTTACCGATTTGACTCTTTTTTTCTATTTCTTTTATTTTTTCATCTTTTACTTTTGATAAGTCTAAGTTATTGTATTGTATAACTATGTCACCGTTGTTAATTTTATTTTTTTCAAATAAAGAAAATCTGACTATTGGATAATTGTCTTTATTTCTTTTAATAATGATTTTCTCTAACTCATTATTCCAGGCAAATTCAAAAAAAATTCCCATATCATCTCTTTCTTCTAAAAATGGATAAGATGAATTGTCATGAAAATCAGCTACAAGTTTATTAAATTTTATTCCATCTTCATCTGCTAATGAAAAATTAGTAATAAATAGTAATATAAATAATATGGCTTTAAGTAACTTCATAAATAATTATAGCTTAAGTTATTTTTATAAATTACTATAATTCATATAATAAGATTTTAAAAGCTATGGCAAAAATCAGAAAAACAGCATCCATTGAAAATGGCTTGATGGAAGTAATAAAAATATTAAGTGAAGAAGAGATACAATCTGCTATTGGAAAAGGCTCTTCTTATGTGAGAAAATGTAGTAATCCAGATTTACCCCAGGAAATAGATCATAACGACTCTTTTAAACTTGATAAAGCTTGCGTTGTAAAAGGAAAAGCACCACCATTACTAACTGCTCATGAGTACATGATAGCTAAAGAGTTTGATGAAATAGACACACCTGAATCTAAGGACATTAGTCAAATTTTAGTTCGCTCAACTATCCTTCATGGAAAATTAACAGAGCTAATTCATCATGCTCAAGATCCTAAAAGTGACAAAGGTGTAGAAATTAGTGTTCTTGAAAAAAAAGAAATTAATGAAGCAATTACTGATTTAGAAAATAAAATTATGAAGATTAAAATGACTATCGATACTAAGTTTTAACTTAACTTAGTTCTTCAAACTTATCCCATTCCCCATCTTGGTTATAGTCATAAGCCACAACATCCATAGTCCCATCATCATTTTTATCATACTCAGCTCTGTCAATGTTACCATCTAGGTCATCATCAAACACTATCATTTCGTAATTATTATTTTCATTCTCATCTAACGCTACACCTTCTATGATACCATCTTCATTAAAATCCATTAAAACTTTTTCATTGATGCCATC
>Ga0209709_10000865_pt1 | contig 28481 bp, 32 predicted proteins | sample ArcticOcean_MG_C_2_FD_187435 | JGI IMG/M metagenome (GOLD analysis project Ga0209709, IMG submission 187435) | Marine microbial communities from western Arctic Ocean - ArcticOcean_MG_CB4_136 (SPAdes) (version 2) | ecosystem: Environmental > Aquatic > Marine > Oceanic | place: Arctic Ocean... | reverse complement strand
ATCTGGTGACGAAAACCTTGCAAAAAAAATCGCTAAAAATTGTGAAGTTTTTGTAATGGATGCATTTGGTGCCTCGCATAGAAAACATTCTTCTACATACACTATTTCTAAGTTTGCTCCGATCACATGCGGTGGTTTATTATTGATAAATGAAATATCTAATCTTGAAAGAATTTTTACTAACCCAAAAAAACCTATATTAGCTGTAATAGGTGGCTCTAAAGTATCTTCAAAATTAAATGTATTAAAAGAACTAATAAGTAAAGTCGATACAATAATAATTGGTGGGGGTATAGCAAATACATTTTTATTAAGTTCTGGTTACCCCATTGGACAATCTCTAGCTGAAGAAAATATGATTAATGATGCTAAAAACATTATTAATTTAGCAAAAAAAAATAACGTCGATATTCCTTTACCAATAGATGTTGTGTGTGGAATTAATGCTGATGCTACAAACAAAGATATTAACGAGGTTTTAGAGAACGAATTAATAAAAGATATCGGGCCAAAAACCTCTTTAATATATAAAAAATATATTGAAGAAGCTGGTACAATAATATGGAATGGACCAGTTGGAGTATTCGAAGATACTTTATTTGAAAACGGCACAAAAAATATAGCCGTATTTATTAGCAAGAGCAAAGCGTTAACTATTGCTGGTGGAGGAGATACTATCTCTGCTATAGAAAAATTTATAAGTATCGATAAAGTAAATTATATCTCTACAGGAGGCGGCGCCTTCTTAGAGTTTTTAGAAGGAAACGAACTACCAGGAATTAAAATAATAAAAAAATTATGACAGCAATTAATGAATTGATATATAGGCAAACAAAAATTATTGCCACACTTGGTCCCGCAACATCTTCAAGAGGTAAAATAGAGGGTTTAATAGATGCTGGTGTTGATTTAGTTCGATTGAATTTTTCTCACGGTGATAAGGAGTCTCATATCGCAAGAGCAAAATTAGTAAGAGAGATAGCGAAAGAGAAAAATTACCATGTTGGTATTGTTGGTGATCTTCAGGGCCCGAAAATTAGAATTACTAGGTTTACCGAGTCTAAAGTTAACTTAGAAAGTGGAGCTACATTTACTATTGATGATAAACATCCTTTTAATCAAGGAACGGAAAAAATTGTTGGGACCACATACGAAAATCTTGCAAAAGAACTAAGTGTTGGTGATATATTATTACTGGATGACGGAAGGCTAGAATTAGAGGTAACAAACTTATCCGGTTCAAAAATTATTTCAAAAGTTATTCATGGTGGGCTGTTATATGACTCTAAAGGCTTGAATAGAAAAGGTGGTGGTTTATCTGCGTCAGCTATTAGTGAAAAAGATATAAATGATATTAAGCTTGCCGCTGAAATTGGTGTTGATTATTTAGCAGTCTCCTTTGCAAGAGAAGCAAGTGACGTTGATCTTGCAAGAAAATTACTAAGAGAAGCTGGAAATAATGGTGGAATAATAGCAAAAATTGAAAGAGCGGAAGCCCTGGATAATATTGATGAAATAATCGATGCATCTAATGCAATTATGATTGCCAGAGGTGATCTAGGTGTAGAAATTGGGGACGCTCAATTACCGGCTGTCCAAAAAACTCTTATTAAAAAAGCGAGAAAGAAAGACAAGGTGGTAATAACTGCGACTCAAATGATGGAGTCTATGATAACAAATTCAATACCTACTAGAGCGGAAGTGTTTGATGTAGCAAATGCAGTTATAGATGGAACGGATGCAGTAATGCTCTCTAGTGAGACCGCTATGGGCGATCACCCTGTTCAAGCAGTTAAAGCTATGAGCAGAATATGTGAGGGTTCAGAAGGACAAATTCCAATCAGTAGTAAAGAGTCTAATTATTCTACTGAGAGTAAAAAAGTAGATAGGGCTATCGCAATGGCATGTATGTTAACAGCTGCCAATTTAAATGCGGTTGCAATTGCTGCAGTAACGGAGTCAGGTTCAACAGCTCTGTGGATGTCTAGAATAAATCACAGTATTCCAATATTTGCTTTGACAACTCACACCGCGACACTAAGAAAAATTACATTATATAGGGGTGTTTACCCAGCAAGAATAAAAGCTATAGATACAAATCATGCAACTGTAAATCAGGATGCAATTAATGTTTTAACTAAGTTGAATGTTGCAAAAGAAAATGATTTAGTAATAATAACTAAGGGTGATCTGGCCGGTATAGAAGGTGGCACAAATGCTATGAAGGTAGTCAAAGTTGGGCATCTCGTGCAAAGCTAATAAATTGACAGGATTTTAAAATGAATATTAAAACACTTAATCAAATAGCAGTAAAAATGGTTGCCGATTCCAAAGGAATTCTGGCGATGGATGAGAGTAACGGCACATGTAAAAAAAGATTTGATGCTCTTAATATAGGTGTTACTGAAGAAAATAGAAGATCATATAGAGATATGCTTGTTACAACAAATTCTCTTTCAAATTATGTTTCTGGAGCTATATTATTTGATGAAACAATCAGGCAAAAAACTACCTCAGGTAAAAAATTTCCAGAGTATTTAAATGAAATAGGAATAATTCCTGGTATAAAAGTAGATACTGGCGCAAAATCATTCTCTTGCCACCAAAATGAAAAAATCACTGAAGGCTTGGATAATTTACCTCAACGCATGGCGGAATATAAGTCGCTGGGGGCAAAATTCGCCAAATGGAGAGCTGTAATAACTATCGGCGATAATATTCCATCATCAGCATGCATGATTGCTAACGCACATGCTCTAGCTAGATATGCGAGCATTTGCCAAGAAGTAGATATAGTTCCGATTGTTGAGCCAGAAGTTTTAATGGACGGCTCTCACAATATAGATAAGTGCTTTACGGTTACAAATGAAGCTCAAAATATTTTATTTGAGGCCCTAGATAAACTAGATGTTAATTTATCTGGCATTATATTAAAACCGAATATGGTGACTTCTGGATCTAGTTGTGAAAAGCAAGCTGGCGCTGAGGAGATAGCAGAATTAACTATAAAATGCCTTACTAACAATATCCCGAAAGTAGTTCCTGGTATAGCTTTTTTATCTGGCGGTCAGTCAGATGAAAATGCAGCCAATAATTTAAGCTGTATCAATAAAATTAATTCTAATCCCTGGAAGATAACTTTTTCATATGGAAGAGCTTTACAACTAAGTGCCATGAAAAAATGGGGTGGTGATAATAAGCAAAATTCTGAAGCACAAAAAATTATCTTGGAAAGAGCTCATTTCAATAGCCTTGCTGCCTCTGGGAAATACAATCTAAAAATGGAAAATAATTAATTCAATTTAAATACTCTAAGCTGTTTGCCTTATTTTTTATTAATTATAAAATTCTCATTAGTTATTAGGATATCTCTCTTTTTTGTTATTCTAATCTAAAGCTTTACTGGTAAGCTCAAAGTGTAATGTAAGATCCTGGACTAAGATTCCCTAAAGACCATTTATCAATTCTTGTTCTGATTAATCTAAGGGTAGGAAACCCTATATTTGCTGTCATTCTTCTTACCTGTCGATTTTTTCCTTCACTAATTGAAATTTGAATCCATGAAGTGGGAATATTTTTTCTGATTCTTATTGGAGGCGTTCTTTCCCAGAGCCAATCTGGTTTTGGGATTATAGCAACGACCGCAGGCTTAGTATTTCCATCTTTAAGATGTACGCCCTTTTGAAGTAAGATAGACGCGGTCTCATCTATCTCACCTTCAACTTGAACAATATAAGTTTTAATTTTATTATATTTTGGGTGAGCTATTGAGTTTTGCAATCTACCATCGTCTGTAAGAATCACTAATCCTTCAGAATCTTTATCAAGCCTGCCAACTGGGTAGACTTTAGGAATATCAATATAGTCTGATAGGGTATTTTTATCTCCACTGAACTGACAGATGACACCAAATGGTTTATTTAAAGCAATAAGTTTAGCCATAAATATATTTAGATATGCCTTCTATTTCTATCAATAGATTATTTCGACAGATCTCTCCTTCCAGTAAAATGTAATTATTATAATCAAAGATATTATCTAGTTTTTTTGTAATCTCTGCAGAATATATTTTTTGAGATTTGGTTAAATAAATTCTGCAGAGATTGGTATTATTACCCTTAATATTAACGAAAGTTTGATAATTTTTCAAAGCCTCTTCTAGCTGATTCAGCACATTCATTGAATGTATTGACTCATAACCTTTTATACTTGCAGTACCAGAAATTATTATTTTTTTATCAGCTCCTTCAATATCAGTGAAGCTAACGGCTCTTGAGAACATTGGCTTCTCTAAAAATATATTTTGCGGGTAATCATAAGAACTCACTTGTCTTTTATTTTCTATAGCATTGTACTCTTTACAAGCAGCCGCTAAAAAATAAATCAAAATTTTATTGCCCTCTATCCCAATAACTGTTGCTGCTGGAAAGCTTGAATCGTTATATTTTTCTTTATAAATGACTTCTCTTGCCTCGCACAATAAAGAATAATTGGTTTTACTATCTGCATAAGTTTTTAGTAATTGAGGTAAGTAGTGCCATATTTTTATTATGCTCATAGAGTTCTGGTTAGCAATACCAAAAAAGTCTTTGTATTTCTTACGTATATTTTCTTTGATTTCTTCATACGAATTCAAGCTACCTGCATCTATCATTACAAAGCCAAATATATAATTTTTACTTCTAGATAGATTAATATCATTATATTTTTCTTGGAATACCTTATCTTGAACTTCCCAGATTTCATAAATATTTTTACGGTTAAGTATTTGAGGTCCAGACGTCAATACGCTGTCTTTATAGTCAACTTTTCCATCAAAGGAAATTACAGATAAAATATTATCTTTTTTCTCTGGTAGGTTTTCGGATAAAAAAACTTTTATAGACACAAGTTATCTCTTTCTATAATTTAGATTCAGCATATTAACGCTGCTTTGATTATTGTATTATACTTTTTGAAAATTTAGAGTACATTATAAATTAAATGAAGTTATAATAGTAAAATTATTAATTCAGGAGTTATAGTATGAAGATCAAAGCTGGTTTTATATTTATTGCATTTTTAACAGTCTCTGGCTGCTCTACCATAGGTGATGTATATGATTGGGCTTTCGATGAGAATATAGACGAGAAGGAAACTGTAATAACTGATGAAAATAAATCTCAGTTCGAGTACGTAACTGTCAATATCAAAGATAAAATTGCAGTTAAAGTTGCTGACCCATTAGGTCCTAGAGCTACAGGCGTAGGGTGCGCTATGTGGAAAAGCAAAACTGGTGAGAGCGGAAGATGTGCTTGGAATTCTAAAGGACAATGCTTTTGCCCTGCCCCTGAATAATAACTACTTTATTTTCGCTTCTTTATAGATAACGTGTTTTCTTATAACCGGATCAAATTTCTTTACTTCTACCTTGTCCGGTTGAATCTTCTTATTCTTTGTAGTTGTATAATAGTGACCAGTCTTTGCAGAAGACACTAATTTAATTATTTCTCTCATATTTTATTTATTTCCTTGAGAACGGTATCAATACCCTTTTTCTCTATTATTCTTAATCCCTTTGTGGAAATTCTTAACGATACCCATCTATTTTGAGCTTCTACCCAAAATCTATGCATCTGTAAATTAGGCAAAAAACGTCTTCTTGTCCTATTTTTTGCATGAGAAACATTGTTGCCAGACATTGGCTTTTTACCGGTAACTTCACATATTCTTGACATAATTTAAACCAAACCTTTTATTAAAAAAGAAAAAATATAGCAAATATTAGCTATCTACACAACATTAATTTGAATAATACACTATAATTGCCCACATATGGATAAAATATTTTTAAAAGGTCTCAAGTTAAAAACTAGAATTGGTTTATTTGACTGGGAAAAACAGATTGATCAGGTAATTAATATAGATATAGAGGTTGGCACTGACATTAAAAAGGCTGCTGAAACTGATGATGTTAGTTACTCCCTAGACTATAAAGCCTTATCGATTAAGGTTAAACATTATGTTGATAACAATACTCATGAATTAATAGAAACCTTGATTGAAAGGCTGGCAAGCATGATTTTACATGAATTTAAAGTTGAGTACGTCACTTTGTCCATTGGCAAACCAGGAGCAATTAGAGGGTCCCAGGATGTTGGTATAATTATCACCAGAGAAAACCATAGAATTAGTTAGCTATTTAAGCTTCTTCCACCATCCACACTAATTATCTGCCCAGTTATATAATCAGCGTTATTAATTAAAAAAATACATGTATTTGCAATATCATCAGTTTCCCCCTGTCTTTTTAGCAATGTGCTATCTATAATTGCTTGATGCTCACTCTCATATTCTTTAATTTCAGGCCATATAATTGAGCCTGGAGATACTCCATTCACTCTTACTTCTGGGGAAAATTCTACAGCCAATGATTTTGTAAGCATTTTTAAACCTGCTTTTGCCATAGAATATATTGAGAAATTTGCTAGTGGTTTATCTGCATGGATATCTATTATATTAATGATACATCCCTTATTTTTTTTCAAACTACCATAAAATATTTTAGAAAGAAAAAAAGGTGACTTTAAATTAACATCATGAAGGTCATCCCATTCTCCAACGGTAGATGTATTTACTGTTGTAGCGTAGAAAGTTGAAGCATTATTTATAAGGACATCAATATTTGACCATTTATCCCCTAATCCTAATAATAAGTTATCGTAATTATCAAAATCTCTTAGGTTAAATTTAATTGAAATAGCAGAATTTTCTCTTATTAAATTCATCTTCGAGACTAGATTTTCTGCGTCCTCAGAGGAATTGTAATGATGAACGATAATATCCATATTACAGGAATGAAGCTTTAATGCAGTTGCTCTACCAAGTCTTCTGCCAGCCCCAGTAATTAAAACTATTTTTCTATTTTTTTCAATATTTTGACTCATAAAAACATTATACTGGATAAATAATCTATTCTGTTAATAAAGATATAGGGTACTACGTGACATTATTAAATAAAATACATGCAAAAGTTAGACAAAAAGATTATTTAACTTTTGATGAGTATATGGAAATGTGCTTATATTATCCTGATCTTGGATACTATAATAATCAAGATATAAGTCTAGACCCAAAAAATTCAGACTTTATTACAGGCCCAGAGATTTCCTTCCTCTATGCAGAGTCTATAGTTCAATTCTACTTAAAATGCAAAAGTCATAAAAGATTGGATAATATTATCGAGTTTGGAGCTGGCAGCGGCGAGCTCTGCTACAACTTTCTAAAAAATATTTCCAATAAAGATTTACCAAAAAAATATTTTATTCTTGAAAAAAGTAAATACTTAATTGATCAGCAAAAAATAAAAATTGCGAAATTACCAAAAAAATATAGTGATATAGTGGAATGGATAGATAAGATAGAAGATATTGATAACGTTTTTTTAATAGCAAATGAAGTTTTAGACGCTCTTCCTGCAAAATTATTTTTAAAAAAAGAAAATAAATTTTATGAAAAAGTGATTAAGATAAAAAATAATAAATTATTTTTTTCTACTATAGATTGCGATGATTTAAGTAAAGATAAAATATTAAATATTGAAAAAAGAATAGGATTAAAAATTCCTAACAACTATAGTTTCGAAATAAATTTTATGTATGAGAAATTTTTTTCTGATATTTTTAGCGCCATAGGAAATTTTGTATTTATTGTAATTGACTATGGTTATTCAGAAAAGGAATTTTATCATACAGATAGAGTGTCTGGAACTCTTCAATATTATAAAAAAAATACAAAAATTATTAGCCCGTTAACTCAACAAGGTACTTTTGATATTTCTATTAGCGTTGACTTTTCAGCTGTCAAAAGTATTGCGGAGCAGCATGCTATAGAATTACTCACTTACACAACACAAACTCAATTTCTTCTTAATACGGGTATTTTAGAAAACTCTTATAAAGTTAAAAATGAATTTGAAAGGAATAATATTTTAAAAAACTTATTATTTCCTACTGATATGGGAGAAAATTTTAAAATAATGATATTCTGCGATGATATGCATGACAATTTTCAGCTACAAAGTAAGGATTACCGACATAAATTATGACTGATCTAATACACATAATAATATTATCTGTTATTCAAGGTGTCACGGAGTTCCTTCCTATATCTAGTTCTGCCCACTTAATTCTTATACCTGATATTTTGGGTTGGGAGCAACAAGGAATTTTACTAGATGTTTCTATGCATTTTGGGTCCTTGATTGCTATATCTGTGTATTACTTTAAAAATTTAGATGTGTTTCGTAATATCAACACTTCTAATAATTATATTGGTATTGAAAAATTAGCCATAGGATCTTTCCCGGTTTTATGTTGCGGCTACCTTTTTCATGACTTTATATCTAACAACCTTAGATCGGTTGAGATTATAGGAATATTTACAATACTAGTTGCATTATTATTATTGAGTGTAGAATTTTTCAGAAAGAAATTTAAAGATATTAAAATTATAAGTAATTATGACATGCTAATAATTGGCTTGTTTCAAGCATTAGCATTAATACCAGGAACGTCAAGATCTGCAATTATTATTTTTGCTGCTCTACTGATTGGGTACAATAAAAAAAGCTCTCTTATAATCGCTCTTATGCTATCTTTCCCGGTAATACTTATAGCGATGATATATGAGATATTTACTTTAGATTACTATTTAATAAATTACGAAATAATAATACAAATTATTACCGCAGTAAGTATTGCTTTTGTAGTCTCATACTTTGTAATAAAAAACTTTATATCATATATAAATATTATTGGGTTCTACCCTTTTATGATCTATAGAATAATCTTAGGGATCACTTTATTAGCTTTTTTCACGTAAAACTAAATTAATAACACTTAGGTTTATATCCTCTATTTTTTTCTTTATATCTTTAATATCTTTATTTTTTAAATCACCATAATCAATCTTACCAACTATAGATTGGTGTAAGCTGTTAAATATATCTAATTTATTGCTTTCTCTCATTTCATGGAAACTTATAAAGTATTTAACTTGGGTTAAAAATATTTTTAGTCTTTCAGGTCGCCTGAATGCATCAAGTGAATTTAAAAAATATAGAATATCTGTATCATCTAACTTTAGGGATAAAAATTTGGCGCAGAACTCATTAAATATAAAATACAAATCTGTAATTTTTTTCGGGAACCCAAATAAATCTATAAAATTCAATGAAAACCCTACTATTGATAAAAAAATATCTTTATCTATATCTATTTTCGAGAAGTGCATTATTTTTCTCTTTAAAAGATCATTATTTATTATCTCTGGAAAATATTTTTCTGCTACATTTGACAATATTAACGCCTCAAAAAACATCCATGCGTACTTTGTATCAAATGATTTTGATAACTCTATCCATAATCTCTCTCTTGATAATGCCTCTATTTCTCCAGAATCCACAATTTTCTTCATTGCCTCAAATGTTGAATCATGAATTGTAAAATTATACTTACTTAATGTTGCATAAAATCTTGCCACCCTAAATACTCTTAACGGATCTTCGGAAAATGCATCTGATACGTGGCGTAGTAATCTATTTTCCAAATCCTTAATTCCATTATAAGGATCTACCAAAAACCCTTCATGATCTTCAGCTATCGCATTGATAGTTAGATCTCTCCTTAGTAAGTCTTGCTCTAGCGTTACACTTTTACTAGTATCAAATTTAAATCCCTTGTGACCTTCTTCTGTTTTTTCCTCTATTCTGGCTAAAGCATATTCTTCAAATGTTTTAGGGTGAAGGAAAACCGGGAATTTCTTGCCAACTTGCTTATACCCTAACTCTAGTAATTCTTGCTGATTGCTTTCAACTACAACCCAATCTTTTTCTTTAGGCTCTATTCCTAATAGTTTATCTCTGACTGCTCCACCAACAAGGTAAGTTTTCATATGTTTTCGATTAATCTATATAAGTTGGGATTATTGTCTCGAGATCTGAATAAAAACTATGATCTGAATGACAAGTGCTATCTATTTGACAGGAATTATAATTATCTATCGAGAAAGGCTTCCCAGGAACAAACTCCATAATATTTGCTTGCAATTTCGACATACTGTTTGATAACGGTATGACCTTGATATTTCTATTTTTTGTTATAATTATTAATTCCACAATTTCTTTTAAGGAATATACTTTTGGACCACATAAATTATATGCCTTACCAAAGCTTTTTATATCTTTTATGGTACCTACGATAAAATTTGCTAATTCATCTATATGAACCGGAGAAAATTTTGCATTATGGCAAGCCAGAGGGAATACAAAAGGCGTGAAATCCAATAAATTGCTAAATCTTAATATAAAACTATCCTTCTTACCAAAAATTACTGAGGGTCTAAATATGGTTATATTTGCAATTCTCTTTCCATAGGTCATTAAATAACTCTCAGCCTCACCTTTTGTCCTAAGATAATGACTAGGCCCTTTTGAGTCTGCGTTTAGAGCGCTCATATGTAATATTCTCTTAATATGATTTACTTTGCATGCATTTAATATATGCCTAGCTAGATCACCATGTGACTTCCTAAAACCTCTTCCACTATGGCCTTTCTCATTCAATATTCCAATTAAATTTATCAGGACATCAGTTTTTTTTGTGTGATCAATTAATTCTTCTGCATTATTTACGTCCGCCTCAATTAACCTAACGCGAGGGTAGACAAGTATTTTTTTATTTTTTTCTCGATTTCTAGTTATAACGGTTATATTGCTATCAGTTGCAGCTAAGCGATTTATTATACTTAAACCGACAAAACCCGTCCCACCTAGTATAGTTATATTCATAACTTATCCGTTTTTAAGATTTATTGTAATATCAACTTTTTACCATATAATATTATGATATATAATAATACAGCAACTAAACATAACATTAAATGCATATAAAAATAGTAATTTTCCTCTTCTTATCAAGTCTGTATATTTACCCATCCTACGCAGAAGATTTATCTTTAAAATTTAAAGAGGCTAATAATTTAATTTTATTGAATGATTATTCAGGAGCAAAAAAAATACTTGAAGGATTACTTTCAAAAAATCAAAAAAATAAGTATATATTAAATAATCTAGCATATATTGAAGCAAAGACAGGCAATATTAATAATGCTGTAGTCATTCTAAGAAATGCCATTGGTAATGATGAAGAAGCAGAGATTATCTACAAAAACTTAACTAATTTATATGCCTTTCAAGCTAATATTCTCTACGAAGAAGCTTTATCTATGGAAGAATCAGGCTCAAGAGAAGTTAATTTATCACTTATAGAAAATATTGTGATTACCAATAATGTGATACCTAATCTTAAAGATATCCTAAAGCCAGCTGCAACAGATCGTGTGTCAGAAATTAATCCTAATGAAGCTATCAAATTTTTAAACAAATGGGCTTCTTCTTGGGAGAATAAAAGTTTTCAAGAATATTTTAAATGCTATGCAGATAGCTTCTATCCAAAAAAATTCAATTCTAAAAATTCTTGGGTCACAGATAGAAGAAGTAAAATTGAAAATAAAAAAAATATAAAGATAAAGATATCTAATATAAAAATAATTAGTTTTGGTGAGAATAATTTTCTTTTGCAGTTTACTCAATCATATAACTCTAATTCGTTTTCTGATGTTGTAGATAAACATATAACGGTAGCTCTTGAAAAAAATAGTTTTAAGATAACCGGGGAATATACTCTTAAATAATGCGAATAATTCATCATGCTGTAATAATATTTGCGCTATTATTTACGGGAAATTTTGCTTTTTCTATTGAAACCCCGTTACCAAACGAAAGAGCAGAGATAGAATTATTAAAAATAATTGATTACATGAGAAATGGGAATAATGCAGATGCGTTAATTATAGCTGAACAATTAACGAAGAAGTACCCTAACTTTAAATTAGGCAAAATTATTTATGCAGATTTGCTATCTTCCTACCTAGAAAAAAAGCCACTACTTGGAAGTGTTTCACAGGACAAGAGGTTAAATGATTTAAAAAACGAAGCAAAGGCAAGAATAAATTTTAACTCTGTTTATAAAAAACAGGATTTATTGCCTAGATCAATAATTAAATTAGCAGATAATACGCCATATGCCTTTTTGATTGAGCTATCAAAATCAAGATTATATTTAATACAAAATAATAATGGTATACCTGAAATAATTGCTGATTTTTATGTATCTATAGGGAAAGAAGGTTTCAATAAGAAAACTTCCGGGGATAACAAAACCCCAGTGGGAGTTTATAAAATTACATCTTATTTAGCAGATGATGATTTACCTGAGTTATATGGAAATGGTGCTTACCCTATAAATTACCCAAATTCATGGGATAAAAGAAATAACAAAACTGGTTATGGAATATGGATTCATGGAGTTCCACGAGACGTCTACAGCAGACCTCCTTTAACAAGTGAAGGTTGCGTAGTTACTAGTAACAGAACTTTACATAAATTAAAAAAATATGTTGTAACAGGAGTAACTCCTGTAATACTTGTTGAAAAAGTGAATTGGATTAAACGTAGTGCATGGCATCAAAATAACAACGAAGCTTCCAATATACTTAAACAATGGGAAGAAGTATGGGAAAGCCTTGATCCTCATGATTTTATTTCTCTACATTCAATCAATTTTGAAAGTAAAAAACATAATTTTGAAAAAAGAGTAGCTCATATTTTGCGAATAATAGAAAAAAAGACTTTTATTAAAGTTAAAGTTGAAAACCTTAATTTATTTTATTATCCTAAGAATAAGAATTTGATTTATGCTGATTTCAAACAGTTTTACGAAAGTAATAATTTTAATACCTCTTCTAATAAAAAGATTTTTTGGAAAAAAGAAAAAGATAAAGTATGGAGAATTTTATATGAAGACACTTAAACTTAAAAAATATCTTGACTTAGATGAATAATATGTATAATAAAAAACCTAATTTTAAATAATCCAGGAAAATATAATGTCAGAGAATATACTAAAAGCTACAGATGCAGAATTTGATAATTTAGTTATAAATTCAGATAAGCCAGTCCTAGTAGATTATTGGGCTGAATGGTGCGGACCTTGCAAAATGATTGCTCCAATTCTAGAGGAAGTTGCAAATGAAATGTCTGATAAAGTTACAATTGCAAAGTTAAATGTTGATGAAAATTCTCAAACACCTCCAAAATACGGGATACGGGGCATACCTACACTAATGCTTTTTAAAAATGGAGAAGTTGTAGGCACACAAGTTGGTGCTGTAAGCAAAACTGATTTAATCAAATTTATTGAAGATAACATTTAAAAAACACTAGACGAAAGTTAAAATTAATGTTAAATTTTGCTCTCAGTTGAAGTTTTAGCACCCCAAAGAAAATTATTCACACGTAAATTAAAGTTTAAAAAGCTTAAAATCGAGCAGTAATAATCTATAGAACCCACAGGTAAAAAAAATATTATGAACTTATCAGAGTTAAAGAAAAAAAGTCCACCAGATTTGCTAACTATGGCAGCAAATATGGGAATAGAAAATATTTCTAGATCTAGAAAACAAGAAGTAATATTTTCTATTTTAAAATCCCATGCTAAGAGTGGCGAAGATATTTTTGGCGATGGTGTTCTTGAGATACTGCAAGATGGATTTGGTTTTCTTAGGTCAGCAAATAGTTCTTACCTAGCTGGTCCTGATGATATTTATGTCTCACCTAGTCAAATTAGAAAATTTGGATTGAGAACTGGAGATACGGTATCAGGAAAAATTAGACCTCCAAAAGAATCAGAAAGATATTTTGCATTACTCAAAGTTGATCAAATTAATTACGAAGCTCCTGAGAATGCAAAAAGAAAAATATTATTTGAAAATCTAACTCCTCTACATGCGGAAAAAAGAATTAAGCTAGAAAGAGGTAACGGAAGTAGTGAGGATATAACTGCAAGAATAATAGATATCTGCGCTCCTATAGGTAAGGGCCAGAGAGGATTGGTTGTTTCACCACCGAAAGCTGGTAAAACAATTATGCTTCAAAATATTGCTCAAAGTATTAAAACAAACAACCCTGAGTGTCATTTAATTGTTTTACTAATAGATGAAAGACCAGAAGAAGTTACAGAAATGTCTCGCATGGTAGATGGTGAGGTGGTCTCTAGTACATTTGATGAGCCTGCAACTAGACATGTTCAAGTTGCTGAAATGGTTATTGAGAAAGCCAAAAGGCTAGTAGAACACAAGCATGATGTTGTAATTCTATTAGACTCAATTACCAGACTTGCAAGAGCATACAATACGGTTGCGCCTTCATCGGGTAAAGTTCTTACTGGTGGTGTAGATGCTAATGCACTACATCGACCTAAAAGATTCTTTGGTGCAGCTAGAAATATTGAGGAAGGTGGTTCCCTTACAATTTTAGCAACTGCACTTGTTGAAACCGGATCTAAAATGGATGAGGTTATTTACGAAGAATTTAAAGGTACAGGAAACAGTGAGATTCATCTAGATAGAAAAATAGCAGAAAAAAGAGTGTACCCAGCTATAGCAATTAACAAATCCGGCACTAGAAGAGAAGAGTTATTAACCTCTCCGGAAGAACTTCAAAGAATGTGGATACTAAGAAAATTCATGCATTCTATGGGGGAAACTGAGGCTGTAGAATTTTTATTAGATAAATTAAAGTCGACAAAAACTAATGATGATTTTTTTGAGTCTATGAAAAGATAAATTTATTATTTATCTCTTTATCCCCAATATCGTGTCTTTTGATCTTACCTTCCCAAGACACTTGATTGCATCTATCGTAGGCTTTAGCTTGAGCTACTTGAAGATTAACGCCTAATGCCGTCACAGACAGCACTCTTCCACCATTTGTTACAAAATGACCGTTATTTAGCTTGGTCCCAGAATGAAATATTTTTACACCATTAACTTTATGTTCTAACCCTTCAATTTTTTTATTCTTCTCATAGCTTCCTGGGTAACCCTCGGATGCCAAAACAATTGTACAAGCGCTCTCATTCTTCCATTTAATCTCTAAATTACTTAGTTTTGAATTTATAGTTGCTAAAAATATATCAGTAATATCACTTTCGAGTCTCATTAGTATTGCCTGAGTCTCAGGATCTCCCAACCTACAATTATATTCTAAAACATACGGGTTCTTATCTTTATCAATCATTAGCCCCGCATAAAGAAACCCCTGGTAATCAATATTTATTTTCTTTAACTCTATTAATGTCGGGCGGATAATTTGATTTATAATTGTCTTTGAAAGCTCATTATCAATTAACTTTGTCGGCGAATATGCGCCCATACCACCAGTATTTGGGCCAAGGTCACCATTATGTAATTTTTTATGATCTTTTGATGATGCTAGCGGGATAATTTCTTCGCCAGATACTAAGCATATAAAACTTGCTTCTTCCCCTTTTAAAAATTCTTCCACAAGAATTAATTTTGTTTTTATACCATCTATTTTACCCTGGAATAAATTATTAACTGTTGCAAATGCTTTCTCTTTATCTTGTATTATAAAAACACCTTTCCCTGCTGCCAAACCATCTGCCTTTATGACTATTGGCATACTTTGACTTTTAATATAATTAATAGCAGATACTGAGTCTGTAAAAGACTGGTGTTTTGCTGTCAGAACCTTACCGGAATTAAGTATTTTCTTACAAAAATCTTTTGAGCCCTCTAACTGAGATGCTAATTTATTTGGCCCAAATATTGTTAAATTATTTTTCTGAAATTCATCTACTATTCCATTTACCAAGGGTACTTCTGGACCAACAACTGTTAAATCAATTTTCTTTTCCTTAGCTAGATTAATATAATCATTTAAAGTCGGATTATTTAACCTCACAAGTTCTACTTTTTTTTCTTGAGCAATACCAGGATTTCCCGGGCTAACAAAAATATTATTTACTTTATTAGACTGCGAAGCTTTCCATGCTATTGCATGCTCTCTTCCACCACTACCTATAATTAATAAATTCATTTCTAGTGCCTAAAATGTCTTATTCCAGTAAATACTAAACTAAGATTTAATTCGTTTGCTTTATCAATTACCTCTTGATCATTTTTTGAGCCTCCAGGCTGGATAATAGCTTTTATACCTAACTCAGCTGCTTTTTCAACATTATCAGGAAAGGGGAAAAATGCATCTGATGCCATTACAGCATTATCTAGACTTAGATTTTCTTGCTCAGCTTTCTTAGAAGCGATAAATGTAGAATCTATTCTACTCATTTGTCCTGCGCCAACACCTAATGTTTTCTTATTTTTAGCAAACACGATTGCATTTGATTTAACATATTTTGCAACTACCCAAGCAAAACCTAAATCATCTAATTCTTTTTGTGTGGGTAATCTTTCAGATACCACTTTATATTTCTCAATTTTATCTTCTTTTGAGTGATCTAAATCCTGCATCAAAATACCATCACTAATATTTTTTATCTGTTTTGCATTATTAAAATCAGTTTTCTTATAATCTACGTACTCAATTATTCGAACATTTTTTTTTGTCTTCGCATACTCTAGTGAATCACTAGAGAATAATGGAGCTATGATTAATTCTACAAACTGATTGTCAAGAATACTTTTCATTAATTCCTCATTAACTTCACTATTAAATGCTATTACTCCACCAAATGCTGAAACTGAGTCTGTTAAATAAGCATTTTTATATGCATCTTGTAAATTATTATCACTCGATACTCCGCAAGGATTTGCATGTTTTACAATTACACAAGATGGTTTTTCAAAATTTATTACACATGATAGGGCTGTATCGCCGTCTACAATATTATTGAATGATAATTCTTTTCCCTGTAATGTTTTTGAGTTTACAATACTAACTTCTCTTTCATTATAATTTTGAAAGAGGGAAGCTTTTTGATGCGGATTCTCACCATATCTCAAATTACTGATTTTTTTGAACGTATGGAATTTTGGGAAGCTCTCTCCTTCTATTTCTTTTTCTAAATAATTTGCTATGCAAATATCATAATGCGCAACATATTGAAATGCTCTTAACGACATTTTTTTATTAATATCTTCATTTGATATTTTTTGTGAATTATAATTATTTATGAAATAGTTATAATCATTAGGGTTTGTTAAAACAGTGCAATTTAAGTAGTTTTTTGCGGCTGCTCTAACCATCGCTGGGCCGCCTATATCTATATTCTCTATTGCGTTTTCAAATCTCACATTAGGTTTATTTATAGTATTTTCAAAAGGGTAGAAGTTAACTACTAATACATCTATTCTTTTAATATTTAGCTCACTAAGGATCTGATCATCACATTTTCTTGCTAGTAGTCCAGCGTGGACATTTGGGTGAAGAGTCTTTACTCTTCCGTCCATAATTTCTGGGAAATTTGTTATTTCTGAAATAGATACCACTTCTATCTTTAATTCTTTTAATTTTTTGTATGTTCCGCCTGTAGAAATAATTTTAAAATTGTTACTTATCAAAAAATTTGCTAATTCCCCTACATTGGATTTATCAGAAACACTTATTAATGCATACTTTTTATTTATACTCAAAACAAAATGTCCTTTTATGAAATATTATATTGCTTCATTTTTTTCCTTAGTGTTCCTCTACTTAAACCTAATAATTCAGATGCTCTAGACTGATTACCTTTGCAATATTTTATGGTTTCTTCTATTAACGGCCTTTCTACCTCACCAATAACCAAATTGTAAACTTTATCTATCGGATAGCCATCAATTTTCTTAAAATACTCTTTCATTGCCTGACTAACAAATTCTCTCAACAGTGTATTTGGTTTATTTTGATCCATTTTCACGTTTAAATTTATTTTCTAGGTAATTAATACTGAATCCACCCTTTTGAAATTCGGTATCTAAAATTAATTTTTTCTGAAGATCTATATTTGTGTCTATTCCATCTATAACAATTTCATTTAACGCGTTACTCATTCTTCTGATCGCTGCATTTCTATTGTTACCATATGATATTAGTTTACCTATCATCGAATCATAATTTGGCGGGACTTTATATCCATTATAAATATGTGTGTCCATTCTGACCCCAGGACCACCTGGTGCATGAAATTGATCTATAGTTCCTGGGCAAGGAATAAAAGTTTCAGAATTTTCAGCATTTATTCTACACTCTATAGCATGTCCTCTGATTTCTATTTCATCTTGTTTATAACCAACTTTTTCCCCAGACGCTATTAAAAGTTGTTGCCTTACAATATCTATCCCTGTGATCATTTCTGTCACTGGATGCTCTACTTGAATTCTTGTATTCATCTCAATAAAGTAAAATTTCCCATCCTGGTATAAAAATTCGAATGTGCCTGCTCCAATATAATTAATTTTCTTGCATGCGCTAACAACCAACTCGCTCATTTGCTTTCTAATTTCTGCTGTTAAGCCTGGAGCAGGAGCTTCCTCAATTACTTTTTGATGCTTTCTTTGCATCGAACAATCTCTTTCTCCTAAGCATATTGCATTTCCAAAATTATCACATAAGACTTGGAACTCGATATGCCTAGGTTTTTGTAAAAATTTTTCTATGAAAACTGTGTCATTACCAAATGCTAATTGCGCTTCGTTTTTTGTCATACTAATTGCTTCTTCTAAATCTTCTTCTTTATCAACATTTCTCATGCCGCGGCCACCACCGCCATGAGCTGCTTTAATTAAAATTGGGTATCCCACCTGTTTTGCGATTTTTTTACTTTCTTTAATATCATCTGTGACTTTACCCTTAGATCCAGGGATCCCTGTGATACCTACATCTGCCATAGCTTTTTTAGCAAGTATTTTATCACCCATTAACCTGATTGTTTCTGATCTTGGGCCTACAAAAATGAAATCTGATTTAGTTACTTGTTCCGCAAAATCAGCATTCTCAGATAAAAATCCAAATCCCGGATGAATTGCGTCAGCATTTGTTATTTCTGCCGCACTAATGATTGATGATGAAAGTAAATAACTTTCTCTAGAGTCTGCTGGTCCAATACAAACCGTCTCATCTGCTAACCTAACGTGCATAAGGTCTCTATCGACTTCAGAATGCACAGCAACCGTTTTAATACCGAGATCTTTGCAAGCTCTTAAAATACGTAATGCTATTTCACCCCTGTTAGCTATCAATAACTTTTTAATCATTTTCTACTCTACTATAAACATGACTTGATTAAATTCAACAGGCTGAGCATTTTCTACTAAAATTGCTTTCACTATTCCACTTTTGTCTGATTCTATTTGATTCAGCATCTTCATAGCTTCAATTATACAGATTGTATCGCCGGTCTTAACAGAGTCTCCTACCTTAACAAATGGTTTAGCCTCTGGAGATGGTGCCTCGTAAAATGTCCCAACCATAGGAGATTTAATTTCATGCCCAGTTATTTCTAACGGAGATTCTGCAGTCTCGTTAAGAGTTGGAGTTATTTGAGGATTTATTGGGTTATGAGATACTGGAAATTGATTTGTTTCATTTTGGCTCAATACATTAGTAGCTTTACTTAACCTGATCGACTCCTCACCTTCTATTATTTCTAGCTCACTGAGAGATGACTCTTCTAGCATCTCCATTAATTTTTTTACTTTTCTTATATCCACAGCTATTTCCTTTTGTTAATAATATTAAAAGCTGACATTAAAGCCAACTCGTATCCAAATATTCCATGCCCTGATATTACTCCTACGGCAATATCCGAAAGATAAGATTTCTTTCTAAATTCCTCTCTAGCAAAAACGTTTGAAATATGAATTTCTATAAACGGAATAGAAACTCCTAAAAGTGCATCTCTTAAAGCTATACTTGTATGTGTGAAAGCTCCAGGGTTAAAAATTATAAATTCCAACTTGTCTTTTTTTGCTCTGTGAATCTCATCTATTAATTCAGACTCCGAATTGAATTGATGATGACTCAGATCAACATTAATTTCTTTAGCAACCACATCTAATCTTGATGAAATATCATCTAAAGACTCATACCCATATATTTCAGGCTCTCTTTCACCTAAAAGATTAAGATTTGGGCCATTAAGTATTAGGATTTTATACATAAGTTCTTTTAAATTCTTTAAATTTCGGTTATTTTCATAAAAATAACACTTAATATATTTTTAATCAATCTTTTTTTAATTCTTTTAGGTGTTCTGTAAATTCTTCTGGCCCCATATAGCCCTGAATCATAAAGCCCTTAAGTTCTTTGCCTTTATTATTATAAAATTTATAAGCTGGTGGTCCTAAAATATTTAAATATCTTAGTAACTCGATATCTTCCTTCTTATTACTTGTTACATCTATTTTAACCAACCGTAAATCTTTTAGAAGTTGCTCTACATTCTTATTTTTAAAAGTTTTATGCTCCATCAGTTTGCATTCTACACACCAATCCGCATAAACATCTAAGAAGATCATATTATCACCATCTTCTTTTAAATACTTCTTAAGATCACTGACATTATCAATTTTTTTAAATATTAGATTTGATTCCTGGTTATTGATATTGAAAATAGGAACTAATCTATCTATAAATGTTAATGCTACAAGGAGCAATAAAATCCCTATTACATAGTTAATGCCTTGCATCCATTTTCCAGTTTTTGGAATAAACTTACCCATAAATGTTCCGTAAGCAAGTAACGGAATACTCATTCCTAAACCTAAACTTAAAAATAATAAACCTGTAATAAGTGACCCAGGATTATTAGATGTTACATATAAAAATATTGCCGCTAAAGGAGGAGCTACACAGGGGCCAATTATTAATGCAGATATAAATCCCATTATAAATGACCCTTTATATGTCCCAGTATTATTTTTATTACTAGATTTACTCGCCCACCTCTGTATAAAACTTGGTATTTTAATATCATACAAACCGAACATTGAAAAAGATAATGCTATTAATATTAAAATAAAAAATACTAAATAAATAGGATTTTGAAAAGTACTTTGAAGGTTATAAATATTTGTTGAATACCCGATAAATAGGCCTACTATGAAGTGCAAAGTGCAAAGCCCTGCTACATAATTTAAAGATAGTAAAAACGGTTTGTGTGTATTATCACTGTTTGCTTTTAATATTATACCTGACAGTATTGGCACCATTGGGAGTACGCAAGGCGTGAAAGATAAAAGGAGTCCGAATCCTATAAATAGTAATATATTTTTTAAAATATTATTATCTGTAATTTCACCAAGAATTTTATCTGGTTCGGATATTTTATCTTCTGAGGTAATATTTTTTTCTGCTTCTTGGTCTATATAAAAAAACTTTTTGAGTGGGGGGTAACATAGTCCTTTACTGGCACATCCTTGGTAGTGCACTTCTAGTAAATCTATTTTTGTTTTTGTGTTTATTATTACTTTAAAATTATTTTCGTATATATTACTTTTCCCAAAGTACTGGTCTTCTTTTATTTTTGAAACTGGAAAATCTATTTGAGTTAATTCTTTTTTATTAACATAAAATTTTATTTTCTCTTTATATAAGTAATATCCCGGTTCAATATTAAAATTTATTTTTAATAGATTTTTTGATTGATTTTCTACAGATACTTTGAAAGCTTCTTCAGCCTTTAAAAAAATACTATTGTTGCTAGATGAAAATAAACTATCAGCCATAGCATTGTTAAATACTAAAAAAAATAATAAGAGATATTTTAAAATTAGATAATTTAACTTCATATTAATATATTAACTTAATGTAACTTCCTTGTTCTGGCTCTCCTGTTGGAAACATGTTGTTTATTACTCTCAACCTTTTTTCGGCGTGGCTACTAAAATCTGTTTTAAGAGATAATTTTTTATACGTATCTCCTGCTTTTACTTTGTATACTACTATTTTTTTTGGCTCGCTTAATTTTATTTCTTTCTCTTTCAATTTTCTAATGCTACCTATCGTCTCATCAAAAAGATATTCATTTTTTTTATAATCTTTTTTATTTTTACATGTGGCTAATACGTGAAATGCTTCTTTTTTATTTTTATATAATATCGCGACCCTACACTTTCTGCTCTTTCCAAAGCTTGTATCTATTTTGACTGTTGCCGCATAACCCTTATATTCATATGTATTTACTTCTTGGCCGTTTTTATAATTTTCTCCATATAATCTTCTTATTAACTGTTCAGCGGTTATCTTTCTATTTAAATCTCTCATTGTCACCTCTATCATCACTTCCCTGTTTTTAGATGTTGCTAGTATAGAGTTCTGTAGATTTTCTATTTTCCAGCCCGCTGGAAACTCTACTGTAAAATTTAGTTCTCCATGATAAAAGCTAGATCCTCTTGCTGAACCCTGACCTTCTCCTGGTCCAAATGGTATGCCGGCTATCATATTTAAATATTTTTGTTTGTTATTTCCTAATTTTTTTTTATTAATATTTTTTTTAGCTGCCTTTATAACCTCTTGTAGTCTTTTGTCGTTGTCAGGATGCGAAGAAAATATTCCGTGGTAGGCATAAGGCTCTCTATTTTCTTCCTCAGCTAGAACTTTATCGAACTCTTCTTGGTTTTTCAGAACTCCTATAACGTTCTGTAATGCTTCTGGATTGTAACCTACTCTCGCTATATATTCAGCGCCGATTCTATCAGCCTCTAACTCGGCTTCTCTTCCAAAGCCTCGTAAAATTGCTTGCGTGGCTAACCGACTTAAGTTTGATATTTGTCGATTACCTACAACTATACTAAATACCGTAGTTAAAATACTTGTCACTTGATTTTTAGAGTATTGTTTTACTCCGTGTCTTGCAGTTATATGGCCTAACTCGTGGCCCAGCACTCCTGACAACTCTGCCTCGCTCCCCAAATAGGCCAACATTCCCCTGGTTATGTAAACATATCCTCCTGGTATTGCAAAAGCATTGACTTGAGGACTATCTAAAATTGTAAAATGATATATTAGCTCTTTTCTATGACTGACGGCGGCAAGTTTTTCACCTAGTTCTGTTACATATTGAAGTAATTTTAGGTCTTGATAGGGTCTATATGACTTCATAACCTGTATGTGAGATGTTCTTCCTAGCTCAGTCTCTTCATCCTCTGATAGCAAAGTTAGATCCCTTTCCCCTGTTACTGGATTTGTAGAGCAAGACGACAGAGAGCCTGTCATGGTGAAAAAAGTTGTAGCCTTTAAAAATGTTCGCCTATTCATATACTAATATTGCACATAAAGCACAAAAATATAAAGCATTATAAATAGAATTTATGTTTTACTGTATCTCTTTTTAAACTTATCTACTTGTCCAGCAGTATCTAATATCTTCTGCTTACCTGTGTAGAATGGATGACACTGCGAACATACATCTATTGAAAGACTAGAGTCTTTATAAGTTGATTTAGTTGTGATTTTACTTCCACAACTACACACAACTTCGATTTCGTTATATTTCGGATGAATACCTTTTTGCATAATCTTAATGTTATCGTTAAATTCAAGAGAATGAATAATACCTAAAGAACCATATTGCTACAAGTAATATCGTTGCTAATATAAATATATCTATTATTAGTAAAATTTATAAGGGTACTTAGCACTCTCTTTGGTATTAAATATTAATAAATCTATATAAATTACTGTTTTCCTGGGATATTTTTTATATCCACAAAAATTGTGGATAACTCTGTGCAAAAAACTTATTTTTTTCTTTAAACTTCAAACATTCTAAAGGCCATGTTAGATTGTACAATTATTGTACAATATAAGTAATTGATTTATATATGTAAAATTTATGTTTTTTGAGTATAAGAGATTTATTATGGATAACTAAAAAAACCTGAAAAACATATCAACTGTGTATAAAATTTCTATTTGCTCAGTAATTTTAAAAAAAAAATCAAAAATCAACATAAATTTACGTTTTTTTGAAAAAAAAACTATAACCTATGTATGATTGATTGTATTGAGAATGATTCTTACTTGCGTTTTAGATAACTCTTATAAATTACGCATTATTTCCATAAAGTCTAATTTAAATAGCTCTAATGCTTTACCACGGTGACTAATTACATTTTTTTGGCTCTCAGACAACTCTGCAGCCGTGCATTTTAGGTCTGGTAAATAAAACAATGCATCGTATCCAAAACCATTCTTACCTGCTCTTCCTTCATTGATATAGCCCTCCCATGATGCGTTATATATATTCGGCACAGGGCAGTCATGATAGGGAAGGAATGCAATAGTACAATGATATCGTGCTGTTCTCTTTTTAAATGGAATATTCTTAAGCTCTTTTAATAATAGCGAGTTATTTTCTTCGTCATCACATTTTTCACCTGCATATCGGGCAGAATAAATACCAGGCCTCCCAAATAACGCGTCTACCTCTATCCCAGAATCATCTGCTATTGCTGGTAAGCCAGATACAAAACATGCATTTCTTGCTTTTAATATTGCATTTTCTATAAATGTTAAGCCTGTTTCTGCAGCCTCAGGTATATTTAAAGAAGATTGGGAAATTATCTCTACTGATGCCCCGTCTAATATCTTCTCAAATTCCTTAATTTTATGAGAATTATTAGAAGCTAAAACAATTTTACTCATAGCTATTTAATACTTCTTTCTGAATCTCAATAATAGAATTCACTCCTTCTGTCGCCAAAACTATCATCTTATTTAATTCATCTTGAGAAAACGCACCTTTTTCAGCTGTTCCCTGAATCTCAATGAAGTTACCCTCTTCGTTCATAATAAAGTTCATATCTGTCTCAGCATTAGAGTCTTCTTGATAATCAAGATCTAAAAGAATCTCGCCATCTACTTTTCCTAATGACACGGAACCTGTGTATGACTTAATAGCATCAGCGGAGCTGAAACTATCATTCTCTTGAGTTCTTAATGCTAAACAGAGTGCTACAAATCCACCAGTTATTGATGCTGTCCTGGTTCCTCCATCAGCCTGTATAACATCACAGTCAATAGTTATTGATCTTTCACCTAATTTATCTAGATGAACCGAGGATCGTAAAGAACGACCAATTAATCTTTGGATCTCCATAGTTCTTCCACTTTGCTTATTTTTTGCTTCTCTGCGCATTCTTTCATTCGTAGATCTAGGAAGCATGCCGTACTCTGCGGTCACCCACCCCATGTTTTTCCCTTTTAAAAAACGCGGGACGTTATTTTCTATGGTTGCATTGCATATGACTTTTGTTTCCCCAAATTCTACTAAAACTGACCCTTCTGGGTGAGCTATGTAATTTTTAGTTATCTTAATATCTCTTAATTCATTAGGCTTTCTATTATCTTTTCTCATTATTAGTTTTTCTCGAAATTTTGATGGGTAAAATAAATTTGCTTATTTCTTATTTTTATGAAGAATTACATTCAAATGAATAATAACATAGTATTAAATCGTAGTGGAGAACAGAAATTATGAAAATAGCGATCCTTACAACTGGTGGTACATTCGACAAAGTATATTTTGATGCTAATAGTGAATATAGTATAGGTGAGCCATGCATATCATCTATTTTGGATGAAGGTAATGTAACTTCTGACTACCGAGTTCAATCTATTTTAAAAAAAGATAGTCTTGATATAAATCAAGATGAAAGAGAAGTAATAAAAAATTCTATTATTGCTTGCGAAGAAGAAAGAATAATTATAACTCATGGGACTGATACCATGATTGAGACTGCAAAATTCTTAGAAGATATACAAAATAAAACTATTATCCTTACTGGGTCTATGCAACCAGCTAGATTCAGAAAAACTGACGCTATATTTAATTCAGGATTTGCTTTTGCTGCAGCCTCATGCTTAGAAAATGGTGTTTATATAGCTATGAGTGGTAGAATATTTAAATCAGGTGATGTAAGAAAAAATATAGACTTAGGGAAATTTGAAAATAAAAACTAATGTTTGAGAGTGACGACTATGATAAAAAAAATATGCACAATCATTTTCATGCTAATTTCAACAGCCTCTTTCTCTAATCAATCAAATTTATTTAGCGCTGGTGTTCCTTCACTAGCTCCTATGTTAGAAAATGTAACACCTGCGGTTGTAAATATATATACAATTAGCGAGGCTGAAGAAACAACCCAACAAATAGATGATCCTTTTCTAAGAAAATTTTTTAATATTCCTGGTCAGCAAAAATCCAACAAGAAAAATCGGGCTGGTCTTGGGTCTGGAGTGATCATTAATAGCAAGAAAGGATATATTATTACTAATAATCATGTAATAGCAAAAGCTAAGGACATAAAGGTAAAACTTCAAGATGGGAGGGAGTTTAAGGCTACTTTAGTTGGGTCCGATCCTGCATCAGATGTTGCCGTAATAAAGATCTCTCCAGATAAATTACATGCTATAAAATTCTCTGATTCAGATAAATTAAGAGTTGGTGATTTTGTTGTAGCCATTGGTAATCCATTTGGTATTGGCCAAACCGTTACCTCAGGAATAGTTAGTGCATTAGGACGATCAGGTTTGGGAATAGAGGCTTATGAAAATTTTATACAGACAGACGCATCAATTAACCCAGGAAACTCAGGTGGTGCTTTAGTCAATCTTAAAGGCGAACTTATTGGTATTAATACGGCTATAATTGGTTCAAGGGGTGGCTCTGGTAGCGTTGGGATTGGACTTGCAATTCCTGTAAATATGGCTCTTGATATAACAAAACAACTTATAGAATACGGTAAAGTCAGAAGAGGATACCTTGGGGTATCGGCACAAGATCTAACAAATGATTTGTCAAAGGCGTTTGGTATTAAAACAAATAAAGGCGCCATAATAACTCAGGTTTTAAAAGATTCTCCAGCAGATCTCGCAGGGATATCTATAGGAGATGTTGTTATAAAAATTAATAATGAAAATGTGCAAAATGCTTCTGCAATGAGAAATAAAATAGGTCTTCTAAAGCTTAACAGTATTATAACTATGGAAATTAATCGAAAGGGTAAAATTATTACTACAGAAGTTCAAATTACTGAGCCGAAGATTTCTAAAAATGACAGTATTAAAATAAACTCAAGACTACAGGGAATTATTTTTAGCGAAATCCTAGAAAATATGCCTGAGTACGGGAAAATTACTGGTATTAAAATTACAAAAATGAGAAAAGATAGTGTAGCTTTCTCAGCAGGCATAAGGCCTAATGATATAATATTATCTATAAATAATATCCCTGTTCAAAAGATCCAGGATTTAGAAATTGTGGCTGGGAAAAATGATTCTGAGATCGTGGTGCATGTCCAAAGAAAAAATAGAACAGCGTTTATTTTATTGAAATAAAAATTAGCCACCAGTTATTGTAGGGAAAAATGCGACTTCATCGCCGTCCTTAACAATTGACTTAAAGTCTGAATGTTCATAATTTTTTGCCGAATAAATACTATACTTAATTTTATCTAAATTAAGTTTTAAAAATATATATTCTATAGTAGATTCTGATTTTGGTAATTCCATGTACTCTTCTTTTTTACCAATATCTTCAGAGAGCCTAGCTAAGTAAATTACTTTTATTTTCATATTTTGTTACACTACTGAAAAAACTAAATATTATTTAAATGAAAAAAGATCTAACACACTTTACAAAATCTGGCGACGCACATATGGTAGATATCCATAAAAAGGATATCACAAATAGAATAGCTGTAGCCAGTGGTAAAATTTATATGTCTAACCATTCTATTAAAAAGATAAAAGAAGGTAGTCATAAGAAGGGCGATGTTCTAGGTATAGCAAGGATTGCTGCTATCATGGCCGCAAAAAAAACATCTGACCTCATACCCCTATGTCATAATATAAATTTATCATCTGTAAATGTTTCATATAAAATTAATCTTTCAAAAAGGCTAGTATCTTGTGAAGTATCAGTAGCTACTATTGGAAAAACTGGTGTTGAAATGGAAGCCCTGACAGCTGTACAAATTGGATTACTCACAATTTATGATATGTGTAAAGCTATAGACAGAGGTATGATAATTACTGATATTCAACTTGAGTCTAAAAAAGGTGGTGCTTCAGGTGAATGGAAGCGTTCAAAGCAATAATCAATTAAAAGAATTTTCTAAAAGTTTAATAACATGGCATAAGAACAATGGTAGGCATGACTTACCATGGCAAATAAATATAAATCCTTACAGTGTTTGGATTTCAGAAGTAATGCTTCAACAAACCCAAGTAAAAACTGTTTTACCTTACTATAAGAAATTTCTTATAAAGTACCCGAATATCAAAGTACTGAGCGAATCATGCCTTGAAGATATATTAGAGTCTTGGACTGGCCTAGGATTTTACCGTAGAGCAGAAAATATTTATAATTCTGCACAAATAATTAAAGAAAAATACGAATGTATTTTTCCGAAAGAATATGAAGACATTATAAGTCTTCCTGGTATTGGGAGATCTACAGCTGGAGCAATACTCTCAATAGCATATAATAAAAAATACCCAATTCTAGATGGTAATGTAAAAAGAGTCATAAAAAGATACTTTGCAGTTAGGGAGGAGTCTAATGCTGAAA
>Ga0209709_10000861_pt1 | contig 28564 bp, 30 predicted proteins | sample ArcticOcean_MG_C_2_FD_187435 | JGI IMG/M metagenome (GOLD analysis project Ga0209709, IMG submission 187435) | Marine microbial communities from western Arctic Ocean - ArcticOcean_MG_CB4_136 (SPAdes) (version 2) | ecosystem: Environmental > Aquatic > Marine > Oceanic | place: Arctic Ocean... | reverse complement strand
GTTGTTGGATCAGATGTCATATTAAATAAAAATTTAGAAAATATGGAAAGAATTTTAACCAATCCAACAGATATTATTGGTAAGTTTGACAATATATTAGTGACAGTAATAGCATTATTTTTTATTATTTTTGCTTCAGGATCAACAAATTTAATAGCAAATTATGTACCTGCTCAAAACTCATTGTTAAATTTTATTCCAAGTAAACTTAATTTAAAAAGTTCAGGACTTATTATTGCTATATTAGGATCTATTATTGGTATTTTTTGGCTACCATTATTAAGTCAAATTGGAATTTTATCTTTTGTTGATACTGCAGGTTCATTTTTTGGCCCACTTTTTGGGGTTATAATAATTGATTATTACTTAATTAAAAAAACTAGCTTGATTAATAAAGATATTTTTTCATCAGAAAGTAATGGTACTTATTATTATTCTTATGGTTGGCATTTCAAAGCAGTATATTCTTTATTTATTGGTTTTATTTTTGCTGCTTCAACAATTTGGAATGTAAATTTAATGTTTTTACAATCCTATTCATGGATAATTGGAGCTTTCATCTCATCTTTAACTTATTATTTATTAGCTTATAGATAGGGTTATGCATCAATTTGATTTAAATGATAGAACAGCAATAATTACAGGAGGTGCTCAAGGCTTTGGTTATGATATTGCTAAAAGATTCTTAAATTCTGGAGTAAAAGTTATCATCTGGGATATTGATGAGAATGAACTGTTAAAAGCTTCAAAGAAATTAAATAATTCAAATCTTTTATTTAATGTTGTTGATGTTTCTAATTATAATCAAGTTAAAACTGCTATTGATGAAATAATTAAAAAATCTAATATTGATATATTGATCAATAACGCTGGAATTACTGGATCGACAGCACCTTTATGGGAATATGACCTAAAAGAATGGAACAAAATAGTCAATATTAATTTAATGGGTACATTTAATTGCTGTAAGTGTGTTGTGCCAAATATGATCAAAAATAATTATGGTAGAATAGTTAATGTAGCTTCTGTAGCTGGTAAAGATGGAAATGCTAATGCAAGCGCGTATAGCTCTGCAAAAGCTGGTGTCATAGGTCTAACGAAATCACTAGGTAAAGAGTTGGCAGATAAAAATATTGCTGTTAATGCCGTAACCCCAGCAGGTGCTAAAACAAGAATATTAGACCAAATGTCAAAAGAGCATGTAGCTCGAATGCTCTCCAAAGTTCCAAGAGGAAGGTTTTTAGAAATAGAGGAATTTACATCCTTAATTTGCTGGTTATCATCTGAAGAAAACTCATTTTCTACAGCTGCTATATTTGATATTAGTGGGGGTAGATCTACTTATTAGCTACAATTTTTTTTGTAATAGTAGATTTTTTTTTAAATATTTGACTTTCTTTAGCTAAAACAGGTGCAAGAATTATTATTGACCAATATATCAAAAGTATAAATACAGAAATAGATTTCATATCTTTTATTTAATTCTTAATAATGAACTAAGATTGTTTAAAATTTGTCTAAATTTTGATTTTTATAATTAATTGAAAATTAACCTAGATAGTTTATATGGAAAAGAATGTTTAAAAAAATTTTAATTATTTTTATTTTTATTCAATTTTTCAGTCAAATATCTTTAGCTGAGTCGATAAAAGTTTTTGATTTTACTAAAGAAGGGCTAAAGAGTTTAAAGGTAAAAAAAGTAAAAGGTGAAATTAGTTGGTCACTAGGATCAAATGAAAAAGGACCTTATATTAGAGCGGAAGCGGAAGGAAAAGGCTCAGGATTAGGTAGGGAAGTTAAAATTGATCTCTTAAAAACACCATTTATTAACATTACGTGGAAAGTCGAAAAAAATTTACCAGGAATTATTGAGAATAGTAAGAAAGGCCATGATTATGCTGCGAGAGTCTTTGTTATCAAAAAAACAGGTTCTACAGCACTTTCTAATAGAGCTATTAATTATGTTTTTTCAAGTAATAGCTCTATAAATGATAATTGGCCAAGTCCTTTTACAAAAAAATCTATTGATTATGTGCTTTCAACAACAAAAAAAAATAATAACGAGTGGGTTACTGTAAAAGCTAATGTTAGGGAACATTTTAAAAAATTATTTGGTTTAGATGTGAAAGAGTTAAGTGGTGTAGCTATAATGACTGATACAGATAATACAAAATTAAAAGCTATTTCTTATTACCAAAATATTTATTTTTCTTCTAAATAGCTATAATTTTAAATATTTTTTTAGACCCATACTTAAAATTGACAAAAGTATAGCAACAACAACATCTTCAATTGGTGCGGCATCTGGAACACCAAAATTCCAAGTAATAACTCCAATTAACCAAATAATATAAACTTTCATTAATATTATTATATCTTAGTTTAATGTTAAATAATCATTTTTTTTGATATTGTATTTTAATGCATAAAAATTTTACACATAAAGTTAAAGTTTATTATGAAGATACTGATGCTGGTGGCATTGTCTATTATGCTAATTATTTAAACTTTTTAGAAAGAGCAAGAACAGAAGCTGTAGCCAGCTTAGGATTGAGTAATAATAAAATTAAAGAAATTTTTGATGCACACATAATAGTTAAATCATGCAATATTCAGTATAAAATATCAGCACATTTAGAGGAAGAACTAGATATTAGATCTTTTATTAAATCTGTAACAAAAACTTCTTTTCTTATGAAGCAAATTATTACAAGAGTAAATGATGTAATTGCTGAGGCAGAAACTCATTTGGTTTTTATTAATAATTCAGGTAAGCCAATTAAGATACCAGATGTTTTACTTAAAGGTTTTAAACCATATTTTTGTGATAGTATTAAGGGTTAGAATATTTTTTTAGCTATAATAAATAAATTCTTCATCATTTTAAGATTAATAATTTTTGTATTCACATTTCTTGGACTTGGATGATAACATGCTATAAGGGTTTTACCATCAGGTAGGTTATATTTTTTACCGTGTTTAAATATAAATTTTTTATTAATTAAATAATTTTTTTTATAAAATTTGATACAATTATCAAAAGCTACCTTACCTAATGTAATTATAACTTTTAAACTTTTAAGATTAGAAATTTCATTATCAAAATAATTAGAACAATTACTTAATTCGTTTATATTTGGTTTGTCGCCTGGAGGAGCACATTTTAATATATTAGTTATATAGACAGAATTTAATTTTAAACTATCATATAAATCATTAGAAAATGGTTGATTTGAAATTTTGACTGAATGTAGGCATTTAAATAAAAAATCACCAGATTTATCCCCAGTAAATGCTCTGCCAGTTCTTGTTCCTCCATGCGCAGCAGGAGCTAAACCAACAATCATTAATCTTGCTTTTAGATCCCCAAACCCAGGTACTGGTTTACCCCAGTAAGTGTCATTAATATTTTGCTTTCTTTTTTTTTTGGATATTTTTTTAGCAAAATTAATTAATCGAGTACATTTTTTGCACTTTATAATACTATTATTTAATTGAATAAATTTAGTATTCATAATTTATCAGATTAAAATTTTATTTCTTTATTTTTGCAAGATTTATATTCCATCTTGATATAGTTAAATAAAACCCTAAAATTAATATCAAGTATTGAAAATCTTAAATTAATTAAATCTTTAAAAAAATTTATTAAACAATATTTGGAATGTTTAATTGAACGGAGTACCATTCTCTTGTATGTAGGTTTTTTTAGACCTGTACCGCTAACATAATATCTCCAACATCTGTTAAGTAAACTTTGTAAATTATCATTTTGTAGATGATAACACCAAGCCTCACTATCATATGAAATCTTAAATTCACTTAATCTTAACTTAATACAGAAATTAACATCTTCACCATTAGTACGAAATTGTTCATCATAACCTCCAACCTTAATCCAGGCATTTTTATTTAAAAGCATATTAGAACCAGTTATAAATGATTGAACATCAGGAACTATTTTTTCTTTAAATCCATGCATTATGTGAACTGTTCTCCAATAATTGTATCGATTACTTTTTAAATATTTTTCAATTAAAAGGCCTCCACATAAATGACTTTTATTTTTGACCATAGAACTATACATATTAAATAACCATTTCTTATCAGGAACAACATCAGAATCTAAAGCTGCAACAAATTTATTTTTTGATTCTTTAATAGCCAAATTTCTTCCATAACCAAGACCCATATTTTTTGTTAAATTTAAAATCTTAATATTTTTTTTGTATTTATTTAATATTTCTAAGGTAGAATCTGTTGACCCATCATTAACTATTATAATTTCTTGAGGTTTGGGCTCCAAACTCAATATACCAATAATTACTTCTTCAATTGTTTTTTCAACATTATAAGCACACACATAAAGTGAAATATTTTCCATATTAAGAATAAGTATAATTTTGTTTAATTTGTATTATAATAAAGTTAATTATATTTATGTCATCAAAAAAAGCTATGAAACAAGCTCAAAAACAAGCATTTGCTAAACACAGAAGCAATATTACAAATAGTAGATTCAATTCAAAAAAAATAAAATTTGCCAATAAAAATAATAAAAAAAGTAAATAAAAAATTTTTATTAATAAATCAAAATTACTAGTTATCTTTAATTGTTAATTGTTAATTGTTAATTTTAATAAATTGAAATATTTCAAATGTTATTAAGATTTATTTTTGTCAGTATAAAGTAAAGCTATTAGAAAAATAGAAGTCCAAATAATTCCAAGTAAAGATTTGGGAGTTGTTTCTGCATCCCATAACCCCAATTCTAATGCACCAAACATAAGGCCAATAATGTAAATTATTATAACAATCAAAGAATTACTCATTTTTCTAAATATATAAGCTTATTATAAATTTTTATCTATACTTTTGTATTTTTGGCATTGGACAAATCAAATCAATAATATATAAAGCTGCATAATTTGTGGGCGAGTGGCGGAATTGGTAGACGCGTTGGTCTTAGGAACCAATAGTGCAAGCTGTGAAGGTTCGAGTCCTTTCTCGCCTACCATTTAAAAATTATGAAAGTAACAATAGAAAATAAAAAAGGTCTAGACAAAGACATAAAAGTTTTTATAGAAAAAAAAACTATGAATACCTATATGGATGAAAAATATGAAGAAATTAAAACTACAGTTAATTTAAAAGGATTTAGACCAGGAAAAGTTCCAAAGGAAGTTTTAAAAAGACAATTTGGAAAAGCTATCTTTAATGAAGTTCTTGATAAAGTTTTAAAAGAAACAAGTACAAAAGCTCTTGAAGAAAATAAAATTAAACCTGCTGGACAACCAAAGTTAGATTTAAAAATTTATGGTGAAGATAAAGATCTTGAGTATATCATTTCAGTGACAGAACTTCCAAAGGTAGAAATAAAATCTTTAGAAAATATAAAATATGATGATTACAATGTCAAAATTGACTCTTCAGAAACAGACAAAAGAATTAAAGAGATAGCAAAAAACCAAAACAATTTTATAGAAGTTAATAAGGAAATAAAATCATCAGAAGGCAACTTAGTAATTTTTGATTATAAAGCAAAAATTAATAATGAAAACTTTACTGGAGGTGAAGGAAAGAACACCCAACTCATTTTAGGTAAAGATCTTTTTATAAAAGGTTTTGATAAACAATTAATTGGAGTTAAAAAGGGTGAAAATAAAATAGTTGACGCAATATTGCCAGAAAATTATCCACAGAAAGAATTTGCTAATAAAAAAGCAAAATTTGATTGTAAAATTATAGAAATTAAAAAATCCGAAGATGTAAAAATAAATGATGAATTTGCCAAAAATTTAGGAGCTAAAGATTTACCGGACTTAAAAATATTGATAACAAAGCAAATTAATGATGAATATAAAAATTCTTTAGATACTTTAGCAAAAAATCAAATTCTTAAAGAATTAGAAAAATTTAAAGTTGAAGAAATACCTCAAAATTTGATTGAAGAGGAAGTTAAAATTTTATCACAAGGACTGAGTGAAGATGAGATAAAAAAAAATATAAATAAATTTGAAAAAAAAGCCAAAACAAGAATCAAAGTAGGATTAATCTTGAATGAATTTGGTGAACAAAATAATATTAAGGTCGAAGAACAAGAAATTCAAGCAGAAGTTCAAAAACAATTAAGAATGATGCCAGGACAAGAAAAAATGGTTATGGAGTTTTATCAAAAAAATCCACAAGCATTAGCCAGTTTAAGAGGAAATGTGTATGAGGAAAAAATAATTAATTTAATTAAAAGTAAAGCCAAACCTAATAAAAAAGAAATTACCAAAGAAGAAGCTGAAAAAATTTTAAAAGAAACTCAGAAACATGACCATGACCATGATCACGAAAAAAATAAAGAAATTAAATCTAGTAAAAAAACAAAAAAAGCTGATGCAGTACCAACAAAAATTAATAAAGTAAAAAAAGTTAGCAAAAAGTAATCACAAGCTGTATAATTTTAAAGAATCAATTTATGATAAATGATATTTCAGAACATATGAACACGTTAGTGCCTATGGTAGTAGAGCAATCTAACAAAGGAGAAAGAGCATATGATATTTATTCTAGACTTCTTAAAGAAAGAATAATTTTTTTAGTAGGACCTATTAATGATAATATTGCTTCCCTTGTAACGGCACAATTATTATTTTTAGAATCTGAAAACCCAAAAAAAGAAATTTATTTATATATAAATACCCCTGGTGGTTTAGTTACTGCAGGTCTTGGTATTTATGATACAATCCAATATATTAAACCTGATGTATCAACTTTATGTATAGGCCAGGCTGCTTCAATGGGTTCTTTTCTTTTAGCATCTGGAACAAAAGGAAAAAGATTTTCTTTACCTAATTCAAGAATTATGGTTCATCAACCCTCTGCTGGATTTCAAGGTCAAGCAACTGATATTGAAATTCATGCAAATGAAGTTCTTTCTTTAAAAAAAAGACTTAATGAAATTTATTCTAAGCACACAGGTAAATCTGTAGAAGATATAAAAAAAGCACTTGAGAGAGACAATTTTATGCCCCCAGAGATCGCAAAAGAATTTGGATTAATTGACGAAGTAGTTGAAAAAAGATCTTAGTACACAATATATTGTTATTTTCACAACCCATGCTTGATTAGTATAACTCATTTGTAATAGAGTAGCTTAATTGATTCGTTAAAAAATTATGACAACTAGTAATAAAAATATTCTTTATTGTTCTTTCTGTGGAAAGAGTCAGCATGAAGTTAGAAAGCTTATAGCAGGCCCTACGGTATTTATATGTGATGAGTGTGTTGAATTATGTATGGATATTATAAAGGAAGAAAGCAAAGATACATTTGTTAAACATCAAGATGGACTACCTGCACCAAAAGAAATTTGTAAGGTATTAGATGATTACGTTATTGGACAACAGCATGCAAAAAAAGTTTTGTCTGTAGCTGTACACAATCATTACAAAAGATTAAATTATGAAAATAAAACTAGCAAGTCTGTAGAGCTTGCAAAATCTAATATTTTATTATTGGGACCTACTGGTTGTGGTAAAACATTATTAGCTCAAACTTTAGCTAGAATTTTAGATGTTCCATTTACTATGGCAGATGCGACAACTTTAACTGAAGCAGGTTACGTAGGTGAAGATGTTGAAAATATTATTTTAAAGTTGCTTCAGTCAGCTGATTACAATGTTGAAAAAGCTCAACGTGGAATAGTTTACATTGATGAGGTAGATAAAATTAGTAGAAAATCTGAAAATCCTTCTATCACAAGAGATGTTTCGGGTGAAGGTGTTCAGCAAGCTTTATTAAAAATAATGGAAGGAACGATTGCAAGTGTACCTCCTCAAGGAGGAAGAAAACACCCTCAGCAAGAATTTTTACAAGTAGACACAACTAACATTCTTTTTATATGTGGTGGAGCTTTTTCTGGCTTAGATAAAATTATTTCTCAAAGAGATAAAGGTACATCAATTGGATTTGGAGCAGAAGTAAGAAACACAGAAGATAAAAAAATTGGTGAATGGATGCAGAGTTTAGAACCCGAAGATTTATTAAAGTACGGTTTAATACCTGAGTTTATTGGAAGACTCCCTATTCTAGCTACTTTAGAAGATTTGGATGAAAAATCATTAATCAAAATTCTTCAAGAGCCAAAAAATTCATTAATCAAACAGTATCAAGAACTATTTAAACTAGAAGGTGCTAAACTTTCATTTAAAGATAATGCTATTAAAGAAATAGCTTTAAACGCAATCAAAAAAAAAACAGGAGCCAGAGGATTAAGATCTATTCTAGAAAATATCCTGCTGAAAACCATGTATGATCTTCCAAGTGAAGAAAATGTTGAGGAAGTTATTGTTGATATAGGTGCGGCTAAAAGTCAATCACAGCCAATCATAGTACATTCTAAAAATAACCATAAGACCAAAATTAACAAAACATCAGCCGCATAAATAGCGTTAATAAACCTTAAATATCTATTGCAAAATTAATTTTAATATCCATATTTAAGTCATGGATGTAAAAATAAATTTACCATTATTACCGTTAAGGGACATAGTAGTGTTTCCAAGTATGGTAATCCCACTTTTTGTTGGTAGAGACAAATCAATTTCAGCACTTAATGATGCAATGAAAACTGAAAAAAAAATTATTTTAGTTACACAAAAAAATTCAGAAGTAGATGACCCTAAAAAAACTGATGTTTTTATGTATGGCTGCGAAGGAAGTATTTTGCAACTACTAAAACTACCAGATGGCACCGTAAAAGTATTGGTAGAAGGTTTAAAAAGAGTTAAAATTTTAGATTTTAAAGATAATGAAAAGTTTATTACTTGTGATTTTAGTTTTCTAAATAACATAGAAAGTAAAGGAGAGGATTTATTACCATTAGCACTAACCGCAGTAAGAAGACTGGAAAAATTAACATCAGTAAATAAAAAAATTTCTAATGAAACAATTAATACTATCAAGCAATTAAAAAAACCATCAGAAATTGCAGATAATATTGCCTCTCATTTAAATGCAACTATTTCTGAAAAACAACAAATATTTGAAACTCTTGATATTAAAAAAAGACTTAACGTAATTATTAAAATAATGGAGAACGAAACTAGCATTATAGGTGTTGAAAAAAGAATTAGAGGTAGAGTTAAAACTCAAATGGAAAAAACTCAAAGAGAATATTATTTAAATGAACAATTGAAAGCTATTCAAAAAGAATTAGGTGAAATTGAAGATGGAAAAGATGAAACATCAAGTTTAAATAAAGCTATTTTAAAAGCAAAAATGCCTAAAGATGTTTTAAAAAAATGCATGTCAGAGTTAAAAAAATTAAAAAATATGAGCCCCATGTCGGCAGAAGCTACCGTAGTAAGAAATTACCTTGAGTGGATGACAGATTTACCTTGGTTTAAAAAAGATCATGTTGATATTGATTTAAAGAAAGCAATAAAAACCTTAGATGAAGATCATTTTGGTTTAGTAAAAGTTAAAGAAAGAATAATTGAATTTCTAGCAGTTCAAAAAAGAATGGAAAAAATTAAGGGTCCAATTTTATGTTTGGTTGGCCCGCCGGGTGTTGGAAAAACATCTTTAGGAAAATCTATAGCAAAGGCAACTAATAGACAGTTTGTAAGAATGTCTGTTGGAGGTGTTAGAGATGAAGCAGAAATAAGAGGACATAGAAGAACTTATATAGGCTCATTACCGGGTAAAATTATCCAATTGATGAAAAAAGCTGGAACCAAAAATCCACTAATTCTCCTTGATGAAATAGATAAAATTGGGAATGACTATAGGGGCGATCCTTCTTCAGCTTTATTAGAAGCTTTAGATCCAGAACAAAATACTACTTTCAATGATCATTACTTAGAGGTTGATTACGATTTGTCAGACGTTATGTTCGTAACAACAGCTAATACACTTAATATATTGCCACCTCTATTAGACAGAATGGAAGTTATTAGACTAGCTGGTTATACAGAAGATGAAAAAATTAGTATCGCTAACAAATATCTTCTACCTAAACAAATTAAAGATAATGGTGTTAAAGAAAAAGAGATGATCCTATCTAGTGGGTTAATCAAAGAAATTATAAGAAATTATACAAAAGAATCTGGTGTAAGAAATTTAGAAAGAGAAATTTCTAAAGTAGCAAGAAAAATTGTAAAGAAAGTAATTTCAGGTGAAAGCAAAGAAGTTTCTGTAGATGAAAAAAATCTATCTGAATTTCTTGGAATTCAAAAATTTAAATTTGGTGAATTAGAAACAGAAGACAAAATTGGAGTGGTGACTGGTTTAGCTTGGACTGAATATGGTGGAGAAATTCTCAAAATTGAAACAGTAACTATGCCTGGTAAAGGAAGAATGCAAATTACTGGTAAACTTGGCGATGTAATGCAAGAATCTGTTAAAGCTGCAAAATCATTTGTTAGATCTAAAAGTTTAGAATACGGAATTATACCACCAATTTTTGAAAAAAAAGATTTTCATATTCATGTACCAGAAGGAGCCACACCAAAAGACGGTCCATCTGCAGGAATTGGAATGGTTACTTCAATAGTTTCAGCAATTACAAATAATCCTGTAAGAAGAGATATTGCTATGACTGGTGAAGTTACATTAACTGGCCAAGTTTTACCAATTGGCGGATTAAAAGAAAAATTATTAGCAGCACATAGAGCTGGAATTAAACAAGTTTTAATCCCAAAAGATAATGAAAAAGATTTAGTTGATATGCCCAAGAAAATTATTGATGATATTAAAATTACGCCAGTCACGCATGCAGACGAAGTTTTGAAAATAGCTTTAACTAAAGAATTAAAAAGAGTTGAATGGGTTGATGTAGAAAAAATTTCTAAATCTGGTGACAAATCTCAAGCCAGCATTCAATAATTACTAATTTACTTTATCAATTCTCTGATTTATTTTTAGTGCTTGTTTCTCTAGGGCAATCTCCAATAAAACTTATCTAAGTATAATTTAATTAAAACAAACCGTTTCTAAAAAATCCTGACTTGGAATAACAAGGAGAATCAATTAGTAAATCCACACGACAAAACAACAATAATTGATAACTGTATTAATTATGGAGATTATGAGTTAATTCATACACAAATCAAAATAGAATTTGCAAAAGGTAACCTTTTAATAGTCGAATATTAAGAAATACCATGCTTTAAATTGGCACACTATATAAAGTTATCTTAAAAGATGATGTGTAAAAAAAGATATAAAAGCTAGATTCTAAAGCATACTTGTATTTTTATTCTTCAATGCTAATATAAATCATCATTATGAAAATACTTTTTATTAATCCAAGTTTAAGATTAGGTGGTGAATTTTTATTTTTACCGGTAGGGCTTGGTTATGTTATGACATGTGTAAAGCAAGCTGGTTATGATTTTGACCTATTGGATATTGATGGAGATCAACTTCAAGACAATGTTATAGAAAAATATTTTCAAGAAAATAAATATGACGTTATATGTTTGGGCAGTATTGTAACTCATTATAAATGGGTAAAATGGTGCATTAATACAATTAAGAAATACCAACCAAATACAAAAGTAATAGTTGGAAATTCTGTTGGTGGAAGTATTCCAGAAGTACTTTTTCAAACTACAAAAGTTGATATTGTGATTTATGGAGAAGCAGAAATTTCTTTAAAAGAAACTTTAGATGCCCTAAAAAATGAACTTTCTTTTGGAGAAATTTTAGAGCCACATGTAGAAGTGCCTCATGCTAATAAAGGTTATCCTGCAACTTTAAAAGGTAAAGGTATTGAGGGAGTTATTTATAGAACAAAAGAAAACTTAATAATAAATAATGGAAAAAGAAAAGCAGTTAGAAACATTGATGATTTTCCTATCCCCGAATGGGAAAAAATAGGATTTAATATAAATCATTATTTAAAAGTAGGAAAGAAATTGGGTGCCACTCATGCTTGGTTTTATAAACCTGAAGATGCAGTAATTATGCCGATTAATATTGCAAGAGGATGTGTTTTTAAGTGTACTTTTTGTCATTATGTTTTTTGGCACGATCCTTATAGGCATAGATCTGCAGAAAATGTATTAAAAGAAATGAGAATGCATAAAGAAAAATATGGTGTTAATTTATTTAATTTTTGGGATGAGCTTTCCTTTCACAAGATTGGCCCAGCAGAAAAATTTTTAGATCTATTAATTGAAGCTGATTTAAAAATACATTTCACTTGTGCAATCAGAGCTGACTTGATGGGTAAAGATGTTGATGCAAAAGGAAACGAAATTCCAAGAGAAAGAAGAGTAAATCTAGCTAAAAAATTTGTCGAAGCTGGTTGTGTTGCAGTTGGATATTCACTTGAGTCTGGAAATGATAAAATATTAGAATCAATGAATAAAAAAGTTAAATCAAAATATTTTGTTGAACAAGTAAAAATTTGTCGAGAAGCTAACCTGATAACTAATACAAGTTTAGTGATTGGTTATCCTGAAGAAACCAAAGAAACGATAGACGAAACTATGTCGAAACTAGAAGCTCTTAACGTTTATCCAAGTGCTGGTTTTTTACTGCCTTTGCCAGAAACAGGTATGTGGAATCATGCAATTGAAAAAGGTTTTATAACCGATATTGATAAATATTTAACTGCCATAACTGAAAGACAAGACTTTAGTCTTAATATGACTTCAATGGATGAAGAAGAACTTAAAGCTCATGTTTTGCAGTGGCTTGAAAAATTAAATGAAAAATTTGGCAATCTTGATAAAAGTAAGCTGTTAAAAACTGGTGGATACGATAAACATTCAAAACACCAAGAAAAAAATCTTAAGGTAGATAGAAACAGAACAACTAAAGATACTTTAAATTATGCCGCTCAGGAAGGAACAGTTGGATAATAAATGAATTATTTAAAGATTTCTACTGGAATATTTATAGCTCTTGCTGCAAGTAGATTCATTCCTCATCCTCCAAATTTTACTAGTCTATTAGCTTTAAGTTTCTATATACCTGCATTACTTGGTGTTAGATACTTACCATCCCTTATAGTTAGTTTCATTTTAACCGATCTAATTATCGGATTTCATGGTGTGAGTTTATTTACCTGGGGAAGTGTTATTGCAATAGGATTAATGAGTAAATACTTTATCAGTAGCTTAAAGACAAGAATTACCGGATCTTTGGTTGGAGCTTGTATTTTTTTTATAGTCACAAATTTTGGCGTATGGAGTATGGGATCTTATGGATATACAATTGAAGGATTTTTAGCTTGTTTCACGTTAGCTATTCCATTTTTTGCTTATAGTATTATTTCAACTTTACTATTTTCGAGCATTATAGAAACTGCTTATAAATTCAAAAGCCGTATTTTTAAAACAATATCTTAGCTTATTTAATCTAAAACCTCACCCATTCTTGTTATGTAGCTTGTTTGCTAAATGACCCAATACCAATTACTTTTAAAGTTTGCATTCTCAAATTAGTTGTTATAAGTAGTGCTTTGTTTGGTTTTGGGCGGTTAGCTCAGTTGGTAGAGCATCTCGTTTACACCGAGGGGGTCAAAGGTTCGAGTCCTTTACTGCCCACCAAAACAACTAAAGTGGGGGTGTAGCTCAGTTGGTTAGAGCGATCGCCTGTCACGCGATAGGTCGAGGGTTCGAGTCCCTTCACTCCCGCCACTTAAATTTTATCCAAAATTAATACAATTTTTAACAATTTTTGATAATTGTTATCACTATATTGCAAAAATGTGACCTTTACTGGTGTTAAAGATGATATAAAAGCTTTTATATAGATTCAAAATGCTTTCAGATTTTTTAAAAGATTATTTGCCAATTATATTATTTCTAATTATTGCATTAGGATTAAGTATAGCTTTTATTGTTGTAAATTTTATATTTTCACCAAAAAACCCTGATCCTGAAAAACTTTCAGCTTACGAATGTGGCTTTGAACCCTTTGAAGATTCAAGAATGGAATTTGATGTTAGGTTTTACCTCGTGGCAATACTCTTTATAATATTTGATTTAGAAATAGCTTTTTTATTTCCATGGGCCATTTCATTAGGAAAAATAGGATTGTTGGGTTTTTTTTCAATGATGATATTTCTATTTATTCTTACAATTGGTTTTATTTATGAATGGAAGAAAGGTGCTTTAGACTGGGAATAAAATTATTTAATTTATTAAATTATGAACATAGAAGACAAACAAAAAAAAATTCCTGAAGAATTTAAAAAACTTGCTGAAGATTTCAGTAAAAATGGATTTATTACAACATCATTTAATAATTTAATAAATTGGTCAAGAGCCGGTTCTTTACATTGGATGACCTTTGGGCTTGCCTGTTGTGCTGTAGAAATGATGCAAACTGCTATGCCAAGATATGATTTAGAAAGGTTTGGTGCTGCACCAAGAGGCTCTCCAAGACAATCAGATGTGATGATAGTTGCGGGAACTTTAACAAACAAAATGGCTCCAGCTTTAAGAAAAGTATACGATCAAATGCCAGAACCAAGATATGTAATATCAATGGGTAGTTGTGCAAATGGAGGTGGTTATTATCATTATTCATACTCAGTAGTAAGAGGCTGTGATAGAATTGTGCCTGTAGATATTTATGTTCCTGGTTGTCCACCTTCAGCAGAAGCACTCTTATATGGAATTATGCAGCTTCAAAAAAAAATTAGAAATCATGGATCTTTAGAAAGATAATAAATAATGATTACATTAGTAGATTTAGAAAAAAAAATAAACTCTGAACTAACTACAAAAATTAAAGAAACAAAAATAAACCACAATCATGTTTGTATTGATTTAGATAAAAAAGATTTAATTGATGTAATTTTATTTCTGAAAAATAATAAAAACACAAAATTTAAGCAACTTATAGATATTACTACTGTGGATTACCCAGAAAACTTAAAAAGATTTAAAATGATTTATTTATTTTTAAGTCATGAATTTAATCAAAGAATTTTAGTTAGCTGTTTCATAAATGAAAATGAAGTTATTCCATCATTAACTAAAATTTTTCCATCTGCAAATTGGATGGAAAGAGAAGTTTTTGATATGTATGGCGTTAGTTTTAAAGATCATCCAGATTTAAGACGTATATTAACAGATTATGATTTTGAAGGACATCCGTTAAGAAAAGACTTTCCTTTAACGGGACACACTGAAGTCAGATATAGTGAGGATGAAAAAAAAGTAGTAAAAGAACCTGTTAAACTAGAACAAAATTACAGAAAATTTGATTATGATAGTCCCTGGGAGGGAACAAAATACATAAAAGAACAATCAGAAAAAAATAATGGAAAAAAAAACTAAAACTTTAAAATTAAATTTTGGCCCACAGCACCCTGCTGCTCACGGTGTTTTAAGGTTAATATTAGAATTAGATGGAGAAGTTGTTGAAAAAGCAGACCCACATATAGGCTTACTTCATAGAGGCACTGAAAAACTTATTGAAAACAAAACATATATGCAGGCAGTCCCTTATTTTGATAGACTTGATTATGTTGCCCCCATGAATCAAGAGCATGCTTTTGCTTTAGCAATTGAAAAAATTTTAAATATTCAAGTTCCAATCCGTGCACAATTTATAAGAGTTATGTTTTGTGAAATTGGAAGAATTTTAAGTCACATTTTAAATGTTACTACTCAGGCACTTGATGTTGGAGCTCTAACCCCATCTCTTTGGGGTTTTGAAGAGCGTGAAACATTAATGACTTTTTATGAAAGAGTTTCTGGATCTAGACTACATGCTAATTATATTAGAGCTGGCGGCGTACACCAAGATCTACCAAGAGGGTTAGACGAGGATATTGAAAAATTTTGCTCATCATTTCCTAAAATTATTGATGAAATTGAAACATTATTAACTGATAATAGAATATTTAAACAAAGAAATGTTGATATTGGTATAGTTACAAAAAAAGACGCTTTAGACTATTCTTTTAGTGGAGTTATGATGAGAGGTTCTGGTATTCCATGGGATTTAAGAAAATCACAACCTTATGATTGTTATAATCAAATAAATTTTAAAATACCAGTTGGTAAAAATGGAGACTGTTATGATCGCTACTTATGTAGAATAGATGAAATGAGAGAAAGTGTTTCTATAATAAAACAATGTTTGTCATTAATGCCTAAAGGACCAATTAAATCCCTAGATGGCAAAATTAGTCCGCCACCTAAAAATGAAATAAAACAATCAATGGAAGCTTTAATTCATCATTTTAAATTATTTACTGAAGGATATCGTGTAGATAAAGATGAAATTTATACTGCCGTTGAAGCACCCAAAGGTGAATTTGGTATTTATTTGATATCAGATGGGTCTAACAAACCATATAAATGTAAAATTAGAGCACCCGGATTTTCTCATTTGCAAGCAATGGACTACCTGATTAAAGGTCATATGTTAGCCGATGTACCAGCTGTATTGGGATCGTTAGATATAGTTTTTGGAGAGGTTGATAGATAGATGAGCTTAAGAAGACCCTCAAAAGAACAGCCTGAAAATTTTGAATTTAATACCGCTTCATTAGAAGCAGCAAATATAATTATTAAACAGTATCCTAAAGAAAAACAGCAAAGTGCCGTGATGGCTTTACTTTACATAGCACAAAGACAGAATGGCAATTGGATTCCATTGGTAGCAATCAAATACATAGGAAAATTTTTAGATATGCCTTATATAAAAGTTTATGAAGTGGCTACATTCTACTCAATGTATAATCTTGCACCTGTAGGTAAACATTTTATACAAATTTGTACGACCACACCCTGCATGATTAGAGGAGCGTACGAACTTGTAGATGCTTGCAAAGAAAAAATTTCAGAAAATGAAAACGAACTATCTAAAAATAAAAATTGTTCATGGATGGAAGTTGAGTGTTTAGGTGCATGTGTTAATGCTCCAATGATGCAAATAAATGATGAGTATTATGAAGATCTAGATAAGGAAAAAACATTAAAAATTTTAGATAAAATTTTAAGTGGTGAAACACCTAAACCAGGATCATACAGAGGCCGAACAAATAATGAACCCGAAAATAATAGAAAAACACTTATGGATTTAAAAAATGCTTAAAGACGAAGATAGAATATTTCAAAACTTATATAATGATAAAGGTTCAGAAATAAAGTCATCAAAAAAAAGAGGTGATTGGATTAACACCAAAGACTTAATTGAGAAGGGCAGAGACTGGATTATAAATGAAGTTAAAACTTCAGAGCTTAGAGGTAGAGGTGGTGCTGGATTTCCTACTGGTTTAAAATGGTCTTTTGCACCAAAAGAAGTCGGTTCAAGACCTCATTATCTAGTTATTAATGGTGATGAATCAGAACCAGGCACTTGTAAGGATCGAGATATTTTAAGATTTGAACCACACAAATTGATAGAAGGGTGCTTGATTGCAGCATATGCTGTTCAAGCGCATGTCTGCTATATTTATATCAGAGGAGAATATTTTATAGACGGTCAAAAACTTCAAGTAGCTATAGAGGAGGCTTATAAAGAAAATTTGATAGGAAAGAATGCTTCAGGAACTGGATGGGATTTAGATATTTATATTCATTACGGTGCTGGAGCTTATATTTGTGGTGAAGAAACAGCACTACTTGAAAGTATAGAAGGTAAAAAGGGCCAACCAAGATTAAAACCGCCATTCCCAGCATTAATAGGATTGTATGGATGTCCAACAATAGTTAACAATGTTGAGACGATAGCAGTTGTACCGACAATATTAAGAAGAGGTGGAAAATGGTTTGCTTCATTAGGAAAAACTAAAAATACTGGTACCAAAATTTTTTGTATATCTGGAAATGTTAATAATCCATGTAACGTTGAAGAAGAAATGAGTATTTCATTAAAAGAATTAATTGAAGTCCATGCAGGAGGAGTAATTGGTGGATGGGATAATTTACAAGCTGTTATCCCGGGAGGATCTTCAATGCCATTATTACCAAAAAAGACTTGTGAAACAATCACAATGGATTTTGATTCACTAATGGCAGAAAAAAGTGGATTAGGAACAGCTGGAATTGTGGTCATAAATGAAGATCAAGATATTATAAAATGTATGGCTAGAATTGCTCGATTTTATAAACACGAAAGTTGTGGTCAATGCACTCCTTGTAGAGAAGGCTCAGGATGGATGTGGAGAATGTTAGAAAGAATGGCAAAAGGAGAAGCTTCAAAAGATGAAGTTGATATGTTAATGGATGTATCAAAACAAATTGCTGGTCACACTATTTGTGCATTTGGCGAAGGATCTTCTTGGCCAGTTCAAGGTTTATTGAGGCACTTTAAAGACAAAGTTGAAAAAAGAAACAATTTTAACCCCATGATAAATAAAGATAAAAATATACCCTATCTTGTTGATCAACATTTATTAGATAAAGAGAATGTTTAAATTAAAAGTTAATAATATTGAAATAGAAATTGAAGAAGGGCTTACAGTATTGCAAGCTTGTGAAAAAGCAGGAGTAGAAATTCCAAGATTTTGTTATCATGACAAATTATCTATAGCAGGCAATTGTAGAATGTGTTTAGTTGAGATGGAAAAATCACCTAAACCAATAGCTTCATGTGCTATGCCTGCTGCAGATGGAATGAATATTAAAACAAATACACCATTTGTTGAAAAAGCTAGAAAAGGTGTAATGGAATTTTTATTAGCCAATCATCCTTTGGATTGCCCAGTTTGTGATCAAGGAGGAGAGTGTGATCTACAAGACCAATCAATGTTTTATGGTGTTGATAAATCTAGATATAAAGAAAATAAAAGATCTGTCCCAGAAAAGAATATGGGACCTTTGATAAAAACTCAAATGACTAGGTGTATACATTGTACCAGATGTATAAGGTTCGCAACTGAAATAGCAGGTGTTTCTGAGTTAGGTGCCATTGGCAGGGGTGAAGATATGCAAATAACAACATACTTAGAGCAATCTATGCAATCTGAATTATCAGCTAATGTTGTTGATTTATGCCCAGTTGGAGCCCTAACATCTAAACCATATGTTTTTGAGGCTAGGCCATGGGAACTCAAAAAAACCGAAACTATTGATGTGATGGATGCAGTTGGTTCAAACATAAGAGTAGACACTTATGGCTGGGAGGTAAAAAGAGTACTGCCAAGAATTAATGAAGATATTAACGAGGAATGGATTTCTGACAAAACCAGATACGCTTGTGATGGATTGTTAAATCAAAGATTAGATACTCCTTATATAAAATATAATGGAAAATTTGAAAAAGCGTCATGGAAAGAAGTCTTTAATATAATCAATGTTAAAATAAAATCAGCTAATAGCTCAAAAATATGTGGAATAACAGGAGACCTTGTAAATATGGAAACTTTATACATATTTAAAGAGTTTTTTAATAAAACGCTTAATTCAAAAAATTTGGAATTTAGAAACAATCACTCTTATATAAATCCAGAAAAAAGAGAAAACTATATTTTTAATTCATCAATAAATGGAATTGAAGAGAGTGATTTTATTTTTTTGATAGGTTCAAATCCAAGATATGAAGCTACAATTTTAAACGCACGTATAAGAAAAGCATACTTGCAAAATAAAATTAATATTTTTTCTCACAATAATGTTGGCGATCTTACATATCCATATGAAAGTTTGAATGGACAAACAGATACAATAAAAGAAATTGTCGAAGACCAACACTATTTATCAAAATTAATTAGATCTGCTAAAAAGCCTTTAATTATTATTGGTCAGTCAGTGCTATCTAGCAAATCAGGTAAATATATTTTTGAGTCAGTTAAATCTTTTTTAATGAATAATAATAAAATTAACTCAGAATGGAATTCATTGAATATAATATCTGAAAATGCTTCAACAATTGGAAGTCTTGATTTGGGTGTTTATAATACTTTAAATGAATCTAATGAAGTTTTAAACGATCTAGAAAATCATAAATATGAAATAGTTTATTTGCTAGGACAAGATAGTTTAAAGTTTAAAAAAGAAAATGAATTTATAATTTACCAAGGTAGCCATGGTGATAAAGGAGCTGAAATTGCAGATATTATTTTACCTGGAGCAGCATATACGGAGCAAGATGGTTATTATACTAATTTAGAAGGAAAATTACAAAAAGCATACAAAGCATCATATCCACCTGGTGAAGCCAAAGAAGATTGGCATATATTAAATGATTTAGCAGAAACAATGAATCATAGAAAACTATTTAATGATAAAGATGAACTTTTAAGCAGCATGCTTAATTATATAAAATTATTTAAAGATAATAATGCAGCAAAAAAATTTTCTGAAGTAAAAGATTTAAATTTTATCAGCGAAGAAATTAAAGTTAACAATATTGATTACTATTACTCTAATGCTATTGCCCGTGCATCAAAAACAATGTTCAACTGCAGAAATGAAAAGTTAACCTCTCTATCTACGGGAACCAAAGGTTAATTATGCTTAATTATATAAATATAATTTTTCTTGAAACATATAAAATTCTTTTTTTATTAGTTCCTGTTTTAGTTGCTGTAGCAATGGTAGTTTGGCTGGATAGACGTGTTTGGGCATTTGTACAAAAAAGACGTGGACCCAATGTTGTTGGTCCTTTTGGTTTATTTCAGTCTTTAGCTGATGCTTTAAAATATGTATTCAAAGAAATAATTATTCCATCTACTTCAAACAAAGTAATTTTTATATTAGCTCCAATTATCACAATGACTTTAGCTTTAATATCTTGGGCTGTAATCCCTTTTAGTGAAACATATGTTTTGGCTGATATCAATGTGGGAATACTCTATTTGTTTGCAGTATCATCATTGGGTGTATATGGAATTATAATGGGTGGATGGGCCTCTAACTCTAAATATCCCTTTTTAGGTGCAATAAGATCGGCGGCTCAAATGGTTTCTTACGAAGTTTCAATTGGTGTTATTATTATTAACGTTTTACTATGTGTAGGATCACTAAATCTTAGTGATATTGTAATTGCACAAAAAAATGTTTGGTTTGTAATTCCTTTATTTCCAATGTTTGTTATTTTTTTCATTTCATCACTAGCGGAGACAAATAGACCACCTTTTGATTTACCAGAAGCTGAAGCAGAGTTAGTTGCTGGTTATCAAACTGAATATTCAGGAATGATGTATGCAATGTTTTGGCTAGGTGAATATGCAAATATATTATTAATGTGTGCGATGGGCTCTATATTATTTCTTGGTGGGTGGCTATCACCAATAAATATTTATCCATTCACTTTAATACCAGGCGCCGTATGGTTGATTTTTAAAATATTATTTTTATTTATTCTTTTTGCATTGGTTAAAGCTATAGTACCAAGATATCGATATGATCAATTAATGAAACTAGGATGGAAAATATTTTTACCTTTGTCATTACTTTGGGTAGTTTTTACCTCAAGTTATTTAGTTTATTTTAACAAATTGCCAATTATTTAATTATGAAAATATCTAGGATTTTTAAAACAATTTTTTTATTAGATTTTTTAGGTGGTCTAATTATAGCTTTAAAAGAAGTTTTTAGATCAAAAAAAACTATTAATTATCCGTTTGAAAAAGGAAAAATTAGTCCAAGGTTTAGAGGTGAACATGCTTTAAGAAGATACTCTAATGGTGAAGAGAGATGTATAGCTTGTAAGTTGTGTGAGGCTGTTTGCCCAGCACAAGCAATTACTATTGAATCTACGCAAAGAGATGACGGTAGCAGAAAAACTACAAGGTATGATATTGATATGATGAAATGTATATACTGTGGCCTTTGTGAAGAATCATGTCCTGTTGATGCAATCGTTCAAGGACCCAACTTTGAATTTTCTACAGAAACTAGGGAAGAACTTTATTATAATAAAGAAAAATTATTAGATAATGGTGACAGGTGGGAGAGTATTTTGGCTGCAAACATTAAAGCAGACAAGCCTTATAGATAATTATTATGTTAGCTCATTCAATTTTTTTTTATACTTTTTCTTTGATTGCAATTATTTCTGCAGTCATGGTTACCGTGTCTAAAAATACTGTTCATTCTGTTTTTTTTTTAATATTAGATTTTATTAGTATCTCATGTCTATTTATCATGATAGGTGCTGAATTTTTAGGAATGATAATGTTAATTGTTTATGTGGGCGCTGTAGCAGTTTTGTTTTTATTTGTTGTCATGATGCTAAATGTTGCACAACAAAAAAATCAATGGTTTAGTGCTCAAGAAAGTTCAAAACATATACCGTTAGGTATAATTATTAGTGTAATTATATTTTTTGAATTAATAATTGTAATTGGAGGGTGGAAATATAAACCAGATCTAGTTACTGCCATGTCATTAACTATAGATAAAGATATAAGCAATACTCATTCAATTGGCTATGTACTCTATACTGACTACATTCATATTTTTCAATTAAGTGGAATGATTTTGTTGGTCGCAATGATAGGTGCAATTGTACTTACTTTTAGACAAAGACCCGGAGTTAAAAGACAAAGTTATTTCAGTCAAATATCTAGAGAAAGATCAGATAGTGTGGAAATGATAGAAGTCGAGAAAAATAAAGGAGTCATTGTTGATGATTGATATTGGTTTGGGACACTATCTTACATTGGGCGCAATAATATTCACAGTTGGAATTGTGGGTATATTTTTGAATAGGAAAAATATCATTGTAATATTAATGAGTATTGAGCTAATTTTATTAGCAGTAAATATTAATTTGGTAGCTTTTTCTATATTTTTAAATGATTTATCTGGGCAAATTTTTACCCTCTTTATATTAACTGTTGCAGCAGCAGAAGCAGCCATAGGTCTTGCAATAATAGTGGTTTATTACCGTAACTCTTCAACAATTGATGTTGAAAAAATAAATAGTTTAAAAGGTTAATATGGAAATTGCATTATTATTTTTTCCATTAATAGCCTCAATCACATCCGGTTTTTTTGGAAAATATATTGGTGATAAAAATTCTGAAATAATTACTAGTTTATTTGTTTCAATTTCAGCAATTTTGTCTCTAATTTTATTTTATAACGTTATTGTTAATCATTATGAAAGCAATATAGTTATTGCAACTTGGATTAATTCAGGAACGCTAGATGTAAATTGGTCTATAAAAGTTGATGCTTTATCTTCTGTAATGCTTGTTGTTGTGACTTTAGTTTCTTCACTAGTCCATATTTATTCTATCGGTTATATGTCTCATGACCCACATAAACCTAGGTTTATGGCTTATTTATCTCTTTTTACATTTGCAATGTTAACTTTAGTTACTTCAGATAATTTTCTTCAATTATTTTTTGGTTGGGAAGGCGTAGGTCTTTGTTCGTATTTTTTAATTGGTTTTTGGTTTAAAAAAGACTCAGCGAATGCTGCTGCAATAAAAGCTTTTGTAGTTAATAGAATAGGTGATTTTGGATTTGCACTAGGTATTTTTTTAATTTTTTATCTATTTGGAACCTTAAATTATTCTGAAGTTTTTCAACAAATCCCCCAAATTGTGGATAAAAAATTATTGTTTCTTGGAATGAACATCAAAGCAATTGATGCAATCTGTATTCTTTTGTTTATTGGTGCTATGGGTAAATCTGCTCAAATTTTCTTACACACTTGGTTGCCAGATGCCATGGAAGGTCCAACACCCGTGTCTGCATTAATTCATGCAGCAACTATGGTTACAGCAGGCGTTTTTTTAGTTGTTAGGTGTTCACCAATTTTTGAATATTCTCCGTTGACTTTAAATATTATTACTATAGTTGGAATGACAACTGCCTTCTTTGCTGCGACTGTTGCTTTAGTTCAAACTGATATAAAAAAAATTATTGCATATTCTACATGCAGTCAATTAGGTTATATGTTCTTTGCAGCCGGTGTGGGAGCATATAATGTTGCTATGTTTCATTTATTTACACATGCATTTTTCAAAGCACTGCTTTTTTTAGGGTCTGGATCAGTAATTCATTCGTTTAAAAATGAACAAAATATTAATCAAATGGGAGCTGTGCATAGTAAATTACCTTATACTTGGATTTTAATGATCATAGGAACTCTTGCTCTTACAGGCTTTCCATTTCTTTCGGGTTTTTATTCAAAAGATGCTATTATAGAGTTTGCTTACCTTAGGGGTAGCACGACAGGCTATTATGCTGTAGGTGTTGGAATTTTAACAGCTTTATTAACTTCAATATATTCTTGGAGATTAATTTTTAAAACATTTCATGGTCCTTATAATAATAAAAAAATAAAAATTGAAGAAATTCACGAGTCACCATTAGTAATGCTTTTACCGTTGGTAGTGTTATCTACTGGCGCAGTTTTTACAGGGTTTTTATTTAAAAATTTATTCATTGGTCATGGAGAGGAAAATCTTTTTTGGGGTGAATCTATTAAGTTTCTTAATCCATTAAGTACAGATCATCCTCCGTTATGGATTATTTTAATTACCCCAATACTTGTACTTTTATCCATACCAGTTGCTTATTATTTATTTGTAAAGAATAAAGAAATACCAAATCAATTTGTTCAATTAAATAAACCTTTATATAATTTTTTAGTTAACAAATGGTACTTTGATGAATTATACAATGTTATCTTTATTCAATCTTCAAAAAAAATTGGACTTTTCTTTTGGAAGGTAGTTGATATTAAGATTATTGATAAATTTGGACCAGATGGTGTATCTTTATTAATTAAAAACCTATCATTAAAAGCTAGTAAGTTTCAAAGTGGATTTATTTATCAATACGCATTTATGATATTGCTAGGCTTTTCTGCGCTATTAACTTTTTTAATTTTATACTAATGAATTTTCCGATTTTATCATCTCTTATTCTTTTGCCAACTATCGGTGCTTTATTTTTGTTATTTTCAAAAGATAAAAATTCAAATACGAGCAAATATGTTGCTTTATTTACTTCCTTTATAAATTTTATAATATCTATTTATTTGTGGTTTTTGTTTGATCCATCAACATCAAATTTTCAATTTGTTGAAGACAAAGAATGGTTAAAAGGATTTGTTAATTATAAAGTTGGTATAGATGGAATATCAATTTTATTTATTATTTTAACAACCTTTATAACTCCTATCTGTATAATATCGGTTAACAACACCATTAAAAATAGATTAAGAGATTTTCTTATCGCTATATTAGTGATGGAAAGTTTAATGATAGGAGTTTTTTGCTCACTTGATTTAGTTGTTTTTTACTTATTTTTTGAAGCTGGATTAATTCCTATGTTTTTGATAATTGGAATTTGGGGTGGCACTAGAAGAGTTTATTCTGCATTTAAGTTTTTTTTATATACTTTGCTTGGTTCTGTTTTGATGTTAGTTGCAATAATATCAATTTACTGGTTGTCTGGTACAACTGATATTGTCCAACTTTATGAACTAGGAATAGATGATAAATATCAAAATTTATTATGGTTAGCTTTTTTTAGTTCTTTTGCTGTAAAAACACCTATGTGGCCTGTTCATACTTGGTTACCAGATGCACACGTAGAAGCTCCAACTGCTGGATCTGTTCTACTAGCTGCTATTTTATTAAAAATGGCTGGATATGGTTTTATTAGGTTTTCTTTAGGTTTGTTTCCTGTGGCTTCTGAATTATTTACACCCTTGGTGTATGTATTAAGTTTAATTGCAATTCTCTATGCATCTCTAGTTGCTTTAATGCAAGAAGATATGAAAAAATTAATAGCATACTCTTCTGTAGCTCATATGGGATTCGTAACATTAGGTATCTTTACAATTACACAGCAGGGTATTGAAGGAAGTATAATCCAAATGATTAGTCATGGACTTGTTTCGGCTGCATTATTCTTATGTGTTGGTGTAGTTTATGACCGCATGCATTCAAGATTAATTAAAACTTACGGTGGTCTTGTTTCTGTGATGCCAAAATACTCAATTCTATTTATGTTATTTACTTTAGCTGCATTAGGGCTACCAGGAACTAGCGGTTTTATAGGTGAATTTTTAATTTTAATGGGAGCATTTAAAGATAATTTTCTGGTAGCCATTATTGCTAGTTTGGGGGTAATTTTTGGAGCCGCATACATGTTATGGTTATACAGAAGGGTGGTTTTTGGAAATTTAACAAATAAAGATCTTTTGAAAATACCTGATTTAGATAGTTCGGAAAAATTTATTTTATGGAGCTTAGCTATACCAGTATTATTCTTTGGTTTTTATCCAGAACCTCTTATTAATACAATTGAAGTATCGGTAAAAGATTTAATCGAAATGTATAATTTTAATTTAAATATGAGTATGACGGAGGTTCAAAATAATGAATAATTTAAATTTTATTTCTCCTGAAATCTTTATCTCTTTATCCATAATGTTTTTATTAATTTTAGGTGTTTTTAAAAAAAATAGTTCAAATTTAATTCACAACCTATCAATAGGCGTTTTATTAATTACTGGTATTTTGATATTAAATAATCCTTTTGACAAAAATGTTCAATTATTTAATGGAACTTATGTTATTGATTATCTTTCATCCTTCATGAAAATTCTTACAATCCTGGGGGGTGCGTTTGCTCTATCAATCTCTACAAAATATTTAAAATTATTTAAGATATTTTTAATGGAATATCCAATTTTGATACTTTGTTCAATTTTAGGAATGATGGTGATGATCAGTTCTAATGATCTTATGGTTTTTTATGTCGGTCTTGAGTTACAATCTTTAGCGCTATATGTTTTGGCATCATTTAATAAAAATCAACTCAAATCCTCGGAGGCTGGACTCAAATATTTTGTATTAAGTGCTCTTTCTTCAGGTTTATTGCTTTATGGTTGTTCTTTAATTTATGGATTTTCTGGATCGACTAATTTTAATGTTATTAGTGATGTAATGAATTCTACAAATTATGGTCTAACATTTGGAATAGTTTTTATATTAGTAGGACTAGCGTTTAAAATTTCCGCAGTTCCATTTCACATGTGGGCACCAGATGTGTATGAAGGTTCTCCAACGCCTGTAACATTATTTTTTGCCATAGTACCTAAAATTGCTGCTTTAACGGTATTTATAAGATTCTTATACGTTCCTTTTATTAATATGACTGATCAATGGCAACCTATCTTAATTTTCTTATCAATTGCTTCAATGATATTTGGAGCTGTCGCAGCAATAGGACAAAACAATTTAAAAAGACTGGTTGCTTATAGTTCAATTGCTCACATTGGCTATGCATTAGCAGGTTTATCTGTTGGAACAAACGAAGGTATACAGAGCTCAATAGTTTATATTTCTATCTATATAGTTATGAATCTAGGTTTATTCAGTTGTTTATTTATGCTGAAAAGGGATGATCAATATTTTGAAACAATTGATGATTTATCTGGATTATCTAAAAATCACCCAATGCTATCTTTATCCTTACTTGTGATACTTTTTTCATTAGCTGGGATACCTCCATTGGCAGGTTTTTTTGCTAAGTTTTACATATTTAAATCAGTGATTGAGCAATCAATGTATTTTTTAGCTATAGTTGGTTTGTTATCAACTGTAATAGCAGCTTTTTATTATTTAAGAATAATCAAGGTTATTTATTTTGATAAAGAAAAAGAAAAGTATGACACAGACCACAGTATTTGGTTAAAAATATCCCTAGCTTTTTCAACGTTATTAATTCTTTTATATTTTATCTTCCCTAGTAAATTAGTGGAAATAGTATCCAGAATTAATATTATTTAATGAATTTAAAAAAATTTAATTTTAAAATTATAAATAGCACAAACGATCTGGCTATTCGGATTATTAAAAGTACCAATAATAAAGCAGGCATTGTGATTGCAGAAAAACAAAAAAAAGGAAAAGGTCAATATGGAAAAAAGTGGACCTCTTATAAAGGCAATTTATTTGTAAGTATTTTTTTCCCTATTGACAAGATTAAATTATCTTTAAGAGAATTAACTAAAGTTAACTGCCTACTAGTTAAAAAATTATTATCGGTTTATTATAAAGGTAAAATTTCTATAAAAAACCCAAATGATTTATTAATAAATGGTAAGAAAATTTCAGGAATATTGCAGGAGACATTATCCAAGTCTGGTCAAACATTTATTGTTGTTGGGATAGGTGTGAATCTAATTAAAAGTCCTAATATAAAAAATTATCTAACAACTAATTTTTTAGATTTAATAAATCTCAAAATTAATAGTAATAATGTCTCTTTAAAGTTAAAAAAAATTTATGAAAAATTCATTCCAATGTTACCAAAATTTAATGTAAAAAACATAAATAGGATTTTAAATGATTATTGTTGGTGATATAGGAAATACAGAAACTAAAATTTGCTTAGTAAACTCAAAAAATAGAATTATTAAAAGAGTTACTTTAAGTACAAAAAAAATTAACTTTTTTTTACTTAAAAAAAATTTATCTACTTTAAATTTAAAAAATAAATTAATTTATAAATGTTTATTTTGTAGCGTTGTTCCAAAATCATTTTACGAGATTAAAGACTTTTTTAATAAAACTTACAAAATAAAATGTTACGAACTTAAAAAACTTAAATTAAATAAATTAATTAAAATTAAGGTTAATTATAAGCAAATTGGATCAGATAGGTTGGCTAATGCA
>Ga0209709_10000860_pt1 | contig 28590 bp, 28 predicted proteins | sample ArcticOcean_MG_C_2_FD_187435 | JGI IMG/M metagenome (GOLD analysis project Ga0209709, IMG submission 187435) | Marine microbial communities from western Arctic Ocean - ArcticOcean_MG_CB4_136 (SPAdes) (version 2) | ecosystem: Environmental > Aquatic > Marine > Oceanic | place: Arctic Ocean... | reverse complement strand
CTACTGACTGAGTGACCGACTGAGTGACCGACTGAGTGACCGACTGAGTGACCGACTGAGTGACCGACTGAGTGACCGACTGAGTGACAGACTGAGTGATTGACACACATGTACTCGCTCGCAGATCTGTTAGGCGTGGCTCTCGGCACAGCTGCGCTAGAAATCGCCAAGGCCGGCTTGAACGTGGATCCGGCCTTCTGGGTCCTTGACCTGGTGGCCATCGTGCTCGGCTGTCTGCTCGGGTGCTTCATGCCCGTCCTCCTCAAGCACAAAGTACTCATTGGCGGCAAGGGCAGTAGCCGCCTCGTTGGAACTCTAGCTTGGATCAATATCGACGGGTTGTTCACAGCAGTGTTTCTCGCGGGGTTCCCCTATCTCGTGTTCAATATAATGTCCGTCGTAATCGTCTGCAGCAACATCGTATTCCTCGTACTCATGCTGTTGGTGTCGTATTTCAGCGGTGCGGATTTACTCAAGAACGCCGTAGCTTCTGTTCACAAGTAGTTTCCCGAAGAATATGGTAAGCATTTAAAGCAACCAATACATTATACCAATTCATGTGTTCCTCCTCGGAAACTGACGGTGTGTTGGGGCGTCTTCTTGAGCCGCTAGCCCCCCAGACACGGCTACTAAACAAGAGCCGGCGCATGTTCCCAGCACACGTGTCCGAGGCTGTGAGAGTAGGGTCTGGTGTAGGAAAGATTGTGAACCCGAACTACGGACTCGGCAATTTGGTTGTTAGTTGGCCATTAGACGGTGATCACACGCTCTGGACACGCGGGAGCGCGCATTGATTTGACGTGGTGCTAGCATAGCAACCGCTGGAATATCACATTTAATGCAAGCAAGTGTCGAGAGGCCATGTCATTGAGAGACACACCCGGGGACCTTGAGCGCCTCAGGAAGCAGTCCCTGTTGCTCGAACCGGCTCAACCATACTACTCTTCGGCCACGCACCAGCTCATCCTCATCCTTTGCGGGGGAATAGCTTGTTCCGTCTTCTGTGGTGTGGTAACCTGCAACGCTGCAACCTCGTGCGAGTTTGAGGGGAAGTGCACACCGACGCAAAGCTCATTCTGTGGGTTCACCAACGACGTGGTCGCGTCTGTAGACGTCGTCTACAATGTCGACATCAGCTCTGTGGCACACACTTGGTTTCTGCAGGGCGTGTGTTCTCCGGGCGACAGGTGGCAGTACTCAACACTTACAAAGCGTATGGAATGTGTGCCTTACTATCCTTTCCCCAACGCGATAAACACCGACATCATGGACTCGTCGGCTTCTACACCCCACCAACAAGCATGTGGGAAGTGGCTCGACGCGGGCGGAATCTCGTCTTTATCTGGTACAGTCGTGTACAGGAGCATGGAAGACCACAGCCACTGGCTGCAGGCGCTCCATAACGCAGAGAACTCCAGCACACAAAGCCCGCGCACAGCCAAGGACGCCATGACCAAGTTCAGGGCGGAGTGCAGGCGAACAGTGGACATTGGTACATCTGCAATCCGCGCTTCTTCCGCGCTCGCATACCAGAGCCTTGCGAGCCAGGTGGAGAACGTCGTAACAAGGGAGGACGTTCTGAGGGCGAGTGGTCTCCTGGCATCCTACCACTGCGACAACTCTGTGTCCATCGGAACGTACTTGTCAAGCTCCGGCTCGTTTGTACTAGATGTTTACGACGGAGTGGCCTTCAGTTCCGGGGTGCTGGCGTCTGCGCTTCAGATTGTGGGCGAGCCCAGCAGCATGCAGGTGGAGGCGGAGGCCGCAACGCGGGAGGTAACGTCGCTCGTTCAGTCCTTATCTACCCCTGCGATAAACGCTACGGACATGCTCCATCTTCTCGGAGGAGCGACTGGTATGCAAAGTGTGGGGTACTCCTTAAATTCCACTTACTACTACACAAACACACTCGATTCGTTGCTGTATTACCACGAGTATGCTCCGGTGGAGAATGTGCGATCTTACCTGCGCGGCGTTGCCGCTTACTGTTCCTATTCGCTCATGTCTCAAGTTGATGTCGTTGGAGGACTCGCCAACGGGCAGCTCAACAGCATAAAGGCGCGAAGGGCGAGGGCAGACGCCGTGGGAAGGCTGCATGTTGAGACGGACGAGCTCACCGTGGACAACGCCACTGTGATCAACGCAAGCACTATCACACTATCCCAGCTCGGGGGATCCGCAACTGGCAACGGGGACGCAGACTGTCTCAACTTTATGCGCACGATGTTTCCGGACCACGTTGACGAAGCACGCTTCCACGCAACCATCGACGACGGCTTGTATCAGAGGATGCGGCCGTTGCTCGCGAAAATACGCAACGGTGTGGCGGCAGCCGTCGTGGCATCGCCAATCATGGAGGTGCTCACAGACCCACAGCTCGTGGCCGACGATGTTAAGGGTGCTGGAATACGCATCGCCGGTGCCCCCAGGGGCTCGTGGGGAGGCATCGCCCGCGCAGTTCCGGACCCACAGATCGCAAGCACCGATGGACTTTTTACAATGGCTCTTAAACAATCCAGAGCGCTGTTCCTCGACCGAATAGTTGGACTTAGTCTACAGAGAGCCGACCCTTGCGACCACCCTCCGCTCTACAGCGCAACCACTATCAACGCTTACATGATTCCTAGTCTCAAGTGCAGCGTGCTATTCTTGGGAATGGCACACAGACCGTGGCTGGACAGCCAGTACGACGACGAGTCGTTGATGTCAAGGGGACTTCTCATCATCGCGCACGAGCTTGCCCATCTCACCCTCAACACGCCCTACAAAACACCACAATACCAGAATCTGCTTCGACACTACAGAGCATCCACACACGGCGAGGCTATCGCAGACGTGGTTGCTGCGATGGGAATTGTCAACATCCAAGCGGCGTCCCGCGACAGGGTGCTCAGTCACCACTGTCAGCTTTGGTGCGCCAGGACGCCGCTCGGATGGACTTACAACCCATCAGCATCCCACCCGGAAAACAACGAGAGATGCGACTTCCTCGACATCACGATCCGAGAGCATGTAGTCGCCTAGTACAGGTCCGAGATTAACAAGTCGTCGGTGTCGCTAGCGCTTAGCCAGTCGATGCCGTCGTACTCCGCGGTAGAGAAGCAGACGTGGTCGCAGTCTCCGAGCTTCTGCAGCTCCGCGGGGCGGAACGTGGGCTTTGCCAGCTTCTCCGTGCACCACAACATCTTGTATGACTGCTTGTTCGTGAGATGTCTTTTGCGCTTGAACGTAGTGGTGCGTCGTTTCTTGGGCTGCGACCAGTCGCTGAAGCGGACAGGGTGGTTGCGAGGGCGGGATGTCGTGTCGACCAGAGTGACCTCAAAGATGTTGCGTGTGGGCCTTGCGGCACCAATGGAGTGTTGGCCCATGAGGGTGATCTCCTTGTCAATGTCTTCTAGGTTATCGAACCCAACCTCCTTGGCGACCCTGCCGATATCCTCTGCCATTGTTTCAATTGTGGTCGGCGCCCAGGGACCGGTGGTCGGCGCCCATGTGTTGGTGGCGGAAGGTGCAACGATGCACATTGGTAGCGTGGGGTTTCAGACCCGAGTGTGTGTGCACCGATTTTTAGTAGAAATGTGTTTTGCGTCGGCTAAGACTCCGCTGGGTACCGACCCTCTCGGGCGCCGACACAGTACCCCACACTACGCAAACGGACGGAAGTATCCGAAATCCTCCAAATTCCCCTTGTGTTCCCACCCATTCCAGTAGCTGCTCAGCCAGCTGGTCTGCTTCAAAACCATCTCGTTAGGCGACCGGATTCCCGGCACCTTGTCCTTTTTGATGCGCGGGATGTCCATCAGGCGCGAGGCACACATAACGAGTAGATCCTTCATGGGAAGGTGGGTCTCCAGCAGGTCCTCGCGTTTCCCAGTCCACGCGTACTTCATCTTGTCCAGGCTGTCCGTCCGGGTCTTCACCAGCTCCGGCATCGCCTCGAACACCACGTCGGACCGCATTCCCTTGAGCTCCACAAAGTCGCACCCGCACAATGCCCACCCGGCCGCCATGAGTGTGATCGCGGCGCGGTGGTCCAGAGGAGTGGGGCTGCGGCACGTTCCCCACATGTGCCGCTTCAGGAGCTCGTGTAGCAGGGCGATGTCGCAGCAAAGGTAGAAGGCCTTGTTGTCCTCGTCGGCAAGTCCCCTCTTCGCCCGCTCGCGCATGCAGAGGAGTGTGTTCACGGGAGTAGTCTCCGAGTGGCAGTGGCGCTTGGCCTCCTCGATGAGCTCTATGGCGAAGCTGTCGGTGTCAATCGTACAGGTCAGGCCGAGCGTCGCGTCCTTCATGATCCCCTCCCTGGTCGCCACTCCCCGCATCGTCCTCCCCACAAAGGCCAGCTTGAGGTCTCCCTCCCCGATGTCAAAGTCCCTGGCAAACAGCTGCGCCGCCTCCTCGGAGGACGAGAGCAGCCCCGGAGCCCTGGCCTCGCCAGAGGGCCTGTCCGCTCCCCTGGCGTCGATGCCGTCGAACACCACGTGTCCACCCGCGTGCCCAGAGTCGTTCCACTTTTTTATCTGGGCCTTCAGCCTGTCCATGACGGTCACCGCCACCTCGTCGAAGAAGCGCATCCTGCTCTTGCGACTGAACACAAGCTCGTGCACGTCTTGCACTCCGGAAATGTACTGCTTGTCGTATTCGTCGCTGAGCGAAGACGGCCGCAGATCCTGGCTTGAGTTGACCGCAGTCGCCAGGCTCCGGGAGTCCCGCTTGGCCTGCTCCTGGAGCTTGGCTTCCGTGAGCGTGTCCGGCTCGTCGAACACCACCACCGTCAGCATGGTTGTAGCGATCGCCTTCTTCAGGCTGCTGAACACGATGGCGATGTAGGAGTCCAGCGTCGTTGCCGCCTTTGGCACCGCCATCATGATGACGTTGCCGTCTATGCAGGCGTAAGCTTGCTCCCTAGTGGCCCTGGAGGCGTTCCTCGCCTCCACCAAGTCGTCGAACTCCTTGAAGGCCTGGGGGAATCTCGTGCGGAGCTGGGCCTTCACGCCATTGTTTTTGTCAGAGTGGAGACCCATTTTAAGTACACAGATCTTAAATGCAAGACTCACTTGAATCCCCACACGACCCCGCTTAGCGACCGACTTTCTCATATGTCTCCCAGGGAACCCACACCTAGCTACACAGTTTTACGGTCGGTGTCCGCTTCCAGGGCCCTAAGCAACACGGGGCCTGCCCGTCGGCGGAACTCTGATGGAGCCACGAACGCGCGAGGCTCCGGGAGCCGACTTGTCAAAGTCGCTCCAGTCATCCGCGTCGAATGTCACGTCTTCATCGTCTGATTCCCACTTGTAATTCACGTCGTCCTCGTCCGCTTCCGCGCGCTTGCGCTTGAAGGGGCCGCCGGCTGTGAGTATCACTTCTGCGCTATAGGTGGCGTTGGGTTCAGGCGGGTTTTGGCCCCGGTGCAACGTCAGGCCGGAGTCGTCCATGTAGGACTTGTACAGACGGTCACCGCTCCACCACTCGATGTTGACGTTGAGGTTGAGGGCCATGCTCGTGGGAGCGGTGCGCACCAACGTGCCGACAGTCGACCTAGAGGCCGCAGAGTCGATGACAGTTCCGATGCACCACGCTCCCACAATGTACTCGCCACACCCATTCGCCTTCCCTCCGCTGGTGTCGTAGTTCCCACGGCCCAGATTCAGACCACACCTGGAAGAATTATTCCCAATCACAAAGTTGGAGTAGTTGGCCATGTGGGAAGAAGTGGAGCGCATCAGGCGAAAGTTGGTGAGCACCGCCTTCGCTGTAAAATCTGACCCGTTTCGAAGCGCCATCTGAAGCTTACGGACCTGGTCCATGACTTTCAACTCATCGTCTTTGTTCTCAACCGAGAATTTCATAAGTTTCTTGAAATCGGCAACGGCCCGGTCATATTCCACGCGTATGTTCTTGCGCTCTTCTTCACTGATGGTGGTGTTCTTTTCAGATGCTTGCACCAGAGCGCGCAGCGTCTCGACCGCATCTTTCGCCTCGAGAAACGGTGGGTCCGGCACGTTGGAGGCGTCATCAGCGACACTCGCGCCCAGTCCGGAAAGTTGGTTAGTTATCCCTGCAAGAAGCACCTTTGCATCTGAAATACCAGCTTTATCTTCCGCTGCAATATTATTCAGTCGTTTGATGATCTCGAACAGTGTTTGGCGTTTTTTCACTAGATCATGCACTGGCTGTTTCATTTTGTCATCGACATTCCATGCAAGGTCGGCAACCAAGCAAATGAACACCTTGTCCATGGGCTGGCACTCCAGCTTGTAGTCGCGGACATCGCTGGTCCAACTGGTCGAGATTGCCGGCCCCTGGACCGCCACGTTGAAAAGCTGTCCAGACCTGGCGTCCATTTCGATTGAGCTATGTGGCTCGTCCGTGGGAGACTCGAGCTTGGACAGAACCACCCCGTCAGGTGTCCAGTCCATCAGGTTGTGGCGGCGGATCTCTGTCTCAATCGCAGCGAAGACGCAGTTGTCACCGAGGTTGCGCGGAACGTCCATTCCCGGAGTAAATCCATTGATCGCCTTGACACTGATGGAGTCGAATCCCGTGGTCATGCCGCGCAGGAAGGGGCCCAGCTCAAGTACAAACACACCCTGTGGTAATTGATTCATAGAACGGAGCGTCTTTGCCACGTTGGCGTCATCGCCATTTGCTGCAAGGAGCTCCCGGGACAGATCGACGCAATGGAGCGCGGTAGAACCCGCCAGCATCGTCTTGTAAAACTCCAGCTGAGAGTCCATGGCACCCTGCAAGTCGGTACCGAGCATGATATTGTGCAGATTCACACGAGTCTTACTTCCGATGCGGCTCTCGATCATCGCCTCCACCCACCCGGTGGAGGCGAGGCGCTGCATGCGGTCCACGCCGTTGCCGAGGCCCGTGTAGGTCTGGTGGGCGTAGCGCTGCGGGTCGTTGAGCTCGGCCGCAACGCCGTCCGCCATCGGCTTCTGGCGGCGACCGAGCACCCACGCGAGCTCACCCCCCTTCAATCCGTCGTACTCGAGCTGGTGCTTGCCGTGCACCTTCATGACACGCGGGTCCTTGCCACCGCCAGCTTGGGTTTTATCGCGGGCGTGGAGCGGCACCAAGCCTGTGAACAGGGAAGCAAATGTAGACCACTTCCCTCTTTCGTGGGAAGGACGCATCCCAAACGACGCCAAACGACGCAGAGAAGGAGTAATTTTACGCCAAGTGTCGCTCGTCGTGATCCGATGAGGATTCCGACTGATGAGATCTCTGAAGCTGCATTACCCCTACCAATTCCTCCCGACCAATGTGCATGTGCGGGGAGTGGGTTCGAGTAGGCGTGCTTACGTGCATAGGGCACCCTCACATTCGTTCCCGAGTTGTTGCGCGCCTCCTTGATCTGCCCGCCGCTCGGGACACCGGGCGGGAGAGCGGCCTGCTGGCCCGGGGAGGCGAAGCCGGAGCCGCCAATGTTGGTGGGCGTCGACTGAGCATAGAGGCCTCCGCGGAAGCCCGCGCTCGTCGGGTTGACGGCGGCCGCGAGACTCATGACAGTGTCGTTGCTAGGGTACACAGGACCACCTAAGAGACGGATTAGCGAGCTTGCGGTTATGTATCTGATCAATCGCCCACCCCCATGGCTTATCTCTTTTGGTGGGTGCGTTGCTCTTCTCGGCAAACATTGGATACAATCCTGAAAATCCGTACTGTCTGGGATGTCGGTGCCCAATGCAACAGTTTCGTCATGGCGTGATCGCACACCAACACCCACAAAGTCGGGAGCCAAACGTACGCACAGACGAGGTGTGCTTTCGAAACGGCCCGCGTCTCCCTCCCCGGCACTCACACGGGCGCCGACGCACCGGGCGCCGACTGTCACACTGCGCTCTCGCACGACAGATAAACTCGTGCCAACTTGCGCGCGGAATGACAGACACCGATTCGATCATCGACTCACTCTTCCAAACTTTCCGCCTTCCACATTTGCACGCTGGGGAACTGTGTGGGACAGACTGCAAGCCTCGCGGAGAGTCGGAATGGCACCAAGTGGGCAACTTATTCACGTCGGTCGATCCTCTGAGCGTGTATGCCGTGTCGATCCGAGAGATGCCGATGCAGAACTGCCCCGCCCACGCCTTCCAGAAGATTATCAAGGGAATGTCAGAGATGAAGAGCATGCACAAGCTGAACGCAAATTCGTGTGGCATGAGCAAGGAGCAGGCCATCCAGATGTTCCGGTGTGTGGCTGCTCTCCCCAACTTCATACAGCCCCGCAAGGACGTGTCGCTTGTCACGAAGACCACCACAGAGCTGTACTCGGAGCTTCAGCTCGGGGGGAACGGCATCGACGACGCGTTTTTCCGTACGGTGGTTGGTGTGGAGAGTCCGCTCAATGGCGTGTCCAAGCTTGGGCTTTCCGACAACCCTGTCACGGACGAGTCGCTGCCGTGTATCGCGGCCAGCTTCCCCAGACTGTCTTCCCTGCACTTGGAGGACACGCAGGTGGAAGGAAGAAACACGAAGCGCGTGATCCGCGAGATGAAGTCGCTCCTGTTGATTGGATTAGATAGGTCGCGCGCTGGGGCCGAGGGAGCGGACGCTGTCCTTGGAGGCATGCAGGCGCGCAGCAAGATGCTTAAGCACGGCGCGAAGGGCATCGAGGTACGCATGCGCAACGTTCAGGACATGAACGACAAGTGGATCCCGCTCCTGGACTTTGCGAGCAAGCCATCCAACGTGAACCACTTCTGCCTTCGGCACAGCCTGCAGGTCGGCCTTGGAGACAGACCCGTCCACAAGGTCACCTCCCATCCCGAGATCACCGTCGTTCTTTACCTCAGCGGCGAGGAGCCTATTCCGGTGGTGCACACGAACGTCGTGTCGTGCAAGACGGTAATCGCCTTGTCCAACGAAGTCGTGGACGAGCTCAACCTGGTGTGCGACAACGACGACCGCACTGTGAACGATCGCATGGTCATGGGCCTGCGGAACAAGTACAGAGAGGCGTTGATGCCACTCCTTCTTAAGAAGAAGCTCTTCGAGAAGAGGTTCAAGATTGGAAGCGTTGTCCTCAAGTCCAACAACCGCTACACCAAGGAGACCAAGGAGCTTGATGTGTCACACACCCTCATAGGCTCCCCCGACCCCTCCTGGGACCTCACGCTTGAGGTGGAGGCCGAGGAGCGCTAGCCGCGCTATACGTGACGAGGGAGAGTAGAGTGGACTGTGTAAACACGCCTGCCATGATTCGAGAGTTCTTTTGTACTGGTAGCACTCGGTCTGTGCTGTTTGCGTGGAGCGGTCTGTTCGCCGTGGTGCTACACGGACTGTTCAAAGCTTGGTTAAAATACAGGCTCAACAAGTGGTACGAGAAGTTTTGGGACCTGGGAGGCTCTGCGTCTGAGGTCGGGTCGGGCGACATAGAAGGTCTGGCTTCCGGTAGAGAAGACATCACAGGTCTCCTCGTAGAATTTGGTTTCATCTGCCTTCCGGCGATCATAATTCATCCACTGTTCAGGTTCTTTACCAACATGTGGATTCTGTCATGGAGGGTGAGACTCGTCAAGGGTTATCTGCAACGGTGGAGACTGGACGACAAGAAGATTGAGAACGGAGCCCAGCGCGTGCATGAAGACACACAGCGCTTTGCCAAGGGACTTCAGAACTTTATGGTGGTTATTCTGGACGCTGTGCTCACACTGGTTGTGTTTGGACCGATTCTTCTTGAGCTAGGCGCGGATATGAAGCCATTTGAAGCGCCAGACGCGTGGTTGATTCTTTTCTGCGTGGTTGTGGCTGCAACCGGCGTGCTGGGCTCCGTCGCATTGGGATGGTCTCTGATTGCACTGGAGGTCGAGAACCAGAAGGTGGAGGCTGACCTTCGCCGGAAGCTCGTCATGCTTGAGGAAGACCCACGGACAATCTGTGATGCAGAAGAAACGAAACCGAACGCGGGAGAAATGCAGCAGGTATCCCTCTCCGAAGAGGCAACAAACAGACCTCCCATTCTTCAATTCAAAAAGATCATCAGAGACCTTCGATCCAACTACACAAGACTTTACCAACGCTTTGCAATCTTCTCACTCTGGCTCAACTCGTACGAGCAAGCAGTTGTGATCCTTCCCTACGTACTCACCGCTCCGCTTTTGTTTGCAGAGGCTCCTTCTCATCGCATATCCCTTGGGAAGGTCTCACAACTTGCAAACGCCTTTTCCAACGTGTTTGCTTCCCTGAACATAATCTCAGACCAATGGATCGATGTAACGGAGTGGCTGTCTGTGTTGCGGCGTCTGAGGGAGTGGGAGGCGCACATTGGCGCTGTCCCTCCGCTTTCACTACGCTCTCTACTCCCTCCGCGCACTCGCAGCCGAACGGCACATGTGCAGATGACGTCCACCCACTGACATTATTCCAGCTCATAAGTACCGTTAAGTGTCTAACTATCAAGTTGGGGGAAACACTACTGCTATGTCAGTCCGCTCCCGCAAGAAGGAAGAGCCCTCACCCCCGGTCGGGTCTTTGGCCGGAAATGCGATCACTTTTAAGCCGGGGCGGTTCGCGGACCCAAGGCACGCCCTGGGCCACAAGCCGGCAAACACCAACATGCAAGTCGGCAAAAATGGGTATTTTACGGTCCATATTGAGAAGACCACGGTCGCTGCATTGACAGGCGGGAGCATGCAGCCGAAATTCGAGGGCCAGAAGGCAGTGCGCGTGACTGTTGGCCAAATTCTCAACACGAAGGACCGGCTTGATTTCTCCAAGAGGGCTGGTGAGCATCTAGGGCGCTTGCTTGGCGGGGAAAATTTTGAAGATGGCGTCGCGTACAACGGGTACTATTGCGCGAGTCCCGAGGAGTCGACCTATTCCATGACGTACGCTGAAAAAGCAGCTAATCTGGTCGAATGGGGGAGCCTTCTTGCAGCTGAGGACATGATGAGCCTAATCTTCACTGGCGGGGCTGTGGAAAAGGATAAGCCCTTCGAGCTCAATGGGTATACCTACGTTTGGACGGGCGACCCAACATTCGTGACCAGCCCGACGGAGTTCAAGGCCCATGTAACAAAGATGGGTCCAGCAGACGCGGAGATGCAGATGTGAAGCACACTGGAAGACCCCGTCTCTTCTTTGTGGGTGGCTTGTCTGCGATGTCGTGTGCCTGTGATAGTAGATCAGCGTCTCCTTTGAAGCAGTCGTTCTCGGCAGCGATTCCAACCGCTCTGGAATCTCCTAGTTGAAGAGCACACCTACCCACATCGGTTGTAGAAAGAGTCGGTCTGTTCTTGAGTATACACGAGGTTGCACGCAAGCGTCCCGCCTTCATAGAATCGATAATGTCGGAAACATAAAACTCGCATTCCGAACGCGCGAGAGCGTTGACACATCTCGTATTGTCGGAAGCACACGCCTTTACCACCAGCTTTCGCCTCTGCCAAAACGACAGAGACCTGAAGTCCAACAGCGCGTTGTCAAGTACACACGTGTCAAGAACGTCGCAGTTCTTGCACTCCACAGCCCGAGTGACAAGCTGGTGTACAAAACACCAGCTCTTTCCCCTGAGAAGAAGTGTCTTTCGTTCCTCTGATCCTTTGGTGGTGGCCTTGATGTCGTGTATCCTCCTCGCCGTAGTGTATGCCGAAGACACTGATATGTCGAGGAGCATCTTCAGCTCGTTGATTATAGAGGCAGTCCAGCGCCCACCGAAGCAGACGTATTCTCTACTCGCGTCTGCGATGCACTCTTCCAGCAACTCCAACTCGGTTTGTGTAAGAATGCCCTTCCTTGTAACATCCCTCAACCTCTTGAGCACAGTCCATGCGATCGACCCGGCGGTGCACGTGCTACCAGCAGACGCGTGCATCCATCCGCCTTCCCCACACTGGTCGCGAAGCAGCCTGTAGACTTCCGGGCTGCGCGTCGAGAACATTTTGGTGTGCTCTATTGGCAGCCATGTGTCGACAAAGACCACAAACCCTTTCTGTGCATCTAGCCGCACATCATGAAGCACCGAGTTCGAATCTTCTCCAAACTGCATGGCCCACTCCAATGCGCTTCTGCTCGCTCCGTCGTGCACAAACATGAGCACGGCGCTTGCCATGTGTCTGCACACCCTATCATTGCGGTGGAGCCCACACTCGGTGATCTGCGTGCTCAGAAAGTCCAACACTACCGCCGCGTTTGTTGCACACCCCGCGGCGCACACCATGCGCAGGACGTACGTGTTGTTTCTGAAAATGCTGTGCCATGCGCACTGCTCTGTCAGCATCCTCCGTTTCACTTCTTTTTCCGCGGCTTTTAGCATTGAGGTGGACCCGCCCACGCATGCAGGGACGAGGAAGTAGTCTAGGAAGGTTGATATCGTGCAAAAAGAAGCACCCCGTATCGTCCCGGAGAGAGACCTGAAAGCGGACTCCATCCAGTGCGAAACTTCACACCCACTTCCTAGATCCATTACATAGCCAGAGAAGATGTCCGTCCGGTTGAACCTTGCAACCATCGGCATGGTGCGTTTTGGGTCCTCTCTCCATTTGCTCACCACGCGGTCCAAGACCTGCACGTCGCCGCTTTGGTAAGCCGCTCTGATTGACGCTCTGGACCACGCCACGTCGCCTCTGATCCGCGCGCAGGAAAGTCTCACGATCCGGGGTGTGCACAGCGCGTGCGTGAGGATCTTGTTGTTGTAGAACACAGCCTTCAGCTCCAGAACTCTCTTCCTACCGACCCCCCTCACCAGGGCGTCCCTGTCTCTGAAAAACCTGTTGGTGGCGAACAGAAAGAGCGATTCCGACACACATAGTTTCACTATGATGTCTATCAGCTCAAGCGGGAGGTTCTGAACCATCTTGGACGACAGCAAACACGAATCCGTGTCCGAGGGGCTGACTTAGCGCTATCGAGCAGCTATCCCCTGTGAGTGTATATGAGAAAGCACTCCAATGCCGAGTCGATTTGTTGAGGTAGCAACCCCCTTGGAAGATAGCGTCGGCACATTGTCCGCACTGGGAAGCTCTTTCGTGTCGAGGGTATCTGAACTGGTTCCAGAGAATGCAACACAGAGGATGACATCAGCGTTTGCCAGCGTTGTGCCGGAAGTCAGAGGCCTCGACACGATCACCCAGGTTGTCCATGCGGTGCCCAAGCCCAGTGGAACCGCGTACACGCTGCTCGTCTCTGCGATCGCTCTTTTTTCTCTGCGCTGGGTGTTCATCGTCATCAAATCGAGGCGGATTCTTGCTGTGTACGGGTACACAAAAGAGTTCAGCAAGGATTTGTAGCACAACATTTCAATGGAGGGACCACTCACCAACGATCCAGAAACACGTTGAGGCCATTAATTAGTTTAAGAGCCTCCCCGACCATCTTTGTAGACTCATTCGCCGACGCATCATTCTCCCCGAGGCACCTAAGTGCGTTCTGGTAGAGGGTGTCCGCGTCCATACCAGAGTGCATGTTGCAGTCGGAGTTTGTGTGGGCCCTAATTGCCGCCAGAAGCGCGCGGACCTTGGCTCCTCGGTCGCGGTCTTCATCAGAACGCGGGAGGGGCTGTCGGTGAAAACGCTCCGACCTGTGTTTGAAGCGACGGGCCATCCCCGCCTTCATAGAATCGTCGCGGACCGCCGCAGCCTCAAAGACTGGGCACTTCATGGTTTGTATAACATGGTACTTTTTAAAACGTTGCTCCCCGACCAGTCATAGCGAGCCCCACTTTGGAAACACGCCTGGAGCTTCCGCAGGTTGTGGGCGTTGGTCCCAGGCGCCGACGCAACTGGCCAGCCCTGGTCGGCGCCCGGGCACAAAAGCCCACAAAAGTAACGCATACATACACCGTTACAACCTTCAAGCAAGAAGAACAAGAACGCACAAAGGCGAGCCCGCTACTCAAAACCTAGGCCATCGTTCCGCCTTCCGCCACCCCACTGGGCACCGACCCTGTAGGGCGCCGACCCCACCTGGGCACTGCACAGGATGTCTGGCCGCGGAAAAGGAGGCAAAGGCCTTGGCAAGAAGCAGCGCGTGGCCGAGTTTGAGTGGACGCCTGGGCAGAACGCGTTCAATGTTGTGTACGTGAACAATGGCGACTGTGAGACACACATCTACACAGTCCCGGAAAGCAAGATGGATCCGATATTGATGCATATGTTCAAGGAGTCGGGTGCCAAGAAGTTCATGTGGGATCTTGGCCAAGAAGACACAATGGAAGACCTGTTCGAGAATCTTACTCAGAAGCAGTTCGACAAGCTGACTGCGGAGGATGGAGACGACGGAGACGACGACGAGGAAGGAGACGACGATGAGGAAGGAGAGGAAGAAGCGATCGATGACAGAGACCAGGTGATTGACCACATCCGAGACTGGATCATCGACCTTCCAGACAAGTTATCGGAGCCGCCCGGTGTTCCGGTCAACATCCTTGCCAAGTTCGGAATCTACGAGAGCGTCTGAGCGATTGGTAGCACCCATCACCGAAACGTGCTTGCATAACTCATTCTACCAATACCTAGTATCATCACGGTCACGCCATCCTTTGGGATCCGGAGATCGACGACCCAGATCCGGATTAACTTTCATACTTGCAATGAGTGACACGTCGAAAAGCTGCATTGTCTGCTTCCTAGCCAAAAATTTCACATGACCCAATACACCGGGCGCAACGACGTTCTTAAACGACTCAAGCGTGTAGCTCGTGAAGAAGTTCACTCCTGTTTTTAGAGCTCTCTCGTTGAAATTGAATATTTGTTGAACAGTGAACGAGGCGGTGTAGTCTATTTCTCCATGAGAGGCTTTTGCCATTTCAAACCCTCCGCGCACCGTTTGGTCTTCGACGTTCGGGAAGAGACGTACAAATTCGTTCCAGTTCTCCCACTTGAACACGGTGATGAACACGTTTTGCTGGGTGGGTTGATCCGAGTGGATCAGAGTGATGCGGTGGTCTCGCGCTGGCGGCCTGTTTGCGCCGGGTACAAATATCTGTTGCGGGAAAATTTTCGGCCTGATGTCTGCTTCGTCGTTGACTTCAATGCGTGCAGCGTCCAAGATGTGATTCGATTTGGGGTCAGCACCACCACCGAGACTTGCCCACTTTCCCCAGTAGATATCCTTCGTTCCGGCTGCTCCGACCAGTACGGACTGTGGAGCATTTTGCGGGTCTTGAGAAGGGTTGGCCTTCATCCACCAATAAGGTACCCGGCGACCAGGGGGTATCTTCCTCCCAAACCCAAAATGCACAGTGCCAAATGTGTCCACTGCCATTACATACACTCCCGTAAAGAAAGGCACCGATGGGTGCTTCCACAAATTAAAGCTGGTGTCAATGTATGCCTCGTCATTCCGTGGAGAGCCGCGATGTTCCCTACGGTACTGCATGCCAATTTCGAGAACCTCGTCAAGCCTGGACCGTGGCCCATGACCGCCTTTCACTCCGGTAGTCAACACGTGCGCCAAGCGGCTCCCGTCGGCGGAGGGCGTCGCCACGGGCCGAGGCCGCAGGGACATGCCAGCCTTGAGTCACTTTAACAAACAAACGTAAACGATACTTTATTATCATGCTACGCTACTTGAACTGGGACGCTAGCCTACTCGTCGCGAGTGCAGTGTCCATGGACACTGCGGCGTCCCCCTCCACGCTGGACGCCCGCACCAATGCGAACGCGGAACCATTCCGAAACGCTCCTTGACCCACACACAAATCTTCCGACCGTTGTGCCGCTCTAAGAGTGTCTAGTAGTTCTGTGGTCCTTTTATCAACTGGAATACAATCCCAGCGCGCGTGATCTCCAGGCATTGCTATGGCGGCGCGTTTCTGAATGCGCGTAAACGGCATACTTGGGACTAGTGAGGCCCCTTTGAACGCGAACGCCATATCTCGCTCGAACTCGTCGGCGCTTTTCACGGCCCAAGAGTCGATAGACCCAGTCGGTGTTCTCACTCCCCTGGCGAAAGCGTAGAGGTTGTTTTTGCAATATGTCCACGCTACCATGGCGGACGTGCATCCACGCCTTGCGACGATGCGCTTAGACATGTACACTATGTGGTGACAATTCGTCCAAACAGAAATCCAGATTCGAGACTCCTCTTCGGTGAGTCCCTTCTCTGCGTCCATCTTCCTCGACACTTCGGCCACCATGGAAGACCAGTCTGGTGTCTGCATCCTAACCTCACAGCGTGGAAGGCGATACAACGACGCCTTCCTTGAATCCAGATCCGATTGGCCGACAAAAAGTTGGCTGCCCGAATCACACCCCCTTTTGTTCATCCATGCGCGAGTCAGTGCGTGGAACTGTTGAGTAACTCCTGGACCTGCAAAGTCGGCATTGCCGTGCTGTGTGCATGCGACAATGTCAAGCGGAGTGCGATACTTGTACGGGTCGGTGGAATGGGACATTGCGCTGAACACTGTGCTCAACCCAGACGATTTGGAGACGCCCTCTTCCAGAAACGCAGACGCCGCTGGACTGCGCACCAGCAGAGCGAGGAACCCACACGCAGCCAGGGTGTTGGGAGTCCTTGTAGACAGGCTGTGAACGGCCTCCCGAGCCGCCGCCTGGTCGACACTCATCACCGATTTCAACACCATCCAAGTCGCGGCGTCCTGTATTCCGACAGGCTTGCTGACATTAAAGCTATCCGCAGCGCAAAGTGACCTCAATGCGTTTCCGAAGAATCCATGCACCTTGGAGGACAGGGCCTCCATCACGAAGGAAAACACTTCCGAGTCGGGAAGGCTTTCAACTCCAATGAGCATGGAAACGAGACTTCTGATGTAAACCAGAGCGTCGCTGACAAAGCGGTGATAGCCTCTTCCAACGACGGTGAACCCATTGCAGGTGATGACCGCGCCGTCCAGGAGTTCGCCTATGTCCTCCAAAACATACCGCATGTGCACCACAAACTGTACCATTGCGTCTTCCCGCTCCTCCTCGTCTAACGAAGGCGGTATGCCTTCTGCTGCCGCGTCCATTATCTTGTCGTGTAACTCTGTCAAAAACTCAATTCCCTTCCCCGACAGTCCACATCCGCATTCCGACGGATTCATGGCTGTCCCCGCTACCCGGCAAAAACAAGACGCATCATTTTAGCGGATGACCGTACGTATTGTAGATGCTAGTCGTCTACGCTACCATCCTCGGAACAATGGGAGTCTTCGTTGGTGGCCTAGTTGTCAGGCAGATGGTCGTTAGGTGCGTCAACACGCAGAAGCTCAAGTTGAGGGAGGAGTTTGAGGGCCTTGCCCGACGCAGAGGCGACGCAGACGAGAGCAATGCGCTTCTACTCCCGATTCGTGGCGTAGCTCGTCAAGAATAGTTATCACTGTAAATCTCTGAGAATCGTGTACGCCTTGGCTAAGTTGTCTGCTTTTGTGAGCAAACACTCCAGCGATACTTCGTTTGTGTAGACTCCTCCTATGGATGCCTGTGCGTTGCTTCCCTTGAGCCACGTCGCTTGTGCCATGTCGGCTGCAGCTTTAAAGTCAGCAGTAGTAGCGCAGTCCCCTGTAAGCAATACATCGGTCACAATTGACTTCATACATGCCAAAACCACCAGCGCGAGTGCCATCCCAGCGTCACGCTCGTTGGAAACGAACAGAAACTGGGACATCTCTGTGTGGAGGTTGTAGTAGAAGAAGAAAACGTTGCGTGTTGCCAGCTCCGCAGATGGCGGTTGCAGTCTTCCTTCGGACTCCATGTCGAAGAGATGTATTCTGGCTATGGAAGCGGGGTTGTCGTAGACGGCGTTCATCACTCTGCAGTGTGTACATATAAAAAGCTCGTACTTCTTGATGCTGCGTCGTATGTCCTTGGTGGGAATTGACTGTTCCTTGGGTGTCATCACCTGGTACACCACCTGTAACGACATGACTGGTATCTCCTCGTCCACCTCGAACTTGAAGGCCGTGCAAACACAGCACGCCAATGCGACCCTGATGTCCAGAGATGCCGTGTCTTCAGTCCAGTCTCCGAGCGTGGGAAAGCTGGTAAGCTGGTTGTAGAGGATCATGGCTGCAGAGGCGACGCTGTTGATGTCGTTCTCCGGTTCCAGACCATGCTCTGCGCTGCCTCCCCACATTTGGTAGACGAAACACACAATGTTCATAATGGTCCGCTTGCTCTTTTCTATCACATCAGGAGCAGAAAAGAACTCGGAAAACGGTGGAGCTACATAATCCGATGCAATCTTGCACTTGCATACCAACGGTTCCTTCTCCTTGGGCTCTGCCACCATTCTCGAGCCCTCTTCTTCTCCACAGTTCATGAAGATGCCAAGGAGTCTTACAATCGCAGAGGTGACGAGCTTCCTGACCCGCGTGACGGTATCAAAGCCAACAATGTCAAGGAACATAGGAACTGACCACACACATACTGGGATCATTATCATGGGCTAGTGCGCAGCTGCAATCGCACAGTATAGCGCTAAGGTGGCGCCCAGGCACGCAAGGCGTCGACGCTGGCTCAGGTATGAGAGGCGACCTGCAAGTATTGTCGCGCATAGAGAAGAGGGACAGAAGGCTCGACAGAAGCGGCAGGAGCCTCGGAAGACGGCTTTCCAAGACTGCCAGAAACAGGAGCAGGGGTTACAGCACAGTACGCGCACAGTGTTACTCTCCATCTGACTTTGCCAATTGCTGTGAAATCACGGCGCATAAGAACACTCTGGCAACTCGCAGGAGGCTGCTTAGAGAGAAGGCGGGTGGCAAACGAGCGTTCAATGTAGCTGAACTAGTCGACGAACTTGAGGATGTTCTAGCAGTCATCGTGTCTGTCAGGGATGTAGGTGGTCCCGAGCACATTGCCGAGGCTGCAACGACGAAGGAGTGCAGTGTCCAAACAATATCGCATGCTGGCGTGTGCCTCTTCTCTAACGACACAGAGAGATACATTCTGAAGAAGCTGCACCTTGAAGACGGGCAGCAGCTTTTCTACGTGGTGAAGTCGGACGCTCTTGATGATAGCCACGAGTGTCCATGGGCGTTAGGGTTGGACCGGCGCACTTACGATCGGATAAAGACACAAGCCTCTAAAATGCACGGACTAAAACTACTTGAGTCCGACCATCTATGACTGAGTCAACAACCCCCAGAGACTTCAAGGCTGGGGTCATCACCTCCGCCGAAGTGTGTCGGAGGATAGAAGCGCGCATTGCCGGCAGGCGTCGCAAGGTGGCGGGGCATCGAAAATGCTTGGGGGTCGTACGGCCCATCCTGGCTTTCACCTGCAGATCCATTCAAACGAGGGGCTGTGGAGCCCCGTCCCGTCTCAGAGCGGGGCGTACCTTACGAGGACACTGAACTGTGTGGACACTTTCGTTTCGGGCCGGCGGACGGTGGTCTCGCACCACCGTTTCGCTGTGGACGGACTAAATTCATTTAGTCGGTAGACTTGTATTGTCACGTCACCCCCACCCCGATTCTGATCTCCCGCTGTATTCGCTAAGTCATATCATTGAAACTTGTCTCGTCTAAATGAGAGTGGTCGCTGTCATGAGTGACCAGTCGTTTTCTGGGTTTCTAGCCGAGCTGCCCCAGAAAATACTCTGGGGCGGCCTCATTGGATTCGCCTTTTCTATCGGTCTCTTGGCCCTTTTCCTGGTGCACCAGGCTTCCCTGTGGATCAGCATGGACCCTGAGACGGCATTTCACGGGGCCAAGAACCTCGTGTGGGTGTACGCCTCTGTGTGGGACACTACCGCCAACATCTGGAATGCCTTTACGGAAGTGTTGCTTGTGGCCATACCGGGGTGGAACTCCGGGGTGGAGTACATAGTTCAGCCCCTGGTGTTCACAGCACTCGACGTGATGAGCATCGCGTTCACGCATCGACCATACACTGGCATCATCTCGGAGAGCAGCGTTCCGTATGAAGGGTTCATGTGTCCACCCGACGGCTCGCGCGACAAGTCAAGCGAGTGGTGTGGAAAGCTTGCGCTCTACAGCGACCAGCTCGGAGTCGCATCTGGGTCGCAGTCTAACTTTGTTGGCAACTCCACCGTGCTCATCTCCACACAGACCGCCAGGCGTCTTTCGGAAATCATTGGCGATCCGATTGTTGGGGCCTTGGACCTCTCTGTCCTTGCAAACGCGATCCAGGCCCTTCTTGGGAGCCTGATTGTCTTGGTCGGAAGTCTGTCCGACGTGGTCTTCCATGTGGCATGGACTGTGCTGTCGGAGGTGTTTGAGACACTCTTCAACCTGTTCATCCTGATTGCCAAATCAATTGCCTCCGCCGCAATGATGGTGGTGCGAAGCGGGGTGTTGTCGACGCTGCTCCAGATCGGCGTCGACCTGATAGTCGTGCTGTTCACCGACATCATAGTGCCCTACTACCTGGCCTTGCTCAACGGAGTCGTTTGCATCATCGACCTTACGCAGGTTGCGGGGTGGGTGACACAGCTCGACTGCATCGACCGCGTCTGCTTTCAGCAAGGGTCCGACGTGTTCGGGGAGGTGTTGCACACTTTTAGCAGCGTGCCTCCGATTGCAAATGCCATTCAGGGTATCTTCATCAAGCTATCTAACCCCAACACTGGGCAACGCTACGCAAGCTCTTCCTCCGGGCGAATCGACACTCCTGAAGTTGACGCAGGGTCCACTGAGACACCAAGGACCCACGTCTGTGCAGAGTGCTTCAACTGCAAGGTGTGTTTTCATATTTTGAATCCTTTCAGCGCCCGTGCCTTCTACACATTCAGTCAACTATGGGTGTGTTCTGTGTTGCCCGCAGCTTCCCGAACTGCGCGCAGTATTCCTCCTCGTTGGTACCATCTACGGATGCGCACTCGATGGCGAAAAGTACTCTGGCCGTGTAGAGTCCGCCTGCCTCATGGACGGTCAGGGATACATTGACATGTGCGGTCCGCGCGGGATCGGCACCGACCTCGTGGAATTTGACACCTGGAAGAACACATACACGCTCCACCGTCGATACAGTGGGGACCTTGCCCAGCACTACGCTGGAAGGTTCGAGCAGCTTTCAATTGAGCAGGGAGGCGACGGAAACGAAGGAAACGTGGCGCACCGCATCGCAAGTCGCTGGTTCAACCGCGACGTTGGACTCGGTGTAGACCAGGCCGCCGCATTCACAAGGGGCGTCTGTCAACAGATGAGATCAGAAACCTCAGTCCTGGGCGTCGATGGGGGCCCCGAGCACACCAACTACCAGTCCGGCTCGATGCAGGAGCTGACGATGGGCTACGCATATCAAGCGTAAGTTGCGCACCGCTCAAACACACACCTTTGCATACCGCCCACCACGCATTACTGACGCCATTTGCCATCTCGTTCCGCAGGTGCAAGCATGCCAAGGGCCTTGAGACCTGCGACATCGGGGTGGGCCAATGGGCAGTCGACACGGGATACGAGATCAGCTCTTGCATGAAGTCGCGGCCGGTCTGCCTTCGGAACAGGGACCTTTGCCTGGGTCGCTGCACTGGCGACGGAGGCGGTGTTCTTGCCCAGGACTTTGCCACCACGTTCGTCAAGCAGGAGCTGTCGGTTGCTTCAGTTGGCTCTGAAGCTCTCAGCACCGGTCGCGCAAACTGCACCGTGGAAAACAGGGTGTTCGAGGTCCCTCTCTTTGCCACCGGAGACAGCTTCAGGTTGTTCAGTGCGCGCCTTCGTGTCCGAGGAGGGTTCACAGGTGAGAACTACCCCTTTCCACCCAGCAGTGTATTCTTTCTAACCTTGCGTTTGTGTGTTCACAGCTATCGACCCACGCGCGTGTGCGAGGGAACCACAAGCATGTGCTGCAATCCAGCGCGTGTTGGAGAAGGAGCCGACTCTCACCTACGACACGGCAACAGGGCGGTTCCGCCATGCCTACAGCTTGTTCCCACCCAGTCCGCCACCTCCGCCTACGCCACCGCCACGCTTGGTGCAGTACAGCTTGCGGTCCCCCTTCCCGCCTCCACCGCCTCCTGCGTCGCCTCCGCCGTGGTACGAAAGTTTTGAGCAATGCGTGGTACGCCAATACACACAATACACACAACACACTCGAACCATGTTCTAGGATTGCATGTTCACAAACTGTTTCATGGCCCCTTTTAAGTGCATGTGTGTGATATGACTGACACTTAGCATGCCCTGTGTTCGCAGCCGACAATCACCGCGGCTGAGGCTGGTATCGATACGAGTGTGGCACAGACCGACGAGGAGCGAGCTCTGTGTTTGTACGTGCGCGCGATAACGGACGAGCGGGTCAAGGCCTCCCGCTGCTTCTCTCCGTTGTCTCCGTTTCCGCCACCGCCGCCTCCAACTCCACAGTCTGTGCTGGCCGCTCTCGAGACGGCCCTGCGCAGACAAAAGCTGCGTAGGGGTGGCACCTCGGGCGCCGATGAAGCTCCGTCGCTGTCAGAGGAAGAAGAGTACATCCAACAGCACCTGGAACAACACCAAGCTGTCAACGCCCTTCTCGACCGCCTCTCACAGGAGAACTTCCAGCTGAGAGACGCCCTTGCCGAGATCCGTCCGAAACTGTCAGAGACTTCGGGGCGCCGACTTTTCGAGCGCACGCCGGGCGCCGGTCCACACAGGTTTGAAGACAACATCAAGACAAGTGACCTCAGCATCGGGAACGGTGCCCTCTTGGGGCTAACAATCGCCCAGTGCTCTACGTTGTGCACTGCGCTCAAGAACGACACCGAACCGCTGCACTCTTGCAACGGAATCATGTACCGCATGGAGGAGCCTGGAAATGCCGCCAACTTGCAGACGGCATACTGCTACTTGTTGAAGGTACGTTCGAACCGTAACCCAACCGCTCCTCTTTACACTCTATAGTCAACAGAACGCCCCTCCCCTGTGCGCAGACCACGGGAGCATGCAACCCTCTCGACTTTGCCGCGTCCATCTTTGGGCGCCGCGACACCTCTGGGTGCCACAACCCCACGGAGTACGACAACAAGGCCTGTGTTCAGCTCGCTCCGCAGCGGACAGATACAGTAAAATGCTATTCGAACCCGCGTTTAGACACCACATTCACACAACACACAACACACAACATATTTCGACCTAACGTGTGTCTGATTCTTGCTGCGCAGAGGGTTTTGGACTACGCTTCTGCAAAGACTTCCTGTCGCCAGGGCAAGGGTTCGCCGAGGCTTCCTCGACCGCGTTCGGCTCTAGAGGTGAGCATCCTATTCGAACCCTGTAATCGAATCATACTGCGATTATCGGAGCGATTGTGTGTGGCAGGCCTTCAGCATGGTGGGGTACGCGCGGGAACGCGGCGTCTACGCGTTCTGGGCCCAGAAGCCAATCGCCAACCAGGCACGCCAGCTTACACACTGGTCTGGGATTGACGGGAAGCCCTTCTACTACCCTGGGAACAACGACAAGCGCTGCATCCTCGTTGCCACGGAGGACGACAACATTCACGGCTACATGTAAGATTATACGATTCGATCAACTCGTCTTAGCGATGGTCTACTGACCCGTGTGTGTTCTGTGGCAGGTACGCTCGCATGGAACCATGTTCTGCAAGGCTTTCAGATGGAGTGGTTTGCGAGTCCGGGAGCGCCGCTCCGTGAGCTACGCCAACCTGAACCCACACACATCACATGCACATTGACAAATCTATCACCGCGACGTGTCTGGTTGTGTGCTTGGCAGGCCCCCTCCTCCCGGTGGAGGAGTCTCCGTTCTCCCGCCTCCTGCTCCGCCGCCTCCTCCTGTCGCGGTTGTGTCCAGCATGCGCGAGTTCATCAAGCGTGAGGTTCGCCCGCGCACGGAAGCTATCTGCCTTGCCGGATTGGTCGACAGCGACCTCTCCAGGTTGTGCGCCGAGTTCATCACCTCCATGTCCAAACCCAACACCGCTGGTGTGGTTGGGTCCTTCATGCCGTAAGTCCTTAATACTCGAACCACAACGCGCTCTCACACTCGCATTTGCATGTACACCCCCTTTGTATACATCACATTCCACGGAGATGCGTGTGCGCAGATACTGCGTGGACATGTGCTGGCACTCTTGCTCTGCTGCATCTAATGTAGACGTCGACAGCTTCGAGACGTGCCGAGGAGCCGAGTGTGCAGACACTCCGTGCCACGAGTTTCTGATCAGGTGCGCCCACCGCACACTAACCAAGGTAAATGCAGTGCTAACCTGCACATCACCCTTCCCTTGTTTGTGCGCAGGGAGTGTCCCTCGTCGACTCATGCATCTATCAACCGCATGAAGGACGCGGCGTGCGGATACGCCGAGCCTTCTCCTCCGAATCCTCCATTTCCTCCGCCTCGTCCCCCGAGCCCGCCACCCCCCCCACTCGCAAGCGCGGGCACCCTACGTGTTGCCGACGCCGAAACCGCGTCAGATCCCGACTGTCTTCCGGTCAGCTACACCGCGTGTCTTGAAGCCACGCAGCGCATGCACACCAGCAACTCTAGGATCTCGCCCAACATCGCCGTCTCGCAAGCAGCTTGTGAGGGAACGGAGGCCGAGACATCGAGCTGCTTCATCGGGTGTGCCCTCGGAAACGAGCTTGGAGTACCTGCTCTTTTCACATTCCAGAGGGCCATTGTGGCTTCAGAGTTTGCTTGGTTTATGAGCTACAGGTGCATCGACAACAACGAGCACCCCCAGTGTCTTTGCGCAACCCCGTTGCCACCTCCTCCACCAGTCTACGACCCGGTTGACGCACTTGCCAAGGACTACGTCTACGCCGGAAACCCAGTGAGTGGAACGATCTCATACCAGCCCAGCGGGTTCTACAAGGCAGTTGCCATCGACAGCAAGCTTCCCGGTGAGTTTGTGGCTTCCACGCACGTTGTCGACTGTCGTGGCTCTGACAGTGGCGCGTCAAGCTGCACTCGCATGTGCGCCACCGACTTTCTGGGGAGACTCAAGGCTTTCCACATCACCGCAACTCCGCTTCCGCCGAGCCCACCTCCACCGGGCATTCCTCCTCTTCCTCCGCGCCCGCCGCCGTCGCCCAATCCGCCGCTGTCGGAGTTCCGGTTCTCGGGAGCAACCGAGGGATGCCGCGCGAATGGCTACCGTCGCGACGAATGCCGAGACGGAGGAGTTGGCTCCATCTGGCCACCCCTTTGCGATTACGGATCTTCTGTCGGTCTTTGTGGTCACCGCGAGGACGTCGGTCGCGGTGCCGTCATCGGCGACGACTCGTGTACCACCGCCAACAATGGACAATGCGAAGACGGTGCAGAGGGCACCAGCTACTTTGCCACGGACAGCCTAGGACAACAAGTTGCTGTATGTCGTTACGCAACGGAGTACGCCGAAACTGTGTCTCGAACCGTTACCCCTCCCACACACATCACATGATCTAACGCACCGTTGGTTGTTGCGTTTGTTCTCACAGTGCGACGGACTGCCCAATTCGCTACGTCGAATATGGACCGTTGACCTACTCCAACGCGTTGAAGCCACCATACCCGCCTCCTCCGCCTTCTCCGCCTTCTCCGCCGCCACCCAGCCCACCTCCTTACAATTTCCAAGCATGTGCGAACACATGCTCTTACACGGGAACCCTTTGTAGCGACGGTGGCCTCGGGGCTCATTTGATTCAGAACAGTGGGCGCATGGAGTTCCTTTGCAATTATGGGACGAGTTGCAACGCCTGCGGTGGTCGCTCCGACATCACAACCCTGAACGGGGACGTACCTCCCTTCTCGTTCAACAACCACTGCGATGACACTGCGAATGGAGGAAGCGCAGGGTACGGGACAGACAGCAACGACTGTGGACAACGACCTGTGCAACACCTCGCAGGACCTCCAATCGCTGCAAGCATGTCGTCTCGGCGGAAGCTACAGGCTCAGCCTCTTCCGCTTCCTCGAAGTCCTAGCCCTCCCCCTCCGCTGCCTCCGCCATCTCCATTGAGTTCGCCTCCTCCCAACATTCCTCCTCCTCCTCCGCTTCCGCCTACACGCCTTGACCGCTGCGAGTGCAGCTGCTACTCAGAGGATGCTTCAGTGGACTCGGCAATTTCCGAGATGAACTGGGACGCGATGTCCTTGAACGCCATGGCCTCAGAGCCTGCAGAAAACACCGTGATGTACAGCGCGTACGCAGTCGTGCGAAGAGGTGCCACGGTGGACGTCAAAGGTCTGTCCTACATTGAGGGTGCTGACGGCCTGGTTCGACGCTACGTCGAGACCCCGGCCACGGACGCCAGGGTGGCGCACATTGCCAACGGGTGGCGGGTCGGAAGCACTCCTGCAGTTGCAACCGCAGCGCTTACTCGCATCACAAGCGAGCCCTTTCTCTACCCGGCACTCTGCTCGGAACCTACGTGGACACAAGGGTTTTCCCAGGCAGTGCACCCATGCTCCGAGGCGGCGTTCAAGCAGAACTGTCTGGTGTCGGGATACACATGCACAGACGGTTACTCGTGCATCAAAGACTTCTGTCATTCATGGGACACCGATCCATTGGCAACCATTTGCAACTCAGCGAATCAGGTGTCGTGCACCGAGTGTCGGCAGTGCTTCCGTGCCCAGCAAGCCGCAAACATCAACGAGTTCGGATCAAACGGACAGATAGTGTATTCCGACAGCTGGAAAATGCAACCAAACGCTTCCAACTTGGAGTCTGATTGGAGGGACCGATGTGCTTCGTATTGTGTGAGACTGGCTCCTCGCAAGTACCAGCTGGCCTACTTCCAAGTTGACCTGCAGTCCGAGTCGAGTTCCACCTGTTCGTGCTACGAAACCAGTTCGCCAAGGCTTCCCTCCGACGCAGACGCAACTGCATGGCTTCGCGCACACACAACACACTACGTTGGGGAGCGCGTCGACATCTACATTATCCGTACCAGCCACCCGTTGCAGCGCTTTGTGGAGCGTGTATCTGGAACGGTCAACTACAAGCTGGCATACCACGAAGGAATGGCCCTCGATCGATTCATCGCGCACCCCAGTCTTACAGCGTCAAGCACTGCAGACTGCCTGGATCAATGTGCAATCGCGCTGGAGACGCGACTCCAGGGCTTTAGATACAGCCCTCTCGGGTCCTGTGGGTGCTTCGAGACCGACATCTCCGCGCACACCATGGACCCACACATTTACTACTTGCAGAACGAGACTCTTCTACAAGACGGTGCTTCGCTCTTGTACAAGGCGACACTGTGCAGCCGCACTCGGCCCGATCCCCAGGAGAACGCTTTCTCCTGGAGCCACGAGGAGCAGGCATGGTGCCCGGGGCATGTCGCAGAGGATCACCTGGGTATCTCGGTCATCAATGGCATCGTCTACAACCCTGCGGATTTCCCAGACTACGGAACAGAGTGTGCTGGCACGTGTTCCGGAAGTTGCGACTTTGCAGAGCTTCTCATCACTCCGTGGGTGGAGCTTTCAGGGGCGGCGCCCATCAGTCCCCCCCCTCCACCAAGTCCACCAAGCCCGCCCCCCAACCCGCCCCCCCCTCTCAACCCGTTTCCACCCGGATTCCCCTCCAGTGGAGACACTCTTTGGAGAACCTGGTTCCCCACTGTAAGCGAGTTCCCGGTAGACACGGACGGTGACGGAGACTACCTCATTACGTGCGGTGCCAGCAGCTGCCAGGGTGCGCTTCCCGTGTTCAAGGGAGCAGTCGATGTGACATTGCAGCTTGCAAGGGAGCTGGAGCAGGACGGGACGTTCCATGAAACCTTGTGCCCTTGGGAGTGTTCTCCTCGAATGGTGAGCCACGAGCTCTCGACCGCGGAGGCACTTTCCTTCAACGCTGGCACCGGGTTTGCCGGCTTCTCCTTCCCTGGCACGGAAGCAGGAACAAACGGGTTCAGTGGGTTTCGCAATGCCGGTCTCCCTGGGTCCGTCGAGCTGAGTGCCAACACTGTACAGAGAGGAATCAGCCGAGAGGCATGCGGCACGCTTTTCACAACCATGGGCGTCGTCGGCGCCCTGGTGGGTGTGTGGTCAGAAACCGACAACACCGTCAACCCCAAAACAGGAGACTGTCTCTTCTTCCACGCCACAAGGTCCAGGCAGCAACACACGCTGTGGCAAAGCTTTTCGAGACACGCAAGCTACGTGACTAACCTGCCTCACTTCGAGTCGCCTGCGGACAATGCCTACGCCGTACGCGTCCCAGACGACACTGCTGCGTGCGGACATTCTTCGACCAACTGTGTCTACTGGACCGAGTTTGATGGGTTCAACGGGGGCACAAGCCCCAACACCTACTTCTGCAAGCCCCACAACGATCTCAGTAACGTGCTCACTCCCGTGCGTCTCATCGCACACGTGAACTCCTCCGGAGTTGGGCTTCCGCCGCCCTCCCCACCCACCCCGTCGTCGCCTTCTCCACCAAGCCCGCCTCCACCACCGCCGATGGTTTGCTCTGCCGCCAACATTCCGAGTTTGTCTGATGCCAGTTCCTTCAGAGACTTCAGAAGCGAAGTAGTTACTCTGGGAGCAAACGCGAGCTACAACACCGCGTATCCAGACCACTACTGCTGGGAGTGGACATCGGAGACTCGGAACAACATCGACTCGAATTTCTACATGTGGCCTCCTGAGTTTACCCACATGAACAAGTACAGCGACAATGTCGCTCAATGCGGCACCATCAAAACACTCGAGGTCCGACTTGAAACGATGCGCATGTACAATACTGACTCGTTCAACTTACAGAACGAGGCGTACAGACCGACTGGGCCAGTTTACCCCCAGTGCTC
>Ga0209709_10000859_pt1 | contig 28596 bp, 15 predicted proteins | sample ArcticOcean_MG_C_2_FD_187435 | JGI IMG/M metagenome (GOLD analysis project Ga0209709, IMG submission 187435) | Marine microbial communities from western Arctic Ocean - ArcticOcean_MG_CB4_136 (SPAdes) (version 2) | ecosystem: Environmental > Aquatic > Marine > Oceanic | place: Arctic Ocean... | reverse complement strand
TTACGGGATTAATAGCGGATTTCAGACCAGGTCATTTGTGGGTTGGTGGCGATGATGGATTCCAATTGATCAACGTCACAACTGGAACTGAAGTTTATGATATCGAAAAGGATGATTCCTTGTATTCTGGGAACGGGGAACCGTATGACCTTGCGATTTATGGTGACACATTGTACTATCACCAGTATACTTCCTCTGATAGCGTATATCGAATAGATATAGCTAATTTCACTGCTAAATCTGAACTAGATGCTGGGCTGCAAGTTGATGAAAACGGTGGGGATGTTTACGGTTTAGAAATCATAGGTGATGTTTTGCATGTATCTGTTGTAAGCGGGCAATGGTGGAATACTGAGGGAAGTGGTGGTATTGCATTGTATAATCTCACTACTGATTCTTGGCAAGCAGAACTTATGCCCGGGGGGTCTGTTAACAGAGTTACCTCTTTCGTCTCATCTACTGGAACAACTTGGGTAGCATGGGGAGAATCAAAACTCGAGGCTTTTGCATCTAATGGAAGCAAGATTGGCGAATGGGATAATTTGGAATTCCCAGTTCGTGAAATCGTTGAATTTGATGGTGAAATATTATTCGCAACCGAAGATGGTATTGCTCGATATGATGAATCTAATTCGTCTTGGCTAAGTTCTTGGACTCAGGGTTCTGGCTTACCTAATTCTGCAGATGATATCGTCTATGAATTATGGACAAATGGAACAGACCTTGTTGTTGGCACTGCCAGGACTCAGGGCTGGAACGGAATCAATGGTGAGATTTTGCATCTTGATTCCACAGGTGCTTGGACTGCGTGGGACACTGGCTCTAACGGTATTCCAAACGGATATCCAATCGGTATGACAATGTGTGCGGGATTGTTACACGTTGCCATTACTGCAAATAATGGAGGAGTTGGTAGATTTGATCTTGCTAATGGAACTGTAGAGTCCAGTTTCACCACCGCTTCAAGACTAGAAGATGGAAATGCTGCTGCTGTTGCCTGTGACTCTTCTAGTAACATTCTGTATGTTGGATACAATGATGACCAAGACCCAATTTCACGCTTTGACTACACTAATGACCAATGGTTGACATCGCTGACTTCTTCTTCACACAACATTCCTAGTGACCCTGTGTGGTGGGGGGCTATGGAATTCGCCGGCGGTAAATTGGCGATTGGATATGATATTGGCACTCAAGGTAGCAATGTAATAGGTGGCGGTTATGTTATACTCGCTGCAAATGGAGCAAATGCCGGTACTGCAAGTGTCCTTTCAACTGGCTCAGCTGTATCTTCCATCGATTGGCTGGGAACACAATGGTTAATTGGCCAAGCAGGAGGTACTTCTGGATATTCTCATGTTGATACTTTGAGCCAATTAGGCCAGAATACGATTCATGCATTGCCTAACTTAGTGAGTGGTCAAATTACCTCAATGGCGGGTAATCAAACTCACCTTTGGGTAGCTTCAGCATCTTGGCAAAATACTGGCTCTGGGGTATTGCAAGGTATCAGACTGGCTAATGGTTCGGTTGAATGGCAAAAGGGCTGGACTATTCCGGCAAATGCTGCTGTAACCGATATTCAATTGGTTGGTACCGACTTGTATCTTGCTAGTAATAATCGCGGATTGAGACTGCTAGATACGACCACTGGTGTACTACAACAATTACCTACTGGAATTCATAATTTCCAAGATGGAATAAAGCGCGTGGGTGATGATCTATTCGTCGGACTACAGGGTTCTGGTACTTCATCGGCTGGAATTCAAGTTTTCAATACCACTACTGGAGCATACACTGCTGGTAGATTACTCGCTGGCCTTCCTTCAAACAATGTCAACGGGTTCTTGACTACCGTTTCATCATCAGGTGAAGAGATGTTATACATCGCTACAAACAACGGTGTTGGACGATGGAATGCCACAGGGAACACTTGGGAAACCGCTTGGACAGCCTTGGATGGCTTGCCAATATCTTATGTTGAAGATATCATCGAATATGATGGAAGTATTTGGATGGCAACTCCAAACGGCTTATCGATGCATGACACTTTGACTAATACATTCACAACCTTCACACCCGCTGATGGCCTGATGGGTACTTCCTCTTGGGCACTTGTTGGTAAGACGACTTCTTCCGTATCAGTAGGACAGAATACTACAACCTCAACTTACTCTAGCTTGTTTATCTCTCACGATGGAATGGGCACTGACCGCCCAGGAATCACTCAATTTGATGCAAGTACTCAAACCTTGATTGCTCAACATCAATTCGACCAGTTGCCATCTAATTCGATAACCGCAGTAGCCTCTGACATGTGGGGAGTTCACATTGCTACAACCACAGGACCTCTGGTTCATTGGGTCAGAAGTACTGGGCAATTCGGTTCAGGCGCCAATGTTTTCTCAATGGAAGATTGGCCTGTTTACAGTATGCGCTCAGATGGTTCATATCTAATCGCAGTAGGTGAAAATGGAGCAACTGTAATTCAGGCAGGACTCAATGGAAATCAAATTGTTGGGCGCTATACTGCCGCTGATGCGACAGGAGGTAGTGTCATTTCAAATTCCTATGTGGCTATCTCAACTGAAAATGGATTGAAAGTTTGGACTTTGAATAATGGTGATGAAGTCGAATCTACTATGTTACGTAGAGCAGACCCGCTTTCACTTGGATTCCAATTACAATTCCAAGATGTGACCAATTATACCCACCCGGGGATGCAAGTCGCTCTGGTCGATTCGGCTAATGCGGTAACATTGAGTCAAGATGGCACTGCTGGAGCGCACGGCATACCGATGCAATCGGTTCCGCTTACTTTCTCATCTCCAGTCGGTGGTGCAGCAACATGGGCTAAATTAGTGGATATGAAGTGGAATGCTACCGTTGATCTCTCGAATGATCCAACATTCATTACAAGCATGCAATATGCTATCGATAATGGAGTACTAATCAATGGTACTCGTAATGTTAACCTGCGTGTAACCTCACCATCTAATGGTAGTATGTGGGTTAAACTGACTTATGACTGGTTCAGAACTGAAACTCCGGTTCAGGGCCTATCTCTATGGGATAGGGCTGATGACGGTGGTGCTACTTTGATGGCAAATTGGACCTTAGTACATGACGAAGATTTCTCTCGTTATCTAATCTACATGAACGAAGGCCCTTGGACAACTCAGCCTACTGTTGCTGACTTACAGCCACGTACACCTGATGCATCGGTAAGTCTACACTCGAGACTGCAAAGCGAAATTACCAGTATCGAAGGGCAACCTCTTCAGAATGGCGTTGAGTACTGGGCTGTGGTAGTTGTAGAGTACAACGATGGCAGATTTGGTATCCCTTCAATGCCGTTTGGTCCAGCAACACCTACTGATGAGGTTCCAACACCTCCTGCTTGGGCAACCGCTGTATCGGGTGACCAATTCGTTGCAGTTGATGGTGAGGTATTCGCTGAGTGGGCTCGCTGTAGTGCATTAGATTTGGCAAGTACTCGCATATATGCTTCAACTACTGAAATTAGTGATGCGCTAGGCCTTAGTGTACACACTGAGATAATTCCACAAATCGGAAATGTCAGTACCATTACTCTCGAAGCCGGTAGACCGCATTGGCTCGCATTCACTTGTGTTGATGAAAGCGGGCAAGAGGATTTGATCAATTCTACGATTATCGGGCCAATCGTCCCTACTGGCGGAATAAACGATGGCGTACCTCCACCCAAACTGACTGGAGTATGGGCTGAAGACGTCCCTGATGATGATGGCGGTAGAGTGCAAATTGGCTGGGACAATTCCGTCGCAAGTGACTGTGCATATGTCGTGGTTTACATGGCACCAGTAAACATTGAAGGAGGAATTGATGAGCAACAAATACCTCCTTCAAATGTTGATGGAATGGAGGAAGCCGCAATAGTTCCTGATTGTGAAACAAACATGACAACCATCGATTCAATTGGTGAAACTCAATTGATTGATGGTCAAACATATTGGATTGGAGCTGTTGCTTACGACAAGTGGTTGAATGGCGATACGGGTGATGTCACAATCCTAGAAGTAACGCCATATGTCAACAATATCGATGGTGCAACCGAGCCTGAAAGAATCATTGAACTGAGTGCATGGGACCACCCTGATGATGATGGAACTGCAATCGATGTTGCGTGGGCTCCAACCGAAGTCGATGATTTCGATTACTATGTTATTTGGGCATCCACATATCCATTAGATGATTTAACTGACTTCTGGGCTGAAGCAGGAACTGAGCCAGGAAAGTGTGGCTGTATCGTAATGGACAAACAATGGATTGACACTGCAAAGAGTCCAATCCAATTGACATTGAATACTGCACTTTATGGAGGCAGTAGTATCTCTTCATCGCTACCAAGTCAAATTCAACCTGATATTGAATTGTATGTAGCTGTCACTGTTCACGACATTAAGGGTAATGTACACCTTGATAATTTGAACACTGCAATGGTCACTCCAATCAATAATCTGGCAGATGATACTCCACCTGACCGCCTTGAAGATATCGACCTATATGATATGCCAAATGATGATGGAACTGCTGTGCAACTAGAATTTGCATTGTCTGAATCTAGTGACATTGCATCTTACGAAATCTATGCTGCAGCATTCTCTTTCAATTCGGTTGGCGTAGATGGCAATGGTCCTGAAACACCTATTGCAACATTAGATAGGATGCCTAACTTGCCTCTAACTATCGAAATTTTGGCTTACGATGCTCTTGTCATCCCTAACCTACCCGTCACAGTAGCAATTGTTGCCGTAGATTGGTCTGGAAATGCATATAGGGACAACCTTGTGACTTCAACTGCAATTGCTATTGATGATGGAGTTGATGACAAAGGAGCATACCTACCTGACATCAAAGGTATTGATCTACAATGGATTGATGATTCAATTTTGGTTTCTTGGGAACACAGTACAGAGCCAAGTGTTCGTTCGTATGTAATATTCATCTCTGATAATGAATTTAGTGAAGTGGTTGATGCCACCATGGTTGGAGAAGTTGAGCCTTCTGATACATTCATGATAACCTCTAGCAATTTCCCTACACTGGCCAATGACACCACCTGGTGGATTGGAGTATCGGCCAAAGATAGTCAATTCAATCGTGAAATCATTGATTCTACAAAGATAGAACCGCCAGGTACTACGGGCAATGGGGAAGGGGGCGACTCTTCCTCAGATGGTGAATCTTCAACAAACCTTAATGATTATTTGACGACTGATAATATGATTCTTGTTGGTATGCTGATAATTACGATGATACTGCTAATTCTTGTATTCAGAGGACGTGGTGGAAGTAAAGAGCGAAGTAAAGATTGGGACTTACAAGAGGCGACCTGGGGTATACAGGCGCGAGATGGATGGGATGACAAAGGAAGTTTCGGAGGGCAGGCTGCGGCGCCAGTGGCTCCTCCTCCTTCTATTCAACCTGCTCAACAAACCGAGATTTACTCTGCCGCTCAACGTATCCAACAACCGGCTCAACCTGTCCAACAGCAACCACAGCCACAAAGTTGGTCGCAACCTGCCCAGCAACAGCAGCCAGCACAAGACGGGATAGACACCTCCTTCTTGGATGACTTGTTGTGATTGCGTGATGGAGGGTCCTAAGAGCGCGGTGTTTACCACCGTGAGGGCTAGAAATGGACACCTATTTCATCTCGATTTACACCTGAACCGGCTTGCAAGACACGCTTCCATCCTAGGTATCGATGTTCCCCCCATCGATGTTCCAAACGGATTAGAAGGGTTGGTTCGAATTCAAGTAGATACCAATGGAGTTCAATTCAATACCACACCATTCTACCAAGAGGTTCACATGGATGCGGAGGGAATTACCGTACCCGCCCCAAGATGGAGTAGGAAGGTGTCTGGAACAAAGCATGGTGACTGGGACCCGTATCGTGAAATTACTTCTGAGGTGTTTAAACAAGGAGCCGATGTTGCATTATTGGTCCATGAATTCTGTATAATTGATGGTGACCGTGTAATGCCATTAGTGTTAGATGATGATGGCGTAGTCTGGATTAGTGATGCTAAATTTGGCGGGGTTGATTCGGTTACTTTCGAAGTTTGTAAATCGGCAATTGAGAAGGCTGGTTTTGTCATTAGCGAAGGGCGGTTAAACGAACGAATAGTCGCTCGAGCAAAAGAATTCGTTCTGCTGGGAACTGGAATGGGAGTTGCTCGTCTTACTGTATTGGATGACGTCGACATTGGTGATGGCAGTAATAGTTTACAGGAAGTCTGTATTTCGGCCCTAGGGGCGGATTGGAGATGATAGATCGGCTACTTTCTTCCCAAGGTGAAGACCGCATTCTGCTACTTTCGGGGGGTCCGGATTCGCATTTAGCAAAACGGAGTATGTTTGCAAAGGGTATGAAGAAGCGATTGGTGATAACTCAACCATCGCTTACTCCTCAAAAAAAGCATTCGCCCCTAAATGGTAAAACGATTATCTCTGCCCAAAAAAAACCAATGGAAGGTACCCTGCAGTCACTAACTGAACGGGGTTGGGTGGCTACAAATATTCTCAATGCAATGACCGTTGAGGCTATGTTGCGAGCCTTGAAGCCGCATACGCCAACCGGCGCTGTTTGGGCGGGTGCGCTATCATATGACTTGGTACAATGGACGCAACCGATTTCTCTTCAGCACCCTCCAGTTGAAGGTGAAATTCTTGCTATTCTTTGGTTGGTTGAACAGTGGGATGAAGGTGAAGTGGTTAATCCGGAAGTTTCTGAAGCGATACGAGTTGAAGGTGAAATCTCATCTCATAGCGATGAAGAGCATGCTGCTATTGTCTTGAAAATTAAAGATTCGATCACTGCTGGAGAACTCTATCAACTCAATTTTGGCAGGACTTGGCAGGGTCCATTACAAGAGGACCCTGCTGTAATATTCCATCGATTAGCCACGAATAACCCTGCGCCGTTTAGTGGGTACATCGAAGCTGCAGACCTTGGTATTGCTCTAGCATCCTCCTCCCCAGAGATTTTGGTTGAAACAAGAGATGAATTGGTAATGACCGCCCCTATCAAAGGAACTAGGCCAAGGGGTTCAGATGCGGACCAAGAATCTCTTCTTAGGCGTGATTTGGTCCATGACAAGAAGGAAAGAGCCGAACATCGAATGCTGGTTGACCTTGAGAGAAATGAATTAGGGATTGTAACCAAACCTGGAAGTGTCATTCAATCCAGATTCGATGTAGAGGCTTACGCCAATGTCCAACATTTAGTGTCACAAGTAACGGGTACATTGGCTGATGGCAAAGATGGAATTGATGCACTACAAGCCTTATTCCCAGGAGGTAGCATTACCGGTTGTCCAAAAACGGTGGTTTGTGCAGCGATAGATGAACTTGAAGAAAAATCAAGGTCGTTCTGGACTGGCTCCATGGGTTGGGTCGATGTCCACACTGGGGATTCAACTTGGAACATTATGATTAGAACTCTTGAAGCGAGATATACCACAGAAGGTTGGAGTGGAACCGTTGTTGCTGGCGGTGGAATAACAATCGAAAGTAATCCCCAAGCTGAAGTTGCTGAAGCCATATGGAAAGCCGCCGCACTACGTCGTGCTTGTGGATGGCTAAACCCTGAAACTAAATCGTTGCCGAAAGGTGAATTGGGCATCTACCCGCTATACCTAGAACATCAACCATTCACCGTTGAACAAGAATTCGATTTGAATGTAGCATTTATCGATAATTTAGATTCCTTTTCTCATAACATAATTCACGCCCTACAATCCTTTGGTTGTACTGTCGAAATATTCGACGGCCGTGGCGACATAACCGAATTTGGTCATGATGCTATTGTGATTGGCCCCGGGCCCGGCAGGCCTGAAATTTCACCTCTTTCACTACATGCAGCAACGCTTGATTTGCCGATTTTAGGCATCTGTCTCGGTCATCAAGCGATTGGAATAACAAGAGGTATGCGCCTTGATGAAAGCCCACTGGGTCCCGTTCATGGCGTCCCTTCTAAGATTATTTCAAACGGGGGTGGTTTATTGACAGAAGGATCTCATATAATGACCCGGTATAACTCTCTTATTCTTACAGGTAAGGGTGATTTAGAAATCACTTCAACTGATGAAACCGGCTCGCTGCCTATGGAAATCAAAGATGGAAATACCTACGGTGTCCAATTTCATCCAGAGTCGATTGGTTCACAAAATGGTATGCTTGTACTTGCCGAATTCCTCAAACGTGCATCGCATTGTTGAAGTGGAGGCTGTTGGTGGCAGTCAACATGCCGACCTGTCGTCACTGCTACGGCACCTATGCGCGTGGTCAATTTATCCACGGTGTTGGGCCAAAATCTCAGGTTTGTGTTCGCTGTGGTATTGAGAAGGGTTTAGTTACAGAAGATGAGGTTGCATCTTTGTACAACAAGTCCACCACTAATGCTAGATTCTCTGCCTTAGCCCGTCGATGGTCGCCTCTAATGTGGCTAGGAGTACTGTGGACTGCATGGATATTATTCATCAGTGATGTTGAGCCTTGGGGTATGTACACGCTAATTCTATTGGGGTTGTTCACTTTGCTAGTTCCTTTGTACATGTTTGTCTTTTCATCTAAGCACATGGCGGTTATGGCGAGACTTACTCCTGAGTATGAGCGTCCTAAAGGCCACTGAGCATTCAAACAATAATGCGAATGAAATTACATAATCGAGGGTGGTTTCAGTGACAGAAGAAGAAATCCATGACGCTGAATTGGTAGAAGATGACGTGCCAGATGCTGAGTTTGAGACTGCAATGTTTGGCCCATTTACAATGATCCAAGCAATGGCCCTTGGCCTAGTTCTTCTTCTCTTATCCTCTACTATCCTTTACTACATCGTCTCATCAGATGAAGTCACAGAACAGGAAGTGTTTGAAGTTGAAAATAGCGACCCCCGTGTTTTCGTGACTGATAGTTCAGGTATGCCAGTAGATGAGGCACCATTGGAAATTGATTATATTTTCAGTGATGTAGGTGAAACTGGAAAGGAACCGAGTATTGGAGTTACATCTAGTGGTTGTATGTTCTTCATTGCAATGGAAAAGCCAATGCGCTCATGCGACTATGGAGCGACTTGGGAAAATACAGCTGATATTACTCAAGCACCATTCACTAGCGACCCTTATGGGTGGGTTGACCCAGTAACTGACCGTATATTCAACATCCATATGATGGGGCTTGCAACCACATGGATTGGTTGGTCAGATAATGATGGCGAGTCTTGGCTGGGTAATCCATATGATAGCGGTATAATACCTCTTAATGACCACATAAAATTAGCGACTGGTCCTTGGACTGATGAAGGGTATGGGGTATTTGGCCAACTTAGTCCATTATACTCTGAAGCGGTCTACTTTTGCTACAATAAATTAGCAGGAATATTCTGTTTAACAAGTTATGACGGAGGGATGACATTCCCAACTGGTGGCCAAATCTACGGCCTAGCAACTACTAATGGGGGCTTACATGGAGCGATTACTACCGCTCCTGATGGCACGGTATACGTTACTCCAAGAGTTGCTACACCTGCGGTTATTTTGTCTAAAGATAACGGATTAAATTGGGATACTCGAGAGATGGGGCAAGATACTAGCACTCCAAATCCTAGGAAAAACTCCGAAGTAGCAACCGATAGTGAATCAAATGCATACCATATTTGGACAGGAGCGGACCAAGGAATCTACATGGCGAGAAGTATAGACTCGGGGGATACTTGGGATTCCGAGAGTATCCGTATTAGTCCAGCAGAAGTGATTTCCACAACATTCCCTCAAACCGATGCGGGCGACCCGGGAAGAATCGCAATAACCTATCTTGGAAGCGAGAATGGTTCGTTGTTAAACACAACAGATATCGATGGTAATAATTGGAATGGTAATGGTCACTATGCGCCTAACGGAGTACACTACCACCTCTATGTCACCTACAGTCTGAACGCACTCGATGAAAACCCGATATTCCATACACGAAGAATTACAGACGACCCTGTGCAAATTGGTGCTATGTGCCTGAACAGTGGCGATTGTCGAAGTGACCAAGGTGGTTCTAACCGTAACTTATTGGATTTCAACGACCTTCATATTGACACTCAGGGGCGGGTTTACATCGCATTTGCAGACGGTTGCATTGATGCATGTGCATCAAGCCCTGACCCTCAACCAGCCGATTCTAGAACTGGCCGTGGCTCTGTTTACTTCATGGCTAATGGGCCTAGTCTATTCGTAGACGTGGGAGAGATGGTCTCGCCGATAGTTGAACAAACACCTGAAATGTCTGATGAAATGAATGTGGGCGTTGAAGTTGTGGCCGCTAGACAAGAGTCTGATGAAGAATAATCACGACTTTGCGTGAATCTTGATGACATCGTTGTCACCACATTCGTGTTCAGCACCAACAACACGACGAGTGCGCCCATCTATTGCTTTGATGAAACCGTCTCCTAAATCGCTGTGAACCTTGTAAGCAAGGGTCTTTGCCTCCATTCCATTTGGTACAACGAAGGCATCAGGGAGGATTCTTCCTTCGCTATCTCTCCAGGTATTTTCATCAGCAACGGGATACACTACAACGTGATTTAGCGCACCGAATAGAACTCTTGAAAGTAATGCTGCTACACCGGTTCCTCCCGCTTCGGATAATTTATCTTTCATCGAAGATAATGCATTCAACTGGGCTGGATTGAGTTTTGATTCATCGGTAATTGTGAATGTATCGTTTCCAGGAATATAGGATATCATGCCGCCGGAATCTGCCCTTCTCAATGCTAATTCCATATCGGCCATTGTTGGTTGAATAATACCATTTGCTTCGATTGCATTCCAAGGAGTTCCTTTGGCAGAATCTGCTTTGTTTGCTGCAATATGAATTGGAAAGAGTTGTTGGCGAAGATATGTTGCAAGTGAATGTACGCGGTCTTCGGGCCACATCCATGGGGTTTCGAGATCTCCCCATTGGGTTCTAAAGCCATCTAGAGCTTGAAGAACATGTGATAGTTTGGCCCCTAAGCCAGTGAATCTTTCTTGAAGGAATGAAGTTAGCCCCTTCTCCCCTTCTGCTTGAACTCTACGAGAACCTCTAGACCAGCCATCGTCCATGATGCTATGAATCCAAGAATCTAATTCGGTGGTCAAGAATGTTGTCTCTTCTTTCAAAGATGATTCGACGTCCTCTACTGCTGCAATCGGATTGCCCTCAATATCTGTTAATCCAGCAGCATCAACGACTTGTATCAGTGCATCACAATTTGCTAAATCAGAAAGGAAAGCATTTCCTCTACCTCGTCCTTCTGATGCACCAGGAACCAATCCTGCTACATCGACTAAAAATGCTGGAACTAAACGAACATGTCCAATGCAAGTTCCGGTTCTAGGCTCACAAATACTACCCTGCCTTGGGTCTTCATCAGAAACAGAATCCAAGCGACCATCTGCTTCGAGACGTTGCCGCAAATCTTTGCAAGGGCAGGGTTGTGGAGCGGCTAGAAAGGCAACGCCCACATTAGCATCTATTGTACAAAATGGATAATTTGCAATGTCGACTTTGGCTAATGTTGCAGCGCTGAAATAGGTGGATTTGCCTACGTTAGGCTTTCCAACCAAACCGATGCGCATTCCGTTCACGCCTGAGTGATTCGCTCAATCAGGTCTGCCTTGGTCCCGCTAGAATCCAAATCCATGGATTTCGCTAGGTCTACCAGTTCAGCCTTTTTCATCTTCTTGAGGTTTGCTTTTGAAGGTGCTTCTGTTGTATCTTCAGCCACTTCGTCTTCTTCAGCCTCTTCAACTTCTTCTTCGTAAGGAATGAATTCGATTCCGAGTTTGCTACGAATGTTTAGTAGAGCGATGTCTAATTCAGGTAAGTTGATTTTTCCATCTGAGTTAATATCCATGACGCTCACTAGCTTCTCGACATCCCAAGGTGGTAAATCTGCGATGTCTGCCACGCTTAGCGCATTGGAGAGTTCGAACATATCAACTTCTCCAGAGTTATCTACATCAGCCCAATCAAAGAATTGAGCAGTGGTTGTTCCACGGCCACAAAGCCACTTGGTTAGGATAACCAAATCTTCATCAAAGACGTCTGGGAATTCATCAACTTCATCGTTATGAAGTTCTGAAGTTACTTCAATAATTGTAGTCCCTCCTTGACTTTCTTCTTCCGATTCTCCAATAATTAGGGTCGTATCTATTCCGACCCCTCGACCAAATAATGCACGAATTGAGGTGGACCCCTCCACTAAATTATATGTAGAAATATCACTTTGATTTCCTGCCGAGGCCGATTGAGCCTTGCCAGACAATAGAGTCCTTATGACGCTATTACCTGCGAAGATAAATCCGATTGTAACCCCGTAGAATGCGAATGCGGCAGTTAGTGCGAAGCCTGAAAGTCCTGCAGAGGCGTCTTCAACTCCTGCTTCAACTAGAGCGTTTTCAGACCAATCGCCCATTAGGAAGAGGATGGTCGAAAGTAATCCACCTGCGATTACCAACCACGATGCTGTGCCTGCAGAACCTGAAAGGGATTTGCCAGCGGCCAATGGGTAGGAATGGAAGAGCGCTGCAAGAGCAAATAATCCACCTATGACGTATAGGTAAGAACTGTTTACTGTCGCAGCAGCGTTTGCCATGCTTCCGTCTCCAACCATTACATTGAGTCCTGTGAAGTACCCAAGTAGTGCGAAGATAGGCAATAGAAGAGCACCTGCTGCTGCTGCAGTAGCACCTGGACTATCGACAACAGCACCGGCGTTTCCACGTATTGTTGCAATCATATTGGTAGATGCTGCAAATATAGGTAGCAGGCCAAGTGTAACTAGAATTGCCCCAATAGATTGGGTGAATGGATCTGCATGACTCGACTCGGATAAGAAGAACGGAGGCACAGTGATGAAAATAAGGAACATCGAGGCTTTGGTCAGACTACCTGACCAAATTGGTTGCCCTGTTACATGCGATAGAACATGATATCCCACTGCGAACATCAGTGCTAAAGGAACCCAACCAAGTGCCATTATTTCTGCAATCCAAACAGTTCCAGTCCAACCTAAGAGTTCTCCCAGAGCGGTGCTTACTCTGCTGAATAAAAGAGCTAGTAGACCAAGTATCAAGAACCACGAAGGGACTGAAATTGGTGAACCATCTCTGTTGCCCAGAGTGATTAGTGAATTTACTAGAAGGCTAGTCACCAACAGTGCAGAGATCAATCCATAAAGTGCCATTTCTGTTGCACCATAAGTAATCCAATCCCAATGATTGAGAGTGCATAATACTAGTCCGACCAATGCTTGTGCGGTCCAAGCCATTGCAATCATAGATGCATTTGCTTCACTAGCAAGGGGGGAGCCAGTAGTACGTGTGTGCGCTACAAATGCCCCACCCAATAATATTGAGAACAATGCGGTAGTCATTGCTACTTCGTTGAAGTAAGCAAGAGCGCTTCCATCATCATAGGACCAACCAATATTGGAAAGTGAATCTAAAGCACCTCCATCGTAATTATGCCATGCTGACAAAAATCCGCCAATCCCTGCAAGAACTAACCAGAACATTCCGGTTTGCATCCAAGTCTTTGCACCACAGCCCTCTCGTTCTTGGAACATATCTGTTGCAGGCCCTGCGGCCTTGGTTAGTAGGAATATTCCAAACTGGCGTAACGGGGCACTCATTCCACCCATTCCCTTTTGGATATAATGGGTAAAGAGAAGGAATGTAGCTAGTAGAATTATTGCGGTTGTAAATACATCAGACATTCAACACACCTCCTTAGTCCGAAAGGACTCCTCCAAGCATATTGGCCACAATCATTCCGCAGCCGATGAGAATGCCGATTAAGTAATACCATATTCCGGACCCTCCAAGGTTATCCATCAATGGTATGATCTCGCCGATTACAGGCATGCTATCCCATCCAAATATATTGCTAAACATTGCCAGTAGGCCGATTAAACCGACACACATCATGACAATAATAATTCGGGAAGCAGATGGTTCTGCTACTCCTTCAGAAACGTCTGGCAGGATTGTGCTGTTAGTCATGATATCACCTTGACCCCATAGGGGTCATTTACGCCACCTGTGATGTGGTGATAAACATTGACCAGAGATACGGTCAGGGGGAGCGTAAATGCAAAAGCGCATTTCCCCTTCGGTTTTTGCCTGCTCCTAACGGAATTGGCATGCTTCTATCGATAGCAATTTCACTTTTCCAAACCGCTTTACAACCACAGTCTAATCCGTCGAGGTCGTTGATATCTCCACTTACTGAATAACGCTCAATTGCCGCCACTACATCACCATCGCACTTACCACAATTGTGAGCGCCTCTGACTTTTCCACCAGCAGTAGGGTGAATAATGAGGCGGCATACTTGGTCATCTGCACCATTACCTGAATTGGTAGGGTGAATGTCATTGTGAACGTCATTTATCAATTGGATGAGAGACCAAAGCCATGGTGGGCGGTACTCATTTGCTCTGAACAACCTATCGATCACTGTTCCTCTCTGAATATTCATTGGGTTGACACTGATTTCGTCACTACGCGATGCAACATCTCTAATCCATTTTGCACCGTGTGCAAGAGCATCTCCTTCGCTCATAAATGGTGGTTTAAACATCAGGTAGGTCTTGATTCTAAGTCCAAAGTGGCTTAGATTTTCTACGGCTCTATCCCAACTTTTGATGCTGAACCCTTTGTTGACGTGGAATCGTAGGACTTCATCATCATATGCTTCAAGGCCAATCGCTACTGAAAATTTAGGGTTGATTCCTGTGGCCCACTTCAGTTTCTCTTTGGTCAGTTGTTCTGTTCGACTTTCGACAACCAATTCTTTACCCATCTCATGGCAATCACGTAGAACTCTTTCTTGGAAATCCACAGGGATTTCTCTATCTTCTAACAGACTTCCTGAAGTGTAAACCTTTACCATTCCCATCGATTCAAAATCATCGAATTTAGCAAGGGAGTTCTCCCACTGCGCATGGAGGTCGGCGCTGGTAACATCATCCCTTGTATCATTGAAATAACCGCAGAAAGTACAACCACTAGACCACCACCAATGGCATCCTTTAGTTCGCAAAATTACCGTGAGGGCTGTTGTCGGTGTACCATCTGCTAGATTTTCTGGAGTGTAGTAAACCGTTGCAGGAAATTTGGCATCCCAGGAGTTTTTCTTCTCTTGAGCCCAGGGTGTATTGGCTGGCGCTTTGACCAAGTCATGGATTTTAGCAGGGCGCTTGTCCGCCTCGCCTACCATGGTCAACTTACCATTCGCCATAGCAATCCGTCCTACTCCGCGTGTTTGAATGCTCGCTCACATCAGCGACTCTGTGAAGAACCCGACAAGCCGTGTTTCATACTCATCTGTATCTGTTAACATTAGAGTAACATGTTCGTCGCTTTGCATACCTTCACCAACATCATATCGAATGACTGAATCTTTAAACCAGCACTCAATATTTCCTTCAACGCCATTTTTCATAGCCTCTTCACACATTTCTGTTCCATGATGAAGGCGAACTCTCTCGTCTTGATTCCCATGGACGACATACATGTGTCTGTCGCCGATTTCTGAAGCGGCTTCAAGTGGGTAATGCTCCACTAAATTTTGTCCAGCGGAAATTTTCCCTGCAAAGATTCCGGCACTTCCGAGGAAGGTGGGATAGCCTAGGAATTCTAATTCCTCTACCACAATCGCGCCCATATCGGCGTATCCAGAATCCAGCCAAACCGATTGCATTCTATCATCTAGAGAAAAGGCGATGGCTACGGTTCCCGCTCCCATCGAAGTGCCAAACAACCCAATCTCATCAGGTTCAGCGCCCTGTTCTTCTACCAACCAATCGAAGACTGCTACAACATCTTTCCATTCGTCTTGGCCACCTGAAACTCGGTTGTCATCGATAGATGATTCGCCATGGTCCCTCAGGTCAAAGGAGATTACGTTGAAGCCAGCATTAGCTATCATCCCAGATGATATCAGTAATTCTCCACCAGACTTGCATCCTCTAATCCCGTGAACAAAAATCACCCAAGGCATAGATTCGTTTTGGCGCAAAAACCAAGCGGATAAGAATAGGTCTTCGCCTTCAACTTCAATTGTGGCGTGTTCATATCCGGGCCACCAGTATTCGGATAACCCTTCCATTATGTTAGAAGAAATATTCTCGCTATTGCTAGACTCATTCAGAGGAACTTCATTTCTTAGTGGTGCAAATTGTTCAGGTGTATTCTGGTCAAAATTCCCCCAACAATCTGTGTTTGTATAGGCCACTCCATCATACACAACCTTTCCAGCGAAATAGTAGCCTGTTGGCATGAATATAATGAGCATCAAAAATATTGGAAGTATTTCTTTCTTGAACCCCATGACTACAACTCCCGATAAACAATAGTTGAACCACCCTTTACGAATTCGCCTTTTGGATATTCTTTGTTCCCATCTTCTGCACTAATTACGCATGGTTTGAATCGGTTTGCAGGCACTCTGACATCGACTCGACTCCCTAAGCGAATCATGCCAAATCTTTGTCCACGACGTAGAATATCGCCTTCGCTCGACCATGGGATAATTGTGCGGGCAAGAGCGCCGGAGATTTGCATAATCTCTACAATTAATCCATCCTCTCTTTCGAATAGAGTTCTTACACGCTCATTAAATTCGCTTTCTTTTTTGAATGCAGGTAAAAATGGCCCTCTGCCTAGGCCCTTTCCGGTTCTATGTTCCATTCTTGTGATTTTACCTGCAATTGGAGACCGGTTTACATGAACATCTAATGGTGACATGAAAATCGCAATACGCCAAACATCGCTGTCAGATTCTTCCCCTTTAGGGACTGCTTCGAATCTTTGTTCAGTAGAAAATGATAGTATATCTTGGCAAGGTTCAGGGTGCCACGTACCAGTGAGTTTGTCTTCTTCGGCTCCTTCCATTTCTTCACTAGATGGTCTTCGTCCAGTTGCTCTTTCTCTTTTAGCGAACATTACATGGCCATCGGCAGGAGATACGATGATGCCTTCGTCGCGAGGAATTGGACGATCTGGGTCTCTCCAGAAATTAGCAAAAAATGCTGCTAGCATGAGCATTAAAATCCCTAGTCCTGGTGCTAAACCAAACAGAGGGTCTACGAGCCATCCTACCAAAATGAAGCCACAGCCCATCAGAGCAGGAGTAATTACGGGCAGAAATCCGCCCTTGGCTAGTAAAGCCAGGTTAACTCACCTCACTTGGTTTCCGAAGAGTCCCCTGATGTTCTCCAGGTGATCTCGGGTTCTTTTGATGAATCTTCAGTTGCTTCAGCAGCCGGTTCTTCGGTTGCTTCTTCTTCGACTGGGGCATCTTTCGCCACGAAATCTACCGCTGCTGCTCCAAGTTCGGAGCCCTTCAGATAGCGGTTGCCATCCATGTCGTATGCTTTTGCGAATTCGGTGAATGCTTCACGGTCGGTGATTCCATTCTTCTGCATAACTCCGGTTAGTACTGATTCTGACCAAGTCCAGTCATCCTCATCTCCACTTTCTTCAGTAGCGGCTTCGGTGGTTACAATGTTTTCAGATTCTGTAACGTCGATTTCTGTTGCCTCGTCTAGGGTCATCTCGGCAGCGCGTGCTTCGACCATTTCATCCATTCTTTCAGCGATTGCACGGCCCATATGTTGTGATTGGCGTTCTGCTTCAGCAGCAGATTCAATCATTTCATAACGGCGCTTGATAGCCTTGTTCAAGTCTTCGAATAATGCCATGTGCTCCATATACCACTCATCACGGGTTTGGAGTTCAGTAACAGCGAGTCGTAGGTCGTTATCTAATTCTTCGGCAATAGAGAATATCTTTCCTAAGCGATCTTTCTCACGAGCGAACTTTTCTTCCATCTTTTGCAATTCAGGTTCAAGGTGTTCGACCTGCTTTCCGGATTTACTTGCTTTCAGTTCAAGGTCGCGAATTCGTGCATCTTTTTCGGTAAGTAGAGACTCAAGGCTCTCTTTTTCGATTTCACGTTCGACGATTTCTTTCTCGAGGACTTCGACTTCTGCCCTGAAATCAACGATTTCTTTTTCTTGAACCTCATAGGCTGCATATAACTTGAGAAGACGTTCGGTTTCTTCCGCAAGGTCTTCTGTGAGTTTCTTAATTTGGGTCTCTGGAGTTATGGTACCGGTTTCGGACATTTTCTCACCTAAGGCTATGCCTTCCTATGAACCCAGATTGGCCCTACATATCAAGCCGACGCTCGATGAGTGTGAGATAATTGGGATTCGGAGGAATTAGATTTTATCGGTAGTAATTACCAATTCGCGGGCGATGCTAACTTCGCCCATTGAATGACCTGCGTCTGGGACTATTATCAGATTGCTCTTTGGTAACGCTTTATGCAATTCCCATGCACTTTTTGCCGGACACACAACATCGTATCTTCCTTGAACGATTACCGTGGGGATATGTTCTATCTTTTCGGTGTGATTTAGAATGTAAGCTTCTTCGACAAATATTGCATTTATGAAATAATGGCATTCGATTCGTGCAAATGCAACTGCGAAATCAAGGTCTTCGGCCTTTTCAAGATATTCAGGGTCGGGAAATAGCCTGCTCGTCGCCATTTCCCAGCGAGTCCATTCTCTAGCAGCAGCGCGTTGGATTTCCACATCAGCGCTTGTAAGGCGAGAATAATATGCTTTGATTAAATTATGTTGCTCTGCTAATGGAATATGTTCGCGGTATGAATCAAACGAATCGGGAAATATGTGGCTAGCGCCATCTTGGTAAAACCAATGCAATTCGCTTTTCCTGCACATGAAGATTCCACGTAAAATCAGGCTCTGTACTCTTCCGGGGTAATTTTGAGCATATATCAATGCCAAAGTAGAACCCCATGACCCTCCAAATACATGCCATGTCTCGACACCAAAATGTTGCCTTAGCATCTCTAAATCAGAGACTGAGGCTTGGGTATTATTGTCATCTAATTCGGCATATGGGGTAGATTGGCCACAACCTCGCTGATCGAATTGAATAATGTCAAATTTGTTAGGGTCGAAATATCTTCGATAGGAGGGCTGGCTACCGCCCCCGGGTCCACCATGAATTACGATAACTGGTATCCCATCTGGATTTCCTGCCCTCTCCCAAGCGATAGTATGTAATTCCGTGACCTTGAGAAAACCAGTGCTACGTGCTCCAATTTCGGGGTAAAGTACGTCGTCGATACTTTGTGAAGTGAGTTGCATGATTCGTGCAATCGCTCACAGAACATGTTCCTTTCGATAGGCATCGTGTTTATTTGCGGCTTTGGTTTGCACTTGCTTATGGATATACAATCCGCTACTGATGTGTTTTCACAGTGGGCCCTAATTGGAAAGGATGAGGGTATGGAAAGAGGCCATGCCCCCTCGGTAAAAGCAATGCTTGAACTTGCCTTACAAAGAGTATCTAGCGGCTTTTCTGCAATTGATTTGGGTTGCGGAAATGGATGGGTAACTCGGATGTTAACTGAACTTGGAGCATCTCATAGCGAGGGTGTTGATGGGTCTTTAGAAATGATAAACAAAGCCCGAGAAATAGATTCTTCCCACCGCTACTCTGAGGGATTATTGCCGGATTGGAAACCTAACCGGAAATTCAACCTCGTTCACACAATGGAGTTTCTTTACTACCTCAAAGAACCTGCTAAAATGATATCTATTATTCATGATGAATGGCTTGAAGATGGTGGTGTATTAGTGGCAGGAGTAGACCATTACTTGGAACATGAAGAGTCTTTAACTTGGCCAGAACACGTTGGAGTAAACATGACGACAATGTCGATTTCTCAATGGACTGATGCTATGGAAAAAGCAGGTTTCATCAATATTGAAATTCATCAAGTAGCCGCCAAGGATGGTTTTCCTGGAACTTTGGTTATGCTGGGCCAGTCTTCTCGGGTTCCGGACCACACAGTTTGATTGCACCACTGTAGTAAGGGCATTTGTAGCATATTTTTTTCTCAGACATTGGTAATTTGTTTGGTGCTTCGAAGTCGTCACCCATGGCAGCTGTTTCTCCAATCCATTTGACTAATGAATCAAGGTCCTCTTTCGCCTTTTCATAATCATCATCGGCCATCCTAATCATACGACCAGAAGCGGATACTTGTATTGCCGGAGGTAGAATCTTTCGGCGTTTATCTTCGGGTTTCAAAGACTCACTCTCTTCTAATGCACGGCAGTAAAGTGCTAGTTGAAGCCGATGTTCAGTAATGATATCTCTTTCAGAAGAGGTTGTTGCAAATGGTGACTCTGGGTCTTTGACATTCTGCAAAGGATGGTCTTTTGCCAAATCTCCTTCGTTGAATTTACTAAGGCAACCTGTTGTTTTTGCATCAACAACTTGTAACCAACCTTGTCCCGAATCATCTACTAAGGCCAAAACTAGGTCTGCTCGTCCATCAAAAACAGTTGTTATCTTTTCAACAACGGCATTTGGATATTCCCCGTTAGGAGTCCATTGGTGCCGATTCTTATCTTTTGGATGATTTTCAATAGTAAAATAAAACGGTAATTCAGTTCGCAGGCCTTCTACTCGGTAACCATCAAATGCCTCTCCTGAAGCAAGGGTGCCAAGAGCCCCATTACGCGCCAATTGTCCAAGATGTAACAATCTAGAGCGTGTTTTTTGATGTATTTTTGCATCGGTAATACTAGACTGTGCCATGACCTGGTCAACAATATCTTCATCCGTTAGTTTGTCTTCCTGTTTTTGAATCCATATCTGCTCGAGATTGTCAACTTTTGAACCGGGATTTGGTAATCCTATTTCCAAAAGGCGGTGGAAGAGAGAGCCGAATTCTGTTGCTGAAGGCCATTCCGCGATTTCTTCATTGAGAGGGAGTAATTCGAATTTTTCTGCTCGCCAATTTAGTTGTGAAGCTAGCCAATGACGTCGCTTGCATGAATGCGCAACATCTAATCCACTTGAAGTCATAGGAACTGTGAAATTTGCGATTCTGGGTTCGGGCAGAGGAGGCTTCGAAAGTGGGTTTCCAGCATGTTCTAGTCTTGATTTCCAAGTTTGTAGAACTGAAATGTTTGTAGATTTGTCGAAGCAATCAGGGTGGTGGAAAATCGAGATTGATTTTATTCCCTCAATTTCAGAATCTTTATACAAATCTGCAGGATTGAGATTTAGTTTCTTTCCTGTTTGGTCGATACCGCCCTTAGACCATACACTATCTGTATTACCGGCTTCTATACTTGAAAAGGCGAGCCCATCTAGGAACATTGTTCCATGGGTTGGAATGTTTCCACTCCGTTTCACTTCGATTGATTTTTTGTCCTTGGCCATTATCACGTCTTTAGGCCCACCTACCAGAATTAATCGGTCTCTTGCCCTGGTTAGTGCAACATAGAATTGGCGTCGGCGCTCCGCTCCGGATTGCGCTATCTCGAATAATTTTGCAAGGGTGTATAATCCACTTTCAGGGTTACCCTTGTGCCCCTTCCAAGGATTTATTTTACCTGCAATAATATCAGGGGTTACCAGTACACTATCTACTGAAGTATCTTTAGTTCCAGTCTTGAAAATATCCCATGCGATGACAATTGGGGCCTCGAGCCCCTTCGAACCATGGATTGTCATGATTTGCACAGCACCTGCTGCCCCGTCTGATTGGCTTTGTAGAGCATCTTTACCCAAATTTCCAATTTCACACATTCTTGAATATATTAGGGAAGGATCTGCCCCCAAACTATCTGAAAGGTTTTGATACAAACTTAACCAATTTTCAGCATCTTGTCTATCTCCTTCTCTTGGATAAGCGTATAATAAATCGGAATGGTCAATCGCTGTTTTTATTGCTCTTGTGAAGTCCCCGTTTTCAGTAAGATGTTTTATTCTAATGAGTAGTTCTTTTATTGCCGGATTTGGTGAGGAGTTAATCAATAATTGGAGTTGATTGGCGTATTTGTTTTCTTTTGTTGTAAGTATGGCGATAAGTGACTTGTCCTCCAGACCGACTAATACTGAGCGGCCCACTGCAAGAGCTGCTCCCCTGTCACCGGGTGAAATCAACAAGCGTAGAAGTGCCATCAGCGGCCTAACAACAGGACGTTGCATTAGGTACCCTTGCTTGTCAGCCACTACCGGAATCCCATGAGATTCTAATGCTTTCATAATCGCCGGTATTCTACTTCTTGCAGAAACTAATATCAAAATATCTTGAGGCCGTATTCCTTCTTGTTTCTCTTTCACGTCGACCCATTTATCGTTAATAGTATCCTTAATTCTAACACGGTCGTTATTTAGTAAAGATGTAATTCGTTTTGCCATCAAGTCTGCAGCTAATTCTCTATCTTCAGAATCCTTATCTGTAAAATGATCTATCGGTTTTTCCATTTCTTGAGGTCGGTCGGCTAGAGTTAGTCTAGTTGGCAAAATCCATTCTAACGCTGGTTTTTTATCCGATTTACGACTTGGCGTCAAATCTTGTGCAGCGGCGTGCCAAGGCCCCGGTAAACTATGATGCCGTTCATCAAATGTATCACGGAATATTGAGTTCATTGCATTTAGAAGACTAGGTAATGTTCTGTGGTTGGAACGCATGTCAATGTGCCCTTCTTTGCGTCTTTCAAGAGATTGATCATCTACCGAATTATCATCATCACCGAGACCGAATAAGGTCCATTCGTCTAATTTTGCACCAGCGGATAATTTACTCGCACTAGTGAATCCAGTACCATACATTGCTCGTGGGTCTCTTGCTTTATCCGGTTGTAAAAACTCCTTGATTCTCGGGTCTGCTGCTGCAAACTCTTCGCGATTCATTCTTCGTATCGCTCCAACCGTAGTTCGCATTACGGTTACCTCTGCTTGACGGAAACGGTATATTGACTGTTTCATATCTCCAACAATACAGATAGTAGGGTCCCACTCTGAAGCGGGAGGTCTTGGGTCTTCCTTTGATATTTTTCTACGGCCCCATAGCCTTGATAGTAAACGGAAATGTTGTGGGTTTGTATCTTGATATTCATCGATAATGAATGCACGGTATTGCCTTCGCAATTCCCTTACAATATCTATTCGGCGCATCAAATCAGCGTGTACTTTTTCATTGCTTTTACTCGCAACTATTGCTTTAGACAAATGTTCGTCCAGCCATGGTTCTTCTCCCAAAGAATCCAATGCATCGATTACCGATGTGGGGTACCAGGTACGGCAAACCGAAGGGCACCTAGTTAGTAGTAAATCTTCAGCCAGCCGGAGGGTGTCATCGTAGTCATTAACTCCGGCTTGAGATTTTAGACGTGATTGTATTTGTTGAACTCCTTCGTGAACTGTGAATAAATCTTGAATTACTTGCAACTCCAACTCACTTGTTAACCTCATATTTTTACTCGGTGGTATTTGGGGAATGTCGAGGTTTAATCGTACACGTTGCATATCTATATCGGGGATAGTAACGGGGTCTTGAAAAAGGGGATTAAGCAAAAATGATGCCTTTCCTAATTGTCTGATTAGTAATGCCCCAGTAGTTGCCATTAACTCTCTTACACTAGTTGCTTTTTCTTTTGCTTTGTTAATTATTACTGCTTCGATAGTATCGCCAAGTGTGGTGCCTTCTGCCTTGAATATTCCACCAGGCCAACCTCCAGAACTTGGAGTTCGTGCATGCGTAAGTGGTTTGCAATCAACATTCCCAAGATTGCCCTCGGTTGCAATAGAAAATGAGGCAAGGTAAGCCCATTGTAATTTCTCCGTCTGAGTAGTTGCTGGCTGGTCACATAAATATTGGACATAACGAAAACGCGTCATTCCAGATGGTACATCATCGGCGAAAGCGGCTCCCCTCTCAAGCCAGGCTTCCTTCCATGCATCAATTGCGGTTCTAAAACTGAGATACCAAGCATCGATAATATCCTCAACTGGCTCGATAAACAATCTATCAAATATGGATATGTCAATCGAAGTCCCTTTGAAGCCGATTTTTCTTCGCGCTTCTTCTACGAATAATGAACGCTTCATCATAGTCTGAACTAATTCGGAAGCAGAACTTTGTCCCCCTAATAGTATCGAGAGGCGGTCTCTTGCCTGTAGGAATGATTCAATATCCCCCCTCATTCCAACCTCAATACCATGTACTCCATGTTGTAATCTCCATGCGATACGAATAGATTCTTCTCGTAATAATGCTGATGAGTGTTCATCAATTTGTTCCATTGCAGGGTCATCGCAAACCAAACCAATCCAGGGAGAAACAACAGAGGATAGGAAGGAGTCAATTGTCGAAATTGGCGCATCGTCAACGAGGGAAAGAAGCATCGCTACATCGCCTTGGCTTCGTAATCTAGGGTCGTATATTCCTTCAGTGTCTCCTTTAGCAGGAGGGGACGAGCGAAGTTTGGCAATAAGTCTGCGAATTCGCCCTTTGAGTTCGGCTGCAGCTTTACGGGTGAAGGTGATTGCAACTGTTTCGGTAGGAAGTAAGCCCGGCCATTCAGGTAATGAAGTTCGGTCTTTGGCTGGGCATCTAATTTTACCAATTCCACTAATTGGAGTACGTGGTGGTATTGGTAGCAAGAGGGTCGCTCTCTGCTGGCTCGAAAGTAAATGTTGGACATACCTATGTGCCATAACAGTAGTTTTTCCAGTGCCTGCTCCCGCGTCTAGAGCGATGTGGCGGTCAATGTCTAGGCCCAATCGTTGTGAACGATTTAATTCCATTACCATCCACTCTCCTGTTTGCTAGGGCAAGCATCACTAATATTACAATACGAACAAATTTGCGAAGGTTGTGGATTAATTATTCCCCGTTTTGCATTATCGATGACGCGGAGTGCCGTGGTTATTCTCTCCCGCATCCATGCCCTAAAGGGATTAGATTTGATTTCGCCAGGTTTTTCATCGGGCAAGCGGTATTGATCATGGGTAAACGCACTTATTTCTCCAATCTTAAGAGTGGCGCGATGCTCAATGAATTCCGGGTCTAATTCAATGTGCGCTTGTGTTTCAAGGCCTACTTGTGTCGCACCAACTCCAATCACTCTGTCCCCGGGATTTGAAACTTCCCAGGCACGTGCATAAAGGGCTAGTTGTAATTCTTCAAAAATTGCTTTTTTGTGACGTTCGTCGTCATTGTTATCTTTTGAGCCATCTCGAGATTTGATATCTCTAATTACAACAAACCTCTTGGCGGGTGGTGGTTTTTTTAATTCGAAGTCCAATGGAATTACTTTATCAGCACTAGAATCAAGCAGATCTGGGTTCAAAAGTACTTGGTCTACTCTATCGGCAAGTCCCTTTATGCTGAATTTTTGTTTTTTGCTATCAAGACCGATTTCAACTGATTTTTCCCCCACCAAGCCTAATTTCCATTCGCTAGCGATAGGTGCTGCATTGACTAAACCGAAATCTGAAATTATCATTCGCCCTATTCTTCCGCCAATTGTAATTTTCTCCTTGTTTTCGACCCACTTGAGCCATTTTTCTGGTTCAACTCCGATGAGGTCTCGGCACCTATGGGCTGAAATTCCATCTCGTCTTTTCATCCATGGAGCCAATCGTTCAAGTTCGATAAGTGCGAACTCCCATGCGGTGTCACAATCTTTCAATTTACCTTTATGCAGCGGTTTAGGTGTTACCGGAATTTTATCTTCTACTAAACCATGATGACGAAGAAGTGCCTCTTCTATTAGATGAATTATATTGCCCCGAGTAGTATTGGCAATATCTTCTTCCAATTTATCAGATTGACCAAGAAACATGTGGCCATCATAGAATGCTTGACGTGGGCAATTCAGCCATTTCTGAAGTTTTGATTGGGACCACACTTCGGGAATATCTGTAACTTTGAGTTCGATTCTTCCTGTGAATGCGTCTAATTTCTTTATCCCTGTTGTAGGGGGATTGATCGGACGGAAGTCGATTGGCAGTGTGAACTTTGGAGGCTTTTTTCTATCGCTTGTTCGCTTTCCAAGATGGGGCCATTCATTTTCCTCGCGCCCAGATAATTTATTTTTTATCATTGTTTTTGTAGGAAGTAATGATATTTCCCCGGGATGAATAACTTTGCTACGGTTTTTGAATTTACGAATGTCATCTTTTTCTAATGTTTGGCCTAGGTCAGCGCGTAAAAATTGGTCATTCAGTAATTCCTTCTCGGCCGTTGAAATGATTGCATTGATATTCAATGGAGGTAAATCCGGCTGGCGGTTTTCAATTGTAGCAAGTCCCGCTCGTTGTTTAATATCTCTAGCTAAATTTCCGTTTCGATGGCTTCGTACTTTGCCATCAATTATTTCCATACTACTGACTTGGTGAAGGAGACGATTGTTACTTTTTATGGTCGCATATGCCCAACTGCGGTTGGGTGTTTTTGGGTCCCAAGAAGAAGGTGGTAAAAAGGAAGGTAAATTGTCGAGAATTTCATCACCATTCTGAGACAAATCACTGTACCATTCGTCTAAAGGACCAGCTAATTCAGCCCCCTCTTCTATACTAGGATTGATAATTACAACCGTTTTTGCCGAGTTGAGAATGTGGCGTAACTGATGCCTTCCCATCCTGAGTGGCTCGTCGGGTTTATGGAGACCTAATTGTAATCGGCTTGAGTCATCGAGCCAAGGTATTTGGGAGGTCTTCATTGACCAAGAGATTGCATCGACTCCACAGAGTATTACAGTTTCAGCTTCAAGACCATATGCTTGAGTGGGGGATAAAATTGTGAGGCCTTTATCGCTTCCTTTGATCGAAGGTATCTCCGTATTTTGTGCTAAATTCTTTAGAATATCGCTGAACTCTTCAACTTCGATTTTAATTATTTCCTTCAAAAGATTACCGAGGGCTGAAGTTAAATTTTGGATACCTGGAAGCGTGTTTGATTGTATTGAATCTTGATTTTTTAGTTTGTTCCAATCAATTTGGTTCAAACACGAATTATACCAAGAAATGATGTCGCCTGGGGGCTCGGGTAATGGCAGAACTTCATGCGACGTACACCCAATAATTGGTTCTGATAGCGCCTTTTTGTCTAATTTAGAAAGTAAAGGTGTCTGCCATTGTGCTAGACATGATATCCACCATAGTGTTTCTTCTAATTCTTGCCCGCCACGTTTGAGGTCGGTTCCAGGACGTGGTGTTGCTTGTGAAAGAATTGCAATCCATCTCGATAGAGCTCCTTTACCACCCAATAGATGGAAACTTCGGGCTATTTCCTCTAACACTTCAGAATGAAGTCGGGGGTGCCATTTTTGTTCAGTCGGGTGCTTTAAATCCCAAAAAAGCGGCCACCTCATAGGTAAACTTGTTTGATTCCATAAATCCTTCAATCGGTTTAAAGACCAAGCATCTTCGCCCTCTGAAAGGTTCACTAAAGCGATGATTCGACTAACTGCGCTGCTCTTTATTGCAAGCGATGACGGTTTCGAGAATTTATGCCCAATGGATTCAGAATAGTCTGATAGATTGTCTTGAAGATTATCAGGATCTCCACAAATAACTAGTGTTTCGCCCTCTATTTCATCGAGAAGACTAATCAAAGCTAAATGGGCCCTAGAGTTTACTTCACACATCACCTCATGGATGCTAGTATCTCTTTTTTCCCCTATTATTGACCTCCAATGTGTTTCGTCTTTAGAGTGCCACACTTCATGAACAGGGACCCAATTGGGTAAATCTTCATTCTTCCTACACAACGGTATATCTAGGATATATTCGCCATGGTATCCAAGTCGGTGAGACCCTGGGTTTACCAATTGGTGCACTCCTGTAAATCGTGATAATTGTTCAAGTATTTTCAATTGAATTTCTTTGAGGCAGGGTGGATGGTCTAGCATTATTATTCCATCAACATCAGAAATAGTGAATGGGGGTTCTGTCGATGTTTTCAGCCGGTTATACACCACTCTATCTAGGCGGGCGGGGTGGGTTCCATTATCCTCCGACTCCAATTGCTGGATGATTTCATCGCAGGCCTTTGCGCCTGGATCTTGGTCCCAATCCCATGGGTTTTCCAAAATGGCTAATTCTTTGTGAAGATTGAGAAGGCGTTTCGTGCGTGAGCGTGACCAACGATGTGTGGGGTGAGGTTGTAACAAAGGGAAGCCGAAGTCAGCGGCAGCAGCCGCTATGGCTCGATGCGTTTTTTCAAACAATATTCCGTCATCATTCAACAATCGAGGAAGTCGAAGATCGAGGTGTAAAATTCCAGTAAGTCTCTTGAGAGTCAGATGATGTGTTGTATCTACTGCCGCTCCTTTGCTACAAGAATGAATTTCCTCTATGGCTTGGCTCCGGGATGCTTCGCTCGGGTGAATCACCATCAATCGGCGCCCGTCTAGCAATGCAGCCATTAGCCAATCTGGAATTGACTGGCCGGAAGGTGTTGCTTCCATTGAAACACTAGTTGTTGTTTTCAATTCACTATCCTTCATCGCTGAACCCTCCCTGTCAACTGTCCTCGGTGGCGGTAGTTCTTGAACCCAGCGTTAACCGGGAGTACAAACTATTGAAATGGTGAGGATTTTACCACACCATATGCGAAGCCGTGTAATCCTGATTGCATTAGTCCTTGGGCTCGCATCTA